>Ga0209345_10000330_pt1 | contig 61759 bp, 67 predicted proteins | sample Cruoilmetagenom7_FD_187294 | JGI IMG/M metagenome (GOLD analysis project Ga0209345, IMG submission 187294) | Oil polluted marine microbial communities from Coal Oil Point, Santa Barbara, California, USA - Sample 7 (SPAdes) (version 2) | ecosystem: Environmental > Aquatic > Marine > Oil seeps ... | reverse complement strand
GGAGAATGTCTCGTACTAAAGATATTCCAATCAAAGACTGGGTTCGTTTAACTGTTGAAAGAACTGGACTTGAAAAAGTTCCAGCTATTTTCTGGTTAGATGAAAACCGTGCTCACGATGTTCAAGTGAAGAAAAAAGTAGATGCATACCTTAAAGATTTTGATACTACAGGTTTAGATATTCAATTCATGAATGTAACTAACGCTACTCGTTTCACAAATGCACGTGTACGTGAAGGTAAAATGACTATCGCTGTAACTGGTAATGTTCTTCGTGACCACCTGACTGATATGTACCCAATTTTAGAGCTTGGAACATCTGCAAAAATGCTTTCAATCGTTCCTTTATTAGCTGGTGGTGGTCTGTATGAGACTGGTGCTGGTGGTTCTGCTCCTAAACACGTTGACCAATTCTTAGCGGAAGGTCACCTTCGTTGGGATTCACTAGGTGAGATTTTAGCTTTAGCTGAGTCTTTACGTTTCTTAGGGAATAAACACTCAGATGCAAAACTTTCAGCTTTAACAGCTGCTTTAGATATTGCAAATGATGGTTACTTAGATAACAACAAAGAGCCAGGTAGAAAATGTGGTCAGCCAGACAATAAAGCGTCTCACTTCTTTGTAGCGCAATATTGGGCTAAAGCATTAGCAGAGGGCGATAACGCTGAGTTAGCTGCTAAATTTGCTCCTGTAGCAAAAGCTTTAATAGAGAACGAAGAGACTATTATTGCTGAGTTACTTGCTGTTGAAGGTCAAGCGCAAGATATTGGTGGTTACTTCAATCCAGATGATGCAAAAGCTGAAAAAGCAATGCGTCCATCTGCTACATTAAATAAAATTATTGACAATATATAATTTTAACTGAGGAAATGAGCTTCGGCTCACTCTTCAACCAAGAGACTAATTGTTTGTTTTTAGCTATATAACCATCAAATAGCTAAAAATAAAAAATTAAGATAACCAAATAGATCGGAGAGTATATGGCAAAAAAAGTAACAGTCATCGGAACGGGTAATTTTGGATCTACTGTAGCATTTATATTAGCGATGCGTGGTTCATGTCATGAGGTAGTTTTAAGAGGTAGAAATATAGACATAGCAAAAGGTAAAGCCCTTGATATGTCTCAAGCAGCTAATGCAGCAAGAGAGCATACTATAGTTCGAGCTGCTGAAGGACCTGAAGATATTACTGATAGTGAAATTGTAGTTATAACTGCAGGAGCACCAAGAACACCTGGCATGAGTAGAGATGATTTACTATTGAAAAATGCTGAAATTGTAAAAACATATGCCTTAGAGATAAAAGAGTATGCTCCAGATGCAATAGTTGTTGTTGTAAGTAACCCTCTTGACGTAATGACCTATGTAGCACTTAAGTATACTGGTTTTCCAAGAGAGAGAATCGTTGGTATGGCAGGAATTCTTGATGCTGCGAGAATGGCACACTTTATCTATGAAAAGTTAGGGTATGGTGCAGGACAGATTCGTGCTACAGTAATGGGTGGACACGGTGATACTATGGTACCACTTCCTAAATTTACTACAGTCGCAGGTGTTCCAATTGATGACCTATTAGACTCTGAAGAGATTGGTGAAATAGTTCAAAAAACAAGAACTGGTGGCGCTCAGATTGTTAATCTTCTTGGAGATGGTTCAGCTTACTACGCTCCTGCAAAATCTACAGCTGTAATGGTAGATGCTATTTTAAAAGATACAAAACAGATTCACTCGTGTGCCGTTATGCTTAAGGGTGAGTATGGCTATAGCGACATGGTGAGTGGTGTGCCTGTTATGATAGGAGCAGAGGGTGCTGAGCAGGTTATTGAAATGACCTTAAAGACACTACAAAAAACAAGATTTAAAAATTCAGTTGCTTCTGTACAAGAGATGGTTAATGCTCTTTATTCAAATGGTTTTTTTGAAGAAATTACACAAAACTAAATTTCTAGACACAAGGTACAAAAATAGGGATATCTCCTCTCCCTATTTCTCTTCATTCGTTTTTCTAATACTTTGTATCATGTTTCATTAAGTTACATAAAGCAACACTCTTTCCAAGAAATATTTCGTAAAAAATTAATTTTAACTTAAACTCTGTTACTATATTTCTACTTAATGAGAAATTTATATTTAAGTGATTTAAAATAAATACGGAGTGCTCAATGGATAATGAAAATACTATTTCTACAGATGTGCTTATTGTTGGGGGTGGACCTGCTGGTTTATCCACAGCGATTGCTTTAGCTGATAAGCTAAAGCAAAAAGGCGCAGAGAAAAGAATTATACTTGTTGAAAAAGGTAATTCTATCGGTTCACATATACTTTCTGGTGCTGTTATACGGCCAAAAGTATTTAAAGAATTGTTAAATACTGGTGAGTTCGATGGGTTGCCATTTGACTCACAAGTTGGTGATGATGTAGCAGTTAAGCTTAATGATAATGGAGGTGAGTATACACTTCCTTTTCATCCACCATATATGTCAAACGATGGAAATTACATAGCACCACTTGGGCAAATTTGTAAGTACTTAGCAACACTTGCCGAAGAGAGAGGTGTAGAGATTTATACAGGTTTTTCTGTAGATTCTGTTATATACGATGATGACAATAAAGTTATTGGTGTGAAAACCAAAGATACAGGTGTTGACCATCATGGTGTTAAACAGAAGAACTTTCAAGAGGGTACAAAGATAGAAGCTTCTATAACAGTTTTTGCTGAAGGAACAAGAGGTTCTGCTGTCAAAACTGTTATAGATAAGTTAAATCTAGACGGTGGTAAAAATCCTCAGATATACTCTTTAGGTGTAAAAGAGATATGGAAAGTTCCAGAAGGTAGAGTAGAAGCTGGTTCAGTTAAACATACTTTTGGGTATCCTCTTGAAGATAAGCAGGAATTCGGCGGTGGTTTTGTTTATGGACTTACCGATAATAGAGTAGCTTTAGGTCTTGTAGTTGGACTTGATTACAAAGACCCTTCTTTTGATGTTCATGCCGCTATGCAGGTTTGGAAAACACATCCCTACATTTCAAAAATCCTTGAAGGTGGTTCCGTTATAGAAGCTGGAGCTAAAACACTTCCTGAAGGTGGATGGAACTCTATACCAAAATACTATGCCGACAACATGATGATTGTCGGAGATAGTGCAGGTTTTTTGAGTACTCCAAGACTTAAAGGTGTTCACTTAGCTGTTAGATCTGGCATATGTGCAGCAACAGCAGCGGTTGAAGCTTTAATCAATGAAGATACAAGTAAAAATTCTCTCTCTAAATATGAAGAGTTAGTAAATGAGAGTTTCATTCATACGGAACTCTATCCAACGAGAAATATGAGAGCAGTCATGCAAGATGGTATGATTCTTGGCGGCCTTAAAATGGGTGTTCAGTTAGTTACTGGCGGTACTTGTTTTATGGTTCCTAAAGTTGAAAATGATTTTAGTGAAACTAAAAAAATTAAAGAATTCTCAAAAAAACCTTTTGCTAAAAGATTTGCGGATAAACTAGAGTATGATAAAAAACTGACATTCGATAAAGTTACTACAGTTTATTATTCAAAGGCGATGCATGACGAAGTTCAAGTACCACATTTAGTGGTAAATGATACGGCTCAATTCCAATCATCTAATATAGAAGAGTACGGTTTGTCTGAAGCTTCTATGTGCCCTGCTGAAGTATATGAATTGCATGTAGATAAAAAAAGTGGTAGTAAATCACTTAGACTACATGCTGAAAACTGTGTCCACTGTAAAACATGTGATATTAAATCACCTAACAGTGGAATCACTTGGACTGCACCATATGGTGGTGACGGTCCAGACTATAATATGATGTAAGTAAGGAGAAATATAATATGGCTTTAACAATAATCAGTTTAATGAAACAAGTTCCCTTACCATCAGAGATGAGAATGGGCGATGACGGTCTTATGGACAGAACAAAGGCAAAATCTATCATCAATATTGATTGTGGATATGCACTTGAAGCTGGACTTCAGATGAAGATAGATAACCCCGAAGCAAAACTCATAGTCTGCTCAATGGGACCACCGTCTTTTGATGTATCACTTAAAAAAGCTATCTCGATGGGATATGATGAAGCATATCTTCTGAGTGATAGAAGATTAGGTGGATCAGATACCTATGCAACAGGCTTAGCAATTGCAACGATGCTAAAATATTTGGGCTATGGAAAAGGCCTTAATGAAGACTTTGTTATTGTTGCAGGTCGCCAAACAAGTGACGGTGATACTGCTCATGTCCCATCTCAAGTTGCAGAGAACATGGACTTACCTCAGGCTACATTCATAGAAGTTGCAGATTTAAAAGATGGGAACATAACAGCAAAAAGGATTATAGAGGGTGGTTATCAGATGATGAAGCTACCACTTCCTTGTGCTCTCTCTTTTACGCCAACAGGAGTTGACCCTAGACGTCCATCTTTAAGTGGTGCAGTCAAAGCTAGAAATTCTGAAGTTACTGTTTTCAATATTGATGACGTAGGTTTGAGTGATGAAAAAATCGGATTAAGTGGTTCTCCAACTATTGTTGCGAAAGTTGCAAATATAACAAGTGAACGGGCTCCTATTAAGATGTGTGATGGACATGGCGAATCTGCTTTAGTCTCAAGTCTTGTTGATAATATGAAAGCAGGTAAGAATACGCTTGAAGTTAAAGAGAAAAAAGCTGCTAAAGAGAAAAAGAGACCTGAAGGCTTTAAGGATGTAGACTTTAGAGATGGAGCATCAGGTATTCTAACATGGGCAGAAGTTGTCAATGGAAAAATCTCTAGACCCTCGTTAGAACTTTTAACACCTGCAAAAAGTTTAGCTCATGATCTTGGAAACGACACTAAGGTTATCACTTTAATTATAGGTAAAAACCTTGGTGATTTACCAAAAGAGCTAATCGCTCATGGTGCTGATGAAGTCGTGGTTGTTGATGATGAGAGATTAGAAGAGTATAGAATCTTACCTTTTGCAACAACTTTTGAGCAAGTTATTAAAGATAAAAACCCAGAAATTGCACTTTTTGCTGCAACAACAGCTGGACGTGAATTAGCTCCTAGAATTGGTGTAAAAACTGATGGTGGTGTTACAGCAGATTGTACAGCCTTAGAGATTGGTGAGCATTTTGATAGAAAGAAAAAAATTGTTTATGCTCCTATTTTAGAGTCAAGAAGACCAACTTATGGTGAGTCAAAACTTGCAACTATTTTAGGTTTTGTTTGTCCTCAGATATCAACTGCTCGTGCAGGTACATTCCCTGTACCAACTCCAGATGCGAGTAAAGAGGGCATAATTACGCCATTTAAACCAGAACTACCTGAGAGTGATTTTGTAACTGAAATCATTGAAACTGTCATAGGTGAGGGTGGTATGCAAGGTCTATTTGATGCTGATATCATAGTTTCTGGTGGTAGAGGTACAACGAGTGATGGTATGCAGATGGTAAAAGATTTAGCCGGTGCACTTAAAGATAAAGGGCTGAATGCAGAGTGGGCATGTTCAAGAGTTATGGTTGATGAAGGTGTAGCTGAATATGCAAGACAGATTGGTCAAACTGGTAAAACTGTTCGTCCAAAAGTCTATATTGCGATAGGCGTTAGTGGAGCGGTACAACACATTGCTGGGATGAAAGAGGCTGAGACAATTGTTGCGATTAATCACAATGCTAAAGAAACTATCTTTCATAACGCAGATTTTGGAATAGTTGGTGATTATGAAGATATAATGCCAGAACTTATTGAAAAAGTTAATGCTGGATTCACATTTGGTCTTGAAGCAAACAAATAACACTTAATAGGAGCATGGATTATGGTAAGTAGAAAAGTAGGTATAGTTGGCGCTGGATTTGTTGGTGCAACTGCAGCATTTAGTTTAACAATGACAGGTTCTTGTCATGAAGTAGTTTTGTATGACATAAACACAGATATAGCCAAAGGTAAAGCAATTGATATTGGTCAATCAACAAGTTATGCTCCAAGAGGTACAATTGTAACAGCTGCAGAAGATGCTAGTGATTTGGCAGGCTGTGACATTATAGTTATAACCGCAGGTGTTCCACGTAGAAGTGAAATGACTAGAGCAGATTTGCTTATGATAAATGCCAAAATCATGAAAGATGTTGTTGGAAATATAGTTAAATACTCTCCAAACGCAATCATTCTTTGTGTTTCAAACCCACTTGATATTATGACGCATGTTATACATAAATTGACTGGCTGGGAAAGAAATAGAATTATTGGTATGGCTGGAGCACTTGATGGTGCTAGAATGGCCTATCAAATTACGCAAACAGTTGGTTATGGTTCAGGTCAAACAAGAGCAATGCTTATAGGTGATCATGGATCAAATATGATACCAATGCCTGAAATTTCAGCTGTTGGTGGTGTACCATTAGATCAAATTGTAACAAAAGAAGAGATGGAAAACATTATTGCTAGAACAAAAGATGGTGGTGCAGAGATAGTTAAATATCTTGGAACATCTGCTTATTATGCTCCTGGTCGTGCTATATCTGTTATGGTTGAAGCGATGTTTAATGATAGTAGAATTGTAATGCCATCTTCTGTTATGCTAGATGGTGAATATGGACATAAAGATATCTGTGTCGGTGTACCTGTCGTTCTTGGTGCTCATGGAGTTCAAGAAATAATTGAGCTTGAGTTAGATGAAGAGACAAAAGCTAAATTTCAAACTTCTGTTGATTCTATTCAAGAAGGTGTAAATATATTGACCGACAATGGCTTTTTTAGCTAGGAGAACAGATTTTTAAAATGTAATTTTCAATTTTCTAAAACGTGTCAAAGAACTTTCTTGGAGAGTAAAAATGTATAAGATCGTTAAAAAAGAGTTTATGGCTCATGATTCAATAGTGTTAAACGAAATTGAATCACCTCAAATAGCTAAAAAAGCAAAGCCAGGGCAGTTTATTATGCTTAAAATAGACGAAACTGGTGAAAGAATCCCCCTAACTATGGCTAATGTTGATAAAGAGAAAGGAACTATTACTATAATCTATATGATTGTTGGTAAAAGTACAAAAAGCTTCAGTATGCTTGAAGTAGGAGACTCTTATCTGGATTGCGTTGGACCACTTGGTGAGCCAACAAAGATTGAGAAAAAAGGCACTGTCGTTTGCGTTGGCGGTGGAACAGGAACAGCAGTATTGCATCCAATTACAAGAGGAATGTATGAAGCTGGCAACAATGTAATTACAATCCTTGGCGCTAGAAATAAAGATTATCTTATTTTAGAAGATGAGATGGAGACTGTTTCTCAAGAACTAAAAATATGTACAGATGATGGCTCAAAAGGGCGTCACGGTTTTGTTACAGATGAGCTTAGAGAGATTCTTGAAACTACTCAAATTGACGAAGTAGTTGCAATTGGTCCTGTACCAATGATGAAATTTGTATCACTCTTAACTAAAGAGTTTAATGTTCCTACACTTGTAAGTTTAAATCCGATTATGATAGATGGCACAGGAATGTGCGGTGGATGTAGAGTCACTGTTGGAGGCAAAACTAAGTTTGCCTGTGTTGATGGGCCTGAGTTTGATGGACATCAAGTTGATTTTGATTCACTCATGAGAAGACTTGGTGCTTACAAGCATGAAGAAGAGCACTCAAGCGAATGTATGTTTGATGAAGATTTGAGATAGGACCCTATTATGATCAATGTTCAAAATTTTACAAAAAAAGAGAAACGAGCAATACCTAGACAATTGATGACGGAGAGACATCCTAAACAGAGAGCAAAGTATTTTGACGAAGTTACCTTAGGTTACTCTCATCAAGAGGCTCAGTTTGAAGCTGCTAGGTGTATTCAGTGTAAAGACCCAGAGTGCGTTAAAGGATGTCCAGTCGGTATAGATATTCCTGGGTTTTTAGAGATGATTGTAGAGGATGACTTACATGGTGCAATAGATAGGGTCTGGGAATCAACCGCTCTTCCTGCTGTTTGTGGTAGAGTCTGCCCTCAAGAGATTCAATGTGAAGAGCTGTGTGTTGTAGGACTCAAAGATGGTAAAGAGCCTGTTGGTATTGGTAACTTAGAGATGTATATTGCGGATTGGGCGAGAATCAACAATATCAGAAATAAAGTCGAGATACCTAAAAGCACAGGCAAGAGAGTTGCTGTAGTTGGAAGTGGGCCAGCAGGAGTTACAGTAGCTGGAGACTTAGCAAAAAAAGGACATGCTGTTACTGTTTTTGAAGCTTTTCATAAAGCAGGGGGTGTTCTCCTTTATGGAATACCAGAATTTAGACTTGCTAAAGATATAGTTGCTCATGAGATAGAGCAGCTAAAAGAGCTAGGCGTAAAGATAGAGTACAATTCAGTAGTTGGTAGAACAGTTGATGTAGATGAACTGCTTGAAGAGATGGACTATGATGCTGTATTTATTGGTGTTGGGGCAGGGCTTCCTAACTTTTTAAATATACCGGGTGAAGATTTAAATGGTGTTTTCTCTGCAAATGAGTATTTAACAAGAGCAAACTTGATGAGAGCTTTTGATTTTCCAAAATATGATACACCAATCATACCAGGAAAAAATGTTGCTGTTCTTGGTGCAGGTAATGTTGCAATGGATGCAGCTAGAACTGCTCTTAGATTGGGCGCAAAAAGTGTAAAAGTTGTTTATAGAAGAACAAGAGAAGAGTCTCCATCAAGACATATTGAGCTTCATCACGCCGAAGAAGAGGGTGTTGAGTTTGAGTTTCTGACTTCACCATTAGAGTTCATAGGCTCTGCTGATGGAAAACTAGCTGGTGTTAGTTGTGAGAAGATGGAACTTGGAGAGCCTGATGAAGGCGGAAGAAGAAGACCGATTCCAGTTAAAGATTCTCAGTTTTTTATAGATTGTGATTTAGCAATTATATCAATCGGGACATCTGCAAACCCACTTTTAACGAATGTAACAGATGGTTTAGAGTTAAATGAGTGGGGTAATATCAAAGCTGATTTACAAACAGGTAAAACCACAAAAGATGGTGTATGGGCAGGTGGAGATATCACACTTGGTCAAGCAACAGTCATTCTTGCGATGGGGACAGGTCGAGATGCTGCAGTATCTATAGATGAGTATTTAAAAACCATTTAGAAATCTTAGATTTCTAATGGTCGTCGCACTGCTTTATATTGAGTATTTTAAGAACAGCTTCAATAAACTCACCAGAACTTCTTTCACAAATATAGTTATTCCCACTAAACTCTATGCAAAAGACTCCATTATTGTTTTGTAATCTTTTATGAATTACTTCTGGGTACATATTTAACTCTGTTTCTATATTGCCAATTGCATCACAAATTGTTGATCTGGTGGTAGGATCAGTATATTCAATAGACATTCTCATATAACCTTCTTCCATCTTTACTGAGGCGCACATATTATGTAACATAAGTATCCTTTATTGATTTTATATGCATCAATTATACTTTTAAAAAACTTTAATAAAAATTTTATTTAATTTTCAAAAGACTAAATTTAACTTAAAGAGTCAACTCTTCCCACTTTCAATAGACATATATTCATTAAAAGAAAATTCAAGCTTATTTTATTCAAAAAAAGCTAGACTATAAAAAAATTTATATGGAGATTTTATATGAGAGAAATTGAATTTGACGTTGTTGTCAAAGCAGTGAGAGATATCATTGTGCATTGTGGAACAGATTTACCGCAGGATGCTTATGATGCCTTGAAAACTGCTATGGAAAATGAAAAATCACCAGTAAGTAAAGAGGTCATAAGACAGATACTTGAAAATGCAGATATAGCTAAAGATGAGAAGAGACCTTTATGTCAAGATACTGGTTTAGCTGTATTCTTTGTGAATGTAGGTGAGGATATAAAGATTAAAGGTGGTCTCTTAAGAGATGCTATTAACAAAGGAACAGAGCAGGGCTATACAGATGCTTATCTCAGAGCAAGTACATGTGAGCCGTTTACTCGCGCAAACCTAAAAGATAAAATCGGATACAACCTTCCAGCAATCATTCATTTTGATTTAGTTGCCGGAGATAAAATTGACATTGAATATGCTGCAAAAGGTGGAGGGAGTGAGAATGTATCTCGTGCAAGAGTTTTTCCTCCAGCTGCTGGAAAAGATGGAATAGTTGAGTATGTAAAAGAGGTAATCAGTGATGCAGGTCCAAACCCATGTCCTCCAATTACAGTAGGTGTAGGTATTGGTGGTACTTTTGAAAAAGCATGTATCAGTTCTAAACATGCGCTGTTTCGTAACATTGGTAGCATAAACGAAGATCCAGATATGGCTGAACTTGAAGAGAGAATGATGACTGAGATAAACAACTTAGGAATTGGTGCAATGGGAATGGGTGGTACAAAAACAGCTCTAGCCGTTCACATAGAAGCAAATCCTTGTCACATAGCATCTTTACCTGTTTCGGTAAATGTTCAGTGCCATAGCTCAAGACATACACATATAACTATATAAGGAAGGTCGCATAGATGTCAAAAACTTATAACTTAACAACTCCATTAACAGAAGAACAAACAAGAGGCCTAAAGTCAGGTGATATAGTCTATCTCAACGGTACGATTTTTACTGCGAGAGATGCAGCTCATAAAAGATTAGTTGACTTAATTGAAGCAGGTGAAGAGTTACCTTTTGATTTAGAGGGAAGTATTATCTATTTTGTTGGGCCAACTCCTCCAAAGCCGGGTGATCCAATTGGAAGCGCTGGACCAACAACAAGCTACAGAATGGATAGCTTCTCTCCAACGATGCTTAAACATGGTTCAAAAGGCATGATTGGTAAAGGTAAACGCAATCAAGATGTAAAAGATGCTTGTAAAGAGTATGGTGGAATCTACTTTGGTGCCACTGGTGGTGCGGGTGCTCTCCTTGGAAAACAGATTACTGAAGCGGAAGTTATAGCGTATCCAGAACTTGGACCTGAAGCTGTACGAAAAATTACAGTTAAAGATTTTCCCGTAACTGTCATAAATGATACTTTTGGTAACGATTTGTATCAAATGGGTAGAGAACAGTACGAAGTTAAATAGTTTTACTGCTACAAATTGTAGCAATAGTCCAAAATGCTTCATGAGTTTTGTTACTTATATAATTTACTAGATAACAAGTAGATATAATTAAGCCAATAAAATTTTATGAGGAGTACAGATGAATATACATGAATATCAAGCAAAACAGATTTTCAAAAAGTATAACCTTCCAACACCAAAAGGTATTATGGTTGAAAGCGTTAAGGATGCAGTAATTGCGGCAGAGCAATTAGGTGGTCCTATCTGGGTTGTCAAGGCACAAATTCACGCAGGTGGACGTGGTCTTGGTGGCGGCGTTAAGCTTGCAAAAAATCTTGATGAAGTTGAATCACTATCCAAAGAAATTCTTGGTATGACTTTGGTAACACACCAAACAGGTCCCGAAGGGAAACTTGTTCAAAAACTTTATATTGAAGACGGTGCAGATATCCAATCCGAACTTTACCTTTCTGTTGTCCTTGATAGAAAACTGGAAATGCCTTTAATTATGGCTTCTACAGAAGGTGGAATGAATATAGAGGATGTTGCAGAAAATACTCCAGAAAAAATCGTTACAGTACCTGTTGATCCAGCTGTTGGTTTTCAGAGCTTCCATGGCCGTGCATTAGCATTTGGCTTAGGTCTCACAGATAAAGATGAACAAAAAAATATTATTAAATTTGCACATAAACTTTATACTTTATACATGGAAAACGATGCAGAGATGATTGAGATCAATCCACTTGTAAAAACAGGGAAGGGTCAGTTTATCGCATTAGACGGTAAAATGGGCTTTGATAACTCTGCTTTAGGTCGTCACCCTGAAATCGCAGATATGAGAGACTATACAGAAGAGGATCCTGATGAAGTAGAAGCTGCACATTATGGACTTTCATATGTAGCTCTTGATGGTGAGATAGGTTGTATGGTAAATGGTGCCGGTCTTGCTATGGGTACTATGGATACAATTAACTATATGGGTGGAACTCCTGCTAACTTTTTAGATGTTGGTGGTAGCGCAAACGCAGAGACTGTTGCAAAAGGTTTCGAAATAATTCTTAAAAACCCTAAAGTTAAAGCAATCTTTGTAAATATTTTTGGTGGTATCGTTCGTTGTGATCGTATTGCTAATGGTATTTTAGAAGCTACAAAAATTACTGATGTTAATGTTCCAGTTATTGTTCGTCTTGATGGAACAAATGCTCCAGAAGCAGCAGAGATTCTTAAAAATGCTAACATTAAAAATATTATTGTTGGTAATGATTTAGGTGACGGTGCAGCAAAAGCTGTAGCTGCAGCAAAAGGAGAATAATTAATGTCAATTTTAGTGAATAAAGATACAAAAGTAATCGTTCAAGGTTTTACAGGAAAAGAGGGTTCTTTTCACGCTGAGCAGTGTTTGGCGTATGGTACACAAATTGTTGGTGGTGTTACACCAAATAAAGGTGGACAAGAGCATTTAGGAAAACCCGTATTTAATACTGTTTCTGATGCTGTTAAGACTACAGGTGCTACAGTTTCTATGATTTTTGTTCCACCTGCATTTGTTGGTGACGCTGTAATGGAAGCTGCTGAAGCTGGAATTGAACTAGCAGTAATTATTACTGAAGGTGCTCCAGTGAAAGATATGCAAGCCGCTAAAGCACATGCAACAAAACACGGTATGAAAACAATTGGGCCAAACTGTCCAGGAGTTATTACAGCTGAAGAGTGTAAAATTGGTATCATGCCTGGTATGATTTTCAAAAAAGGTAATGTTGGTCTTATCTCAAAGAGCGGTACATTAACCTATGAAGGTGCTAACCAAGTATGTAATGAAGGTTACGGTATTACAACTGCGGTAGGTATTGGTGGAGATCCTATTATTGGTCTTTCATATAACCAAATCTTACCAATGTTTGAAGCTGATCCTGAAACAGAAGCAATCGTTATGATTGGTGAAATCGGTGGAGATTTAGAGATTCAAGCTGCAAAACTTATAAAAGAGCAGATTACTAAGCCTGTTGTTGCATTTATTGCAGGTCAAACTGCTCCTAAAGGTAAGACTATGGGGCACGCAGGTGCAATCGTTTCTGGTTCTGCAGGTACTGCAAAAGAAAAGATGGAAGCGTTAGAAGCAGCGGGTGTAAAAGTTGTTGTTTCTCCTGCAGAAATCGGCAAAGCAATAGCGGAAGTTTTAGGTAAATAATCTATAGCTCGTGCGAGCCTCATTATGTTACACAGTGTTACATAATGAAGCGCTAATAGCACATTTTAGAAAAAACTTATACAAACTTAGATACTCTCGATTTAGAAAGAGTAATTGTGTATATTGTATACACTTTAAAAATAGGAGAAAATATGGCAGCTAGTCCAATGGTAAACCCAGGTGATAAACCAGTATGGGTAAATACAGATAACTGTAAAGCGTGTGATATATGTGTTTCAGTATGTCCTTCAGGTGTTCTTGGAATGAAATATGAGTCAACATCAACTCTTGGCGCAATGATTTCAATTGACCACCCAGAAGCATGTATAGGGTGCAATGAGTGTGAATTAACATGCCCAGATTTTGCAATCTTTGTTGCAGACACAAAAGAGTATAAAGCAGCAGGTTTTAGTTTTGCAAAACTTACTGATGAAGCGAAAGAGCGTCAAGCTGCTATCGTTGCAAATAATTATATGTCACTTAGTGAACAAGGAGTTAAATAATGGCAACTAGAGAAGTAATATCAACTGGTAATGAATTGGCTGCAATTGCAGCTGTTGATGCTGGATGTAAATTTTTTGGTGGTTACCCGTTAACACCATCGAGTGAAGTAATGCATGAAATTTCTGACCTTTTACCAAAGGTTGGTGGTGTTGCTATCCAAATGGAAGATGAAATTGCTGGTATCTGTTGTGTTATCGGCGCAGCAATGGCTGGTGATCGTGCATTAACTGCCACATCTGGTCCAGGTATGTCTCTTAAGGCAGAGAACTTAGGTCTTGCTCAAATGGCAGAGGTACCTTTAGTTTGTGTTAACGTAATGCGTGGTGGTCCATCAACTGGTCTTCCAACTCGTGTATCACAAGGTGATATCAAGCAAGCAAGTAACCCGTCTCATGGTGATTACCGTTCAATCACTTTATGTGCAGGTTCACTAGCTGAGTGTTATACTGAAACTGTAAGAGCATTTAATCTTGCTGATAGATTTATGCAACCAGTTATTGTTTTACTTGATGAGACTATTGGTCACATGCATGGCAAGGCTGATCTTCCAACTGTTGAAGATGTTAAAACTGGTATTGTTCCTCGTAAAACATTTGATGGTCCTGCTGAGGAGTATTTTCCATATGAGTGTGGTCCAACTGAAGCAGCAACTCTCAACCCTATGTTTACAGGTTACAGATACCACTTTACAGGTCTTCACCATGATAAAAATGGTTTCCCAACTGAGGAAATTGAAACATGTCGTAAACTAATTCAAAGGCTTGAAGATAAAGTTATGGCTCATCAAGATGAAATTGAATCTAATGAAGAGTTTATGCTTGATGATATGACTGGAGAAGAGGGTGAAGTATTAATCATCGCTTATGGTTCAGTATCACTTGCAGCTAAAGAGTCTATTCGTCACTTGAGAGCCCAAGGTATTAAAGCTGGTCTGTTTAGACCAATTACTATCTGGCCTTCACCTGCTGATAGAATCAAGCACTTTACAGATAAAATTAAAAATGTTTTAGTTGTAGAGCTTAATATTAGACAATACACTGAAGAGATTGAGAGAGCTTCTGGAAGACTAGATTTAGAAGGTCTTTACAAAGTTAATGGTAGAGCAATTTCTCCTCATGAGATTGTATCAAAAGTAAAAGAGGTATTTTAGTATGGCATTTAATTATGATAAATATTTAAGACTTGAAAAAATGCCAACACTATGGTGTTGGGGTTGTGGTGACGGTGTTATTCTTAAAGCATTCGTTAGAGCGATTGAAAAAATGGGTGTATCTCAAGATGACGTTTGTGTTGTTTCAGGAATTGGTTGTTCAGGAAGATTCTCTTCTTATGTAGACTTTAATACTGTTCACACAACTCACGGTCGTACTGTTGCTTATGCTACAGGTATTAAGCTTTCTCGTCCAGACAAATTAGTTGTTTGTGTTGGTGGTGATGGTGATGCACTTGCAATTGGCGGTAACCATACTATTCACGCTTGTAGAAGAAATATTGACATGACTTTTATTATTATTAATAACTTCATCTACGGTCTTACTAATTCACAAACTTCTCCAACTACTCCTAAGGGTATGTGGACAGTTTCTCAAAAAGCTGGTAATATTGATCCAACTTTTGATACTTGTGACTTAGCTATCGCTTCTGGAGCTTCTTTTGTTGGTCGTGAATCTATGTTAGATCCTAAAAAGCTTGAAAAACTATTTATCAAAGCAATGGAGCATAAAGGTTTCTCTTGTCTTGATGTTCTTTCAAACTGTCATATTAACCTTGGTAGAAAAAACAAAATGGTTTCTGCTATGGAAAACCTTGAGTGGATTGACAGCATTACTATGCCTAAGAAAAAATATGATGCTTTATCTGAAGAAGAGCAATTAAACTTATTACCAACAGGTATTTTAAAACAAGATACTGAAGCTGATGAGTATTGTGATATGTATGCAGAGATTCAAAAAGCTCAACAAGGTCTAAGAAAGCCAATTTCTCAAGACGACTTTGCTAAAAAAATATAAGGAGACATAATGAGCGATACTAAAACATTAATGAGATTTACTGGTGTTGGTGGTCAAGGTGTTCTTCTTGCTGGTGAAATTTTTGCAGCTGCAAAAATCAAAACTGGTGGACACGGTCTAAAAACAGCAACATATACATCACAAGTGCGTGGTGGACCAACTGTTGTTGATATTCAACTAGACGATGAAGAGATTTACTATCCATATGCAAATGATGGTGAAATTGGTTTCATGCTTTCAGTTGCAGAGATGAGTTATAAACTATTCAAAAATGGTGTGAAGCCTGGTGGAACAATTGTAATTGATCCAAATCTTGTTCACCCAACTGATGAAGATAGAAAAACTTGGAACATCCACGAGATTCCAATTATTACTATAGCTAAAGAAGAGGTTGGTAATGTTATTACTCAATCTGTTGTTGCGCTTGCAATTGCAAACACAATGATGAATGCTATTGAAAAAGACACTCTTATTGAGACAATGCTTTCAAAAGTACCTGCTAAGGTTCATGAAGTAAATAAAGTTGCTTACGAACTTGGTGAAAAATATGCTAAAAAAGCTATGGCTTAATTAGTTCTATTTTTAAGAAGCAACCTGTAATGGGTTGCTTTTTTTTGATTTCACTATTAATATTAAACAATATTACATCTTTTTTTCTATTATTTGGCTAAACTCTTATACTTTCCCAGAAAAAATCTACATGCTTTTCAAATTGAGTTGAGAGTGAATTTGTTGAGAGTGAGTCAAATCTCATAAGTGTAACTTGAAGCCTCATATAGAATAGGGTGGATAGAAACTCATAAGAGACCATCATAGGATCAGCAGAGCGTATTAATGAGTTCTGCATCATTATAAAAAAGCCTTCAGACAATACTTTTATATTCTTTTCGTGAAATTCACTCATAAACTGCTCTCTAAGCTCTTTGTTTTGCAATAGCTCTATCATGAGTAGCCTAAACATGTTCTCGTTGCTCTTATCAAATGTAAGCATCTTATACTGCATTGTAAACTTCTGCATAAAAGGTTTGCCTCTTAAGGCTAACTCTTTAATTTCCTCTTCATTAATAGAGAAGGGTGAAGAGAAAATACCTTTTGCAACCTCCAAAAATATCTCTTCTTTATTTTTATAGTGATTATATATTGCACTCTCTCTAATTCCAACAGCAGAAGCTATTTTTCTTACACTTGCACCCTTATATCCTAGCTCAGAAAAGAGGGTAGTTGATACTTTTAGTATCTTTTCTTTAGTTCCACTGCGTTTAGCAGATGTCGTTGTAGTAGGCATTTACACTCCTTTATTTTATATGAACGATTGTTAATTTAACTAGTATTATATATGAACACTTGTTAATTTAAACTTACACAAAAAGAACAGTTGTTCATATAGAAATAGAGCAATATGAACAACTGTTCTTTTGATGAAAAAAGCGGTTTAAAAGATTAAAACTGTACAATTTCACAGGTACAACATATAGTTACTTGACTAGATCAAGAGGAAAGTCCGAGCTGCTGTAAGACAGTGTTCCATTTAACGAATGGCCGTAGTAATACGAGGGAAAGTGCAACAGAGATTAGACTTCTGCGTTTACACGTAGTAAAGGTGAAAAGGTGTGTGTAAGAGACCACCGGTCTTTATGGCGACATAGAGAGCTTGTAAACCCAACATGGCAGCAAGAAACAGATGGTTAGCGTCTTACAAAGCTATTGTTTCGCTAGAGGCACTATGTAAAGAGTGCAGTAGATTAATGCTATTTAAACAAAACTCGGCTTATAGTTGTACCTAATTACTTCAAAACGCTATTATAGACACTATTTAACTACATCATCCCTTATACACGCTTGTTTAGATACTTTTAATATTAAGAAATATTAAAATATTTTTGCTATATTATCTTAAGAATTTTTAATTTTTTTTGGTAATATATGGAGAGTATGTTAAAAAACTTTAGACAGAGATATGGTTAAAAATCAAAAGAGAATAGGAGGGGGAGGTAGTTGAGAGTCGAATTACTAAGTTTTATATACGAAAATTGGATTTTAATTTTATGTATGATAGCTATCACTATTTTATTTATACGTTTTTTTGAAAAACAAAATGGTGACCATTAAACGACTATAACCATCTTTAGTCTCTGATAAGGCTAATTAATCAACTCTTCAACAGTTGATTTTTCCGGATAGGTGTTAATCACTATAGTAGCCGATACTTTAAATGAGTGATTATCTACTATCAATTCTTCTTCAAAAGCTTCACGTATTCTATCAAATATTATATACGAATTAGCCTCTTCAAGATACTCATTAAAAATGATTACAAATACCCCTTGTGATATATATCCAACTATATCTTCATTACGGATAGAGTTAGAGAGTACTGATGCTGATTCGGCAATAACTGAATCACTTAGATTGTCAATTGTAACCATAGCAGTGTAAAAAGATTTATCGTGACGATCACACCTATATATCTGATCATCAAGAATTATATTAATATTTTCTCTGTTAGGAAGTCCTGTCAGTGGATCAAAATAAGCTTTTTTAATTAAATCTGCCTCTGGATAATGAACGCCTTTGAATCTGTTTTTTTGTATAATGTACATATAAGCACTGAACACAAGACCAGCGACCAGAAGGTAATTAAGTTCTTCACAACCAATCATGAAACATCCTTTAAAAAGTATTTAGCTATATTATACCTAAGAAGTGCTCAGAAGTGAGATTATTATTTTCAAGAGAATTTACATTATGTTAACCAATATTAATACACGAGATATCGTATACCTTATTTTATGATAAACAAATGATAATTAATATATAGTTTCAAATAGACTGATATAAGTGATAAACATTATATAAAATACTAATAGTATATTTAATAATTTAGGCATATAATGAATAATGGAGCAATGATAACATGAGTACAAAAGCAGAACTAATAAATGATATACAGAATCTTTTAAATACATATGAAGGTGTACACAAAACAGATATCAACCCTAACCTACTCGAATTTATGGACAACGACACCCTGCTTAGTATTATTGATTCTTTACTCAATCAGAAAGAAGATGCAAAAGAATCTGATATAGAATGGCTCGAACAGTTTAAAACACAGATATGAATTTTGTTATTGTTTAATTCCGTTATGTTAATTAAAGAAAACTATAGTATAATTACGCACTAATTTAACAATAAAGGGATCGAAAATGGGAAATATAGATTTAGTGCAACTCACTGAAGAGACAAAAAAACTTACAGCAATGGTGGTTGAAGATGAAAAAGTTACAAATGAGCTTCTAAGCTCTACGTTCAAAAACTTTTTCTCTGATGTATCTTCATGTTTTAATGGTGAAGAAGCTCTTTCTACATATGAAAAGAACTCTCCAGATGTTGTTTTTGTTGATATTGTAATGTCAGGTATGGATGGTATTGAGCTTTCTCGTCAGATTCGTAAGCTTAACCCTACTCAAATTATTATTGTAATTTCTGCAAGTAATGATATTGAAAAAATTTCTGAGTCAATAGAAGTTGGTGTTAATAGTTTTATTCAAAAGCCAATTGATACTAAAAAAATCATTGAGCTTTTAACAAGCGTTGTTTCAATGATTAGCAAAAAGAAAAAAATTGAGACTAAAACATTCTCAATATCTCTTCCTTTAGATCTTTATGAAACAGTAAATGATAACGCTAAAGCGGAGAGCATTTCTAAAAATGCTGTAATCATTAGAGCACTTCGTAGTTTTTATGACTAAACTTTAATCGATTTTTATATAGATTTTATTATTTATTAAGAATAAAATCTATATAATTTCGGCTCAGTTACAAAGCGTAACTACTTAATACAGAAGTGGCCCCGTCGTCTAGCGGTTAGGATCCATGGTTTTCATCCATGTTACAGGAGTTCAATTCTCCTCGGGGTCACCACTTTCTTACAAAAAACAATCAAACAAAAACTATTCTATTACAACTTTGTACTATTTACCAAATGAGTATATTATACTCAAAAGGCTAATTTTTCTACTACAAGCTTATTAACTATCTGTGGATTTGCTTTTCCACCTGTTGCTTTGAGTACCTGCCCTACAAAAAAGCCTAGTAATTTAGTATTACCAGCTTTAAACTTAGCAACATTATCTGGATTTTTTACAATTATCTCATCAATAATAGGTGAAATCTTAGCAGGATCGCTTATCTGTACAAGCCCTTTAACCTCAACTATTGCACTCGGATTTTCCCCAGATTTTGCCATCTCTTCAAATACTTGTTTAGCAATCTTATTTGAAATAGTTTTATCATCAATCATCTTAACAAGCTCAGCAATTTGAGCAGTATTAAATTTAAGCTCACTATCTTGGTTCTCTTTTAGCTCTCTAGCAACTTCATTACTTACAATGTTCGCAAGGGCTACAGGAGAGTTAAGTGCCAAGAGTGCATCTTCATAAAAAGAGGATAGCTTCTCATCTCTAGCTAAAATATCAGCAACCATACTGTTAAGATTTAACTCATCTGTATATTTATCAAAAAGTGCCTGTTCCTTTTCACTCATAGGCACTACCTCACCATCTACTTGCACTTTTTTAGCTTGAGATTTAGGTTCATTTTCAGTTGTTTTTTTCTTTTTAGAATAAGAGTCTTTAAGCCCAACTATTTTATTAAACACAGGTTTTTCATCTGTATAATCAACAGGGTCAGCATAAAAGTACCCCTGTCTCTCAAACTGAAATCTTTCATCAGGTTTATCTGTAATTACAGCACTCTCAATAAGCGCATTTTTAATAACTTGTAAAGAGTCAGGATTTATATCTTCTAAGCCTTGCGGTGCCTCATCTTTAAATAGTCTGTCATAAACCCTTACTTCAACTCTTTTAGCACTCTTTGCATCTACCCACTGAATAGCACTTTTAACTTTGATACCACTTGTATCTGCACCACTTTTAGACTCAGGGGTATACTCTGCTTTTATCTCTACTATATTGCCATCAGCATCTTTAATTACTTCCTTACAAGTGATAATATAGGCATGTTTAAGCCTTACCGGTTGCTCAGGTGTAAGACGGAAATAACCCTTTGGAGGATTCTCCATAAAGTCATCACGCTCAATATAAATCTCACGAGAAAAAGGTATAACTCTTGTGCCCTCTTTAGGTACATCTTCTGGATAGTAAGAAGCTTCAAGCTCTTCACTCCCTTCATAGTTTTCAATTGTTACCTTTATTGGGTCAAGAACACACATAACACGTGGTACTTTTGTATTTAAATCATCTCTGATACAAAACTCAAGCTGTGCCACATCAACCATAGAGTTCGCTTTTGCGATACCTATTTGATTACAGAAATTCAAAATAGACTCTGGCGTATACCCTCTTCTTCTATACCCAGCAATTGTAGGCATACGAGGATCATCCCAGCCACTTACTCTTTTTTCATTGACTAACTCTAAAAGCTTTCTTTTACTCATAACCGTATAGTTAATCCCAAGTCTTGCAAACTCATGCTGGTAAGGACGATGAGCCTTAAGACCTAGCGTATCAAGTACCCAGTCATAAATATCACGGTTGTTTTCAAACTCTAGCGTACAGATAGAGTGAGAAACACCTTCTATATAATCAGAGAGACAGTGAGCAAAATCATACATTGGATAGATTGCCCACTCATCCCCTGCTCTAAAGTGATGTGAGTGTCTGATTCTATATAAAAGCGGATCTCTCATTTTCATATTTGCTGCACTCATATCAATTTTGGCTCTTAAAACATGTTCACCATCTTTAAATTCACCATTTTTCATTCGCGTAAATAGATTTAGGTTCTCTTCAACTGTTCTTTGTGCATATTTACTGCGTTTTCCAGCCTCTGTAACAGTTCCACGGAATTCACGCATCTCCTCCTCATCAAGAGAATCAACATATGCTTTACCCATTTTAATAAGTTCTATTGCATAAGTATAAAGTTGAGGAAAGTAATCAGAAGTAAAACGGACACTATTTTCCCACTCAAAGCCAAGCCAATCTACAGCATCCTTAAGAGCCTCTACATACTTTGTATCTTCTGTTGTTGGGTTTGTGTCATCCATTCTAAGGTTACAATGACCATGATAATCACGTGCAATACCAAAATTTATGACTATAGATTTAGCGTGTCCAATGTGTGGAAAGCCATTAGGTTCTGGAGGAAATCTTGTAACTACCTCTTTATATTTACCTGACTTTAAATCCTCTTCAACTATTGTACGTAAAAAATCTTTGCTTTCACTCATTATTATTAAACCTTTTGATTTTGAAACTTTTATAAGAGTTGCATTTTACCCTATTAGAGCTTATAGCATCCAAGAGTTACTATTTGAAGGAAAAATATCTCTTTATTAGTTTAGATTAGATAAAATTCTAAAAATTATATTTAGGAATTTTAATGCTCAGATTTGCAGCAAGTCCAACAGGTGATATGCACATCGGTGACCTAAGAGTTGCCCTCTTAAACTATATTGTGTCAAAACAGAGAAATGAAGAGTTAATCGTTCGTATAGAAGATAGAAATAAAAAGAAAAACATTGAAGGTAAAGATCAAGAGATACTTGATATCTTAGCTCTTTTTGGAGTTGAGTATTCGCAAGTTATCTATCAGAGTCAAAATGTTCGTTTTCACTCAGCTATGGCTCTTCAGCTTATACACGAGAAAAGAGCATTTAGCTGTTTCTGTTCCCCTGAATGGATAGGAAACAAACAAGAAGAGGCTCAAAAAACAAACAAAGAGTATATGTACGATGATGCTTGCAGAAACCTACCAGCAGAGCTTGTTATAGACAATACAAATCCCTTTACTATTAGAATCAATAAACCAGATGAAACGCTTGTACTAAAAGATGTAATCAAAGGGAACATAAACTTTGAGCCTAACACTATAGATAGTTTTCACATTATGAATCAAGACAAAACCCCTACATATAACTTCGCTTGTGCAGTTGATGACATGCTCAATGATATCTCCATTATCATTCACAGCGAAGATAAGTTGAGTGATACTGCAAAACAGCAGCATGTTAGAGACTCTTTAGACTATGCTAAGAGCGTTGAGTATGCTCACTTGCCAATAATTTTAAATGAAAATAGCATAAGTGTAAAAGAGCTACTAGAAGCGGGATACCTTCCAGAAGCTATTGCAAACTATGCAATAGCGATAGGAAATCAGCCCACAGAAGAGATTTTCAACCTCAAAGATGCCCTTGAATGGTTTAGTCTAGATACATTATTATCAAGCCCTACTTCGTTTGACATAGAGGTACTAAAACAGATAAACAGAGAACATCTTAAATCTATGGATGCTAAAGAGCTCTCTCGTTATGTTGGTTTTGCTGATGCAGAGATTGGGGAACTTGCTCGTATCTATTTAGATAAGGCAGCGACAACAAAAGAGTTAAAAAGTAAAATAGCGCCTATCTTCGCACTAAGGGATATTCCAGAAGATTTTAAAACACAAACGGCACTGATGGCACAAACCATAAAAAGTGCACCCTACTTTGAAAATTATGATGAGTTTAAAAATCATATAATGAGAGAGTCTGGTCTTGAAGGAGAAAACTTTTTGAAGCCTTTACGTATTTTACTTACAAACGCAGAAGATGGTCCGGATGTTGCTGAAATTTATAAACATCTTAAAAACTATATGGGAGAAATTGTTAAATGAGTATGCTAATCGAAGTTGTTCAAGGTCTTGGCGGAATTTTTATAGGTCTTATAAATATCTATATTTGGGTACTTATCATTACAGCACTGTTGAGTTTTGTAAATCCTGATCCCTTTAATCCTATTGTTCAGTTTCTATATAGAATCACAAACCCTGCATATGCAGCACTTCGTCGATTTATAAGAACTGATTTTAATGGGCTAGATCTAGCGCCACTGATTATTATCATAGGTTTACAGGTGGTAATAGTCATCTTACGTTCTCTCTTAAACGCACTGTAGTTTTCTGCTAAAATAATGAAACATATCTTCTTACTCCTCTTCATCTCAGTATATGCAACTGCTGAGATAAGCTTAGAGCAACTTTCAAAAAAACCAACCTGTCGAGCAAAAGACTTTCTTATATGGCAGTTCTTAAAACAAGATATTACACCCGAGCAAGCTAAAGAAGCCTACTCTCAGTCAACAGGCAAAAACTATAAAGTAAAAAAAGAGTATCTCAAAAGAGCACAGAAGCAAAAACCCACCTATAAAGAGCTCTGCAGACAAGAAAAAGATCTCTTCTCTATAAAAGACAAAGAGTGTTTTCAGTTAGCACTGAGCACCTACAAAACACTTAGAATGTCAAAAAGAGAGAGAATTAAGCTTGCAAAGAGAGTGGAATCTCCAACGTTTATAGAGCTGTTAAAAATACAAAATGAGCCCTACTCCGCTTCATCCTATAAAAAATACTCTCCTGATACAGTTTTAAAAATGTTTATACAGACAACAGCTTCTCACAGAAGAAAAAACTTAAATATGGAGCTAGATAAAGAGTTTATTAACTACCTCGCTTCATCCAAACGTATGTCTCAATTTATAAAAATTGCAACTCGTGATGCAAAACTTGATAGACTGCAAAAATCTATTTTAAATATAAATCCAAAACATTTAAGTGCTCAAAACAACTTTACACTTGCGCTCGAACAACTCAAACACAAAAACAAGATGGCTGCGATAAAACATCTCAAAATAACCTATGCACAATCACAACAGAGAATTGACAAAGATAAGGCTAGTTTTTGGCTATATAAGGTCTCAAAAGATAAAAAATATCTCAAAAAACTGCTCTTAAGCATGGATATAAATATTTACACTCTGTACGCTCATGAACTCATGGATGTAGATATTGATAACTACTACTCCTCATTAGAGCTTGTTCAGTCATCTACAGATATCAATCTGCAAGACCCTTTTGAGTGGTATAAGTTACTTAAAAAAATAAAAGAGACACCTAAAGATAAACTTTTCAAATTAGCACAACAATATAGACAGCGATGCATGACTCCTGTACAATCTATGATACTACAAAAAGCCTACGCATATAAAATGCATGGATACATAATGCCTTATGAGAAATATCTCAAGGATATACCTACTGATGAGAAAGCTCTTATTTATGCAATCATGCGACAAGAGAGTGCTTTTGTGCCATCTGCCCTCTCTCGGTCATTTGCACTGGGATTAATGCAGATGATGCCTTTTTTAGTAGATGCTATGAGCAAGGATATGAAAGAAGAGATTGCCTATGAGGATATGTTTAAACCAGAGACAAATCTCAAATATGCCCTTAAACACTTAGAGTGGATGAAAAAATCACTCTACCACCCACTTTTTATGGCATACGCCTATAACGGTGGTATGGGATTTTTAAGAAGACACCTTGAAACAGGCACTTTTTCAGATAAAGAGTATGAACCCTATTTGAGCATGGAGTTAATGTCAAACAGTGAGAGCAGAGAGTATGGAAAAAAAGTTTTAGCGAATTATGTAATGTATAAAAAAATATTAGGCGAAAGTGTTTCTATTATTCATCTTTTTCAAACTTTAAAGGATCCGAAGTATACTGACCGTTTTCGAGAACAAAGCTAATCTTATCCCCCTGCTTTGGAAACTCAACTAAAAAATACTCGCTCCACTGAGTCCTAACAAGCATTAAGTTTGTAAACTCATTTTCAGGAGGGAGTTTTTTTACACTTACTGGAGCCTGCTTATTGAGTAGCATTACAGAACTCTCTTTCTTGTTTTTTACATAACTATTTACATAAAAGTATTCATTACCATTGTAGCGTTCTGGTGAAACCATATTGAGATAAATAATCGAAACAATCCCATTAACCTTAGCTCCAGACTTAAGCTTAGATCTCTGGAGTGAATCTGCGCTAAGCTCCTGTTTTTTACTCATATCGAACCTACTAAAAGCTGTTTTTTGGGAACATGCAGAAAAAGCAAGCAAAAAAATCAAAGTAATTAAAAAAGTTTTCATTTTTATCCTCGTAATTGTGAAAGAATTATATCTTATTAAACTCTTCTTTTGTATAATCTACTAAATTTTATAAAACAGAGTTTAAAATTGAATAAAAGATTAGCAGTTGCGTTTACTGGACCTTCTAATAGTGGTAAAACTACACTTATTTTAAAGGTCGCTAGAAAATTGATAAATGAGCACAGTAAAGAAGTTGCTATAATCAAGCATGACCCAGGTGATAAAGCTAGGTTTGATGTAGAAGGAAAAGATAGCTACAAGTTTAGTGATACTGGTGCAGAGGTTATTGTAACCTCCCCCAATCGTACAACTTACTTTTCCAAAAAGCATAAAGAGATAGATGAGATGATTCGACTTTTTGATAAGTTTGACATCTTGCTTGTTGAGGGCTTAAAGAACCTCCCACTGCCACGCATTAGCGTATTTAGAGAATCACTAGATAGTGACTACTTTCCATACATGAATGCTTTAGCAACAGATGAAACCATAAAAACAGCTAATTACAGCATCCCAGAGGGTGTTGATATTTTAGATTTAAATAATCCAGATGAAGTTATTTCATGGATATTACAAAACGCAAAGGAAGTATAAGTGAGAGATATATTTGACGCAATTCAAAGAAGTGCAATTAGAATTAAAGATGCTATAGATGTTAAAGATATAGGATATTCACAACAAGAAAATAGTTCAGGTGAAACACAACTAGAGTTAGATATAAAATGTGACATGATTATCGAAGAAGAGTTCTCAAACGTTCCTTCTATTCATACTATTGCTAGTGAAGAGAAAACACATCAAGAGCTACTCCATGAAGATGGTGAATACTTTATAGCATATGATCCTCTTGATGGATCTTCACTCATTGATGTTAACCTAAGTGTTGGTTCTATCTTTGGTATCTACAAACAGGATTTTGGAACAAAACATATGGTGGCTTCTTGTTATGTTGTTTATGGTCCACGTGTTGAGATGGTTTTTGCCCAAAACAAAACAAAACTCTATCTTTTACAGGCTGGTGAATTTGAGTTTGTAAAAGAGATTCGTCTTACTGAAAAAGGTAAACTCAATGCTCCTGGTGGAACACAACAGAATTGGGCACCTTACCATAAAGAGATGATTGATGGTCTATTCGCGGAGGGGTATCGCTTGCGCTACTCTGGTGGTATGGTTCCAGACCTGCACCAAATACTTCTTAAGGGTGGTGGACTCTTCTCTTACCCAGGTACTACAGATAAGCCAGAGGGTAAACTACGTCGTCTTTTTGAAGTATTCCCTTTTGCATTTATCTATGAAAAAGCTGGCGGTGGTGCGATTGATGGCTTTGTTGATTTAATGACGCTTGAGCACTCTCACATTCATGATACAGCTGTATGTTTCTTCGGTTCAAACTATGAAATAGCAAGAGTAAAAGAAGTTTACGCAAAAAATGGATAAGCAAGAAAAAGACAAGTTTGAGCTTTATCTCGATGAGATGATTATAAAGATTCAAAAGTGTCAAGAGGAGAAGTCTCTCAAAAGCTGTAGTGATTGCGAATACTATTTAGCTTGTGAACTTAGAGACGAATATGTTAAAGCAGTTTACAACAGTATGTCAAAAGGCGATACTGGTGGATTTGAGTTTTGATTATTTGTACGTATAAGCAACAAAGTCACCTATACTACGCTAACACTGGGTTTTCTTCAGCAGAAATCTCACGTGACTAGTCGCTTTTTAAAATATAAGAATAAAGGATTTTTCTAAATGAGTAAATATATAACAACACCTATATACTACGTTAATGGAGAGGCTCACATTGGGCATGCTTACACTACATTTATAGCTGACACTACAGCAAGATATGAGAGACTAAAAGGGAATGATACTTACTTTTTAACTGGAACTGATGAGCATGGTCAAAAGATAGAAGAATCAGCACAAAAAGCAGGAAAGCCTACTCAAGAGTTTGCAGATGAAATTAGTGGAACTTTCAAAAAGTTATGGGATGATTTTGAGATTAGTTATGACAAGTTTATTAGAACAACAGATGAGGACCATAAAATAGGTGTTCAAAAAGCTTTTGAAACTATGTATGCTAAAGGTGATATCTACAAAGACTTTTATGAGGGTCACTACTGTGTTAGTTGTGAGACTTTTTTCCCAGAAACACAACTAGAAGATGGTGAGTTCTGCCCTGACTGCGGTAGAAGTACAAGTGTTATCAAAGAGGAGAGTTACTTTTTTAAACTCTCAAAATATGAAGATAGACTCTTAGCTCTTTATGAAGAAAATCCTGATTTTATACTTCCTCGTTCACGCGCAAATGAAGTGATTAACTTCGTAAAAGGTGGACTTCGTGACCTCTCGGTAACACGTACATCATTCTCATGGGGAGTTAAAATGCCTGAGTCTTTAAATGATGATAAACATGTTATGTATGTTTGGCTCGATGCTCTTTTAAACTATATTACAGCTCTTGGATATGGTAAAGATGATGCAAACATGAACTACTGGCCTGCTTCAACTCAATTTGTTGGCAAAGACATTTTACGTTTTCATGCTATATACTGGCCTGCGTTTCTTATGAGTCTTGATATGCCACTTCCTAAACATATTGGTGCTCATGGTTGGTGGACTAGAGACGGTGAGAAAATGTCTAAGTCAAAAGGTAATGTCATCGCCCCTAAAGAGGTTGCAGATGCTTATGGAGCTGAAAATCTAAGATATTTCATGCTTAGAGAGGTTCCTTTTGGGCAGGATGGTGATTTTTCTCAACGTGCATTTATAGATAGAATCAACTCTGAACTGAGTAATGATCTTGGTAATCTTCTGAACCGCATTATCGGTATGAGTGGGAAGTACTCTGATTTTGAGATAGATAGTGTAGATGTTGCTAAATACCACTCTAAAGAACTAGACGCGATGAACGAAGCGCTTGGTAATCTTGATGGCTTTATGCAAAACATGCAGACTCACAGATATCTTGAAGAACTTTGGAAACTTTTTGCTATTGGAAACAAGGCTATTGAAGAGCACGCTCCTTGGGTTAAGATGAAAGAAGATAAAAAAGATGAAGCGCTTGCTACGGTTGCACTTGTTGCAAATATTTTAGCAAAAGCATCTATAATGCTTCACCCTGTTATGCCAAAAACTACAAATATAATTGCAGATGCACTTAATTTTGAGATAAATTATGAGAGCTACAAAGATCTAGTTTTAGGGAAAAATCTATTGAGACTATTTAATATTAAAAAAGTTCCGCCTCTCTTTCCTCGTGTTGAAGAGCCTTTAATGGAAGAAGCACCAAAAGCTATGCCAGAAGATAAGCCAAATGATACAATGAAAGAAGAGATTAAAGCTAAAAAAGAGAAAGAGAAAGAAGAAGACAATCTTATAGAGATTGGTCAATTTTTTGAAACATCTCTCAAAGTTGGTGTCGTTGTTGAAGCTGAGGAAGTTCCTAAAAGTAAAAAGCTTTTAAAACTACAAGTAGATTTAGGTGAAGATACAAACCGTCAAGTTGTAGCCGGTATTAAAGAGTCTTACTCTGCTGAGTCTCTTGTAGGTACGCAAGTTTGTGTTGTTGCAAACCTAAAACCTGCTAAATTAATGGGAATGATGTCAGAAGGAATGCTTCTTGCTGCTAAGGATGAAGATGGTTTATGTTTAGTTAGACCTGAAAAACCTAAAAAGGCAGGCACACCTATTGGATGAGACTTGAAAATGTCCTCGCACTTACACATGGTAAAATCATAAATGAGCCATTTGTAAAAATCTTTGAAAATGTCATTTTTGATGCAAATAGAGTAAAAAGAGGTGATCTTTTCATTGCATTTGATGAGGAGACGATAGAGTCTGCGGTCTTAAATGGTGCCTATGGCATTCTATTTGACAAGCCTACACAGATAAGCGACCGCGAAATCGCTTGGATTAAAGTAGACGATATAAATGATGCACTAAAAAGACTCCTGCGTTTTCAGCTTATAGACAAAGAGATAACTGTCTACGAATGTAATAAAATCGTTTTAAAACTTGCGCTTCAAGTTGTCACTGAACCAAATTTTATTGCTTTAAACGGTGATATAAAATCTATAATGAAACAGTTATGGGATTTACCAAATCAAAGTACGGTTCTATTTAGCCCTGCTCTTACTCCAAAAGAGATATTTACAGATGTTAAGCTTATGACTAGTACTTCAAGAGAGCCTATAAACATTGTTGAACAGACTCTTTTTGAAACCTCTTTTATTTATGATAATATATTTTACGAAAGACAGTTAATCTCTCCTTTTTTTATGCCCTACTTAGAAGAGCTTCTACACCTTTTTAAAACACTTAAGATAAATTTTCGCCTCAGAAAGTTCACACCTATAGATCATTTTGAAGCAGTATTTACAAATAAAAATTTTGAGATAAAAGAGTTTGGTACGAGCGACAAAGTTTTGATTTTTGAATCAACTTCAGAGTTGATTGATGCTGAAATAGCATTTTTACATAAACAGGCTAACTGGGCGAATATAATCTTTATAGTCCCATTTCAAGAGAATGAAAACTACGCTCAGTATGAAGATGTACATAGATATAAAAATAAAAACGAGATAACAGAGATACTAAAGAGCAAACATTTTCACTTTGCTCTTATCGTTGGTGTTGATAAGTCTATACTCTCTAAGCCCTTACCACACCTGGCACAGCCTACTCTATTTTAAAAGTTCTTTTTTTAACTCATCTTTATTTATCTGATTTTTATCACTTTGAACTAGAGGAAGTGACTTTTTATATATAATTCTACTTGGAATCATATACGATGCTAGATGCTTTTTAAGCTCAAAAAGTATTTCATTTGTAGGTATTTCACTTTTAGATGAGTAAACCATAATAATCTCTTCTTCTATAAGCTTGTTCTCTACGGAAAAGACTGCACAAGCGTCTATTTGAGATATATTCTTTGATACTACTGACTCTATTTCTAAAGGCGAAACTCTAAAACCTCTTGTTTTAATCATATCGTCATGACGTGAAACAAAATAGAAATAACCCTCTTCATCTTTATAAACATAATCCCCACTGGCAACTACTATTTCATCATTAAGTTGCCCTTCTAAGTTTATTACATCTTTTAAAATTTGAATTGATTTAAATCTCTGTGCATTTTGCTCAGGTGTATTCCAAAAACCTCTGTAGATATATCCACCCCTGTGGATAAGCTCCCCTACTTCACGTACAGCACACTCTTTTCCATCCTCATTTATAACATAGAGTTCAACATCTGGTATAGCTTTTCCTATTGAGTCTGGTCTAATCTCTATCTGTGAAGGGTCTAAATAAGCTGAGCGGAAAGCCTCTGTAAGTCCATGCATTGAGTAAAATGCAGCATTTGAAAAGAGTTTTTTACAATCTTGCACCATCTTTTTCGTAACTTTCCCGCCTGATGACGTGATAGTTTTCACGCCTGCAAAAAGCTCTGCATTTGGAAGTCTATGCATATCCTCATCAAATATTTGACTGATGTTAATTGGCATCAGAGGGATAACAGTTACTTTGTCATTTATGACATGATTTAAGAACTCTTCTGGAAGTATAAATCTATGAAGAGCCAAAGTTGCCTTTTTATAAAGTGCTGTAAATATTTGGTTGAGTCCATAATCAAGATTAAAAATCAATAATCCTGAGATAATATCACTCTCTTCAAGCTTTAAGTACTGAGAAACAACACGAGCAGAGTTTATAAGATTTCTATGCGAAATCACTATCCCTTTTGGTGTTCCACTCACACCAAATGAGTAAGTTATGACTGCGTTTGAGTGTCCATTTATGTCACAAACGTAAGGTTTATTGTAATATTTATATATTTCCTCAAAAGAAGGAATTTCCTTTGTAGTCGTTTCATACGAAATAATATGACCATCAAAATTTATCTCTTCAATGCTTTGAAGTTTTAGTTTATCTGTGATAATACATTTGATGTCACAATCTTTTATAATGTACTCTACTTGCTCAGGTTTTAAAAGTTTTGTAAGTGGCACAAGTATGTAATCTGTAGACAAAATAGACAAAATAGCAATAACCTGCTCTATTCCTTTGTTAGAATAAATTCCAACTCTTGAATCTTTTGGAAGATCTAACTCTTTTAAATAATAGGCAACTTGATTCACTTTTGTAAAGAGTTCGCCATAAGTAATGCTCTCTTGATTAAAAATCAAGGCCGTTTTATCACCGTGAGTTCTAGCAGAGTCTTCTATGAGTGTTCTTATACAGTTTATTGACATTACTTATCCTTTATTTATTTGTTATACCTAGAGTCCAGATATCATAGTTTTTATCGAGGACTACAGATGGATTGTGGTCTGAATTTAAAATCTTTTTGTAGAAAAACGAGATTATATCTTCTATCTCTTCATCAGATAAAACCTTTGTAATCCCACCTGTTAGGACTATAGAGTTAATAGAAAACAGTTTTAGATTTATATATGCCTGCTTGTAGTGAGACATTTTACAAAGTACTAAAAATATAGCTAACTGCATTAAAACCTTCAGCGCTTTTTCACTACTCTCTTCAAAAATATTTTCAGTCACTTTAAGATGTGTGAGTAGCTCATAGGTAAACTCATTATTTTGTGCAGCAAAAATCAGTGATTTTTTAGATTTATAAACACCAAGTTTTTTAAATACAAGTCTGTCATACTCATTATTTGTAACGATATTATCATCCACTAAATCTTTTGAGTAGTGAATATCAGTAGTTGCCCCACCAATATCTATAAGAATAAAGGGGTCTACCACCGAAAAGTTAGCATCTATTAGCGGTAGCGTCTTATTTACTATATATGGCGTTGAATATATCTGATTTGATGTTATCTCATAGAGACTTTTGATATCTTCTTTTCCTACAATATCTGCTTGATATAGATTTGTGAGATACTCTTTGAGATGCTCCTCTACAATATGAAGTTTATTATCAATGATGTTTGGAAGCACAACAAGGTTTTGTTTATTATCTTGAAGATTACCTACCTCTTGAGAACTTCCAACATAAACAATATTTGAGTAGTTTAATTTATTGAGGTAATTAAAGAGTGCCTCATCAAATATACCAGTAGCGGAGTCAATACCACCAACAACGATAACTACGTCAATTAAATCACTAGGAACAGAGTACTCTTCAATATTTTGATAAATAACCGTCTCTATGATGTTTATACCTGAGTTAAAGGCAATATTTTTAGCATATTTCAGTGAGAAAGAGTCCGTAAGACCTATTATTAGTGTACTTAACCCACCATTTGCAGATGAACATATGTAGACATCATCTTTTTCATATTTAGCGATTGTGTCACTACATTTATACTTTAAATCATCAAAAATATCTTTATTAAAGTCTCTAAAATGTTGCTCTATAGTTGATTCTGTGGAGATTTTAAAGTAAGTACTCCCTATATCTATTAGTAATTTACTCATTGCATAATCCCTATATCATGAATAATGTCATTTACGATACTTGTCGTATCTTTTGTGAGATCACACTGTGCTTTCTCATACTCAAAACATCTATCTGGAATTGGAACATTTCCTCTTTTTATGATTCTGATGTTTTTCTTTGCGTCTCTAATAGTAATCATCTCGTTATGGTTGATGATATGTGGAGAAAACGGTACATCTATAGTTCCATTTTTAATAGAGTTAAAGACTTTTCTCCATAAGGTGTCAGCTGAATCATTAAAAACAGCTTCCATAATCGTTTTTACCTCAAGCGTCATTATCTCCTCTTCCTCTGCGTCAACAATGTTTGGAAGACCATTTAAAATGCCTAAGGTATACTGCGTATTTGCCACAGTCTTTGCGTTTGCCTCTTTTGTCGGAATCCCTGAAGCCTCTTCACGTGTTTTTGTGATGATTTTATTTGCTCCAACCATAGAGGCTATAACTGTTGACATATTTATAAGCTGTTCTGCAAAGTCTTTGTTTGTTGGAAACGCGCCCATCCATTGATGATAGACTAAGTTTATTGTTGCATCTCCACAGTTAATCTCCTCAGCGTAGTGCTTCGCCATCTTTTTAATAACAGCACCCATAACTATATCTTGATTCATAGAACCTGTTTGAGAAAAAGAGACAGAGAAGGATTTAACGCCCTCTTCTAGTGAAAGCAACATCTCAAGCAGCTGAATAACAATCGTGATAGCAGGAGGGACAAGAGTCGCTGTCAGAGGACCAAAAGATTCTCTGTTAATAGGCTCATTAAGTTGAGAGTAATTTGCACATACTCTCTCAACATATTTCCAGTATAAAAATGCCTTGTCGAGTGGAAAGTTTTTTGAGTATGGTAAAAGGTAGGTAATTGGTCCACCCTCTATCTCAAAGATACCAGAAGCGATAGCTGTTTCAATCAAAAGTCTCGCATCAGGTGTACCGTGACGCAGGCTTACAGGCTTGTTAAAGTGAGTAATCATCTTTCTTGTAGTTCTATAACCATGATTTACAAGGGGATAGCCGTTGAGCATATCCTGTTCACTCTCTTCACTCAAACGCAACATCTTCTTTGCTGTTGCGTAATCATTAAGTCTAGTGTTTGAGTCAATTGTTAGAGGCAGTACATCAACATTAGCCTCTACAAAGAACTCATTGAGTGCAAACTGTTTTTTATAGGTTGGAAAACCACCACGAGGCTGTACAAGCATCTTGTTTTTAGTTTTAAAATTATGAGAGATAAAAAGGTCTTTACTTGCATTTTTTACAAACTCTTCCACTTCTGCAAAATCAAAACTGTCTACAAACTCATTACCGAGAATTATTTCTCTCTCTTCTTGAAGTAAACTCATGATATTTTTTTCTCTTTTAGATACTCTTCTAAGGTATCAAGTCCAGTATTTAAGTCAACTTGATGGAAAACCAAATCAAAACCGTAGTTCTTATACTTAGGTACGATTACATCCGCATCAGCACTACCAACAACTAAGTTTCCACCTATCATCATAACAAGCTTCTCTAGCGTTTTGTACTTTGACTTGAGTAACTTAACCTCTCGAGCCCAACCCTCTGCTTCTCCATTAAGTGAAGAGATAAGAAGTACATCTGCATCTGTCTCAACAGCCGCATCAAAGAACTCCTCTAGGTAAGTGTTTACACCCAGATTAAAAACCTCAAAACCTCTTGCATTTAGTGAGAGTTCTATCAATCTGTTTGCAACAACGTGAATATCATTTCCAACTACACCAGTAACTACTTTCATATATTAAAAAACCTATGTATTATTTAAAATGTAAAGATACCAAAATTTATGTAAAAATAAGGTTAGATAGCTTGAAAAGGTTTACTTATATTTTATTACTAGAAATAATAATAACGCTACAGAGATACCTATCATATGACTTAGTGGTATTGTTATATATGTTTCTGTGAAAACATAAGTTAATAATGAGTTTTCTTGATAAATTTCTAAAGCTACTTTAAGAGGAAGGATTAATATTATAATCCAACTAATTTGACGCCATGGCTGTTCTTCTTTTGTTCCAAAAAGTGCAAGATAATATAGCCCTCCGTGCACTAAACCGGATATACCACCATAATAATGGAGTTCAGGCTTAAAAAGCAGTAAGCTTATACTAATTGAAAAAGCCATCAAAAAAATCAACCAAGAAAATTTTGGATAACCTCTATTCTCAATTAACCACCCTGTCACAGCGAATGCAATAACATTAGAGGTTAAGTGCATAGGTGAAAAATGAACTAAATGACCACTTATTAGTCTCCAATATTCTCCTTCAATTAAAGCATTTCTATCGTAAATAAATACAGATGAAATATTTTCAAAAAAAAATCCAAAAATACTTAATGTGATGATTGATAAAGTCCAAACTGGAAGACTACTATTCATATTAACTTAAGATTTTCTCATCCAAAATCCATATCCACTTGCTAACATCATAATCAGTAATAACGAAGTGTCTACACTTCCACCACCTGTATAACCTTCTTTATGTATAACTTTATAATTCTGAGGTGATTCTTTAACTTTCTTTTTAAATCGCTCAAGTTCCCGATTTAAATTTACAACTAATTTTTCACTTGCTTTGTTAAATCCTTTTATGCCGTCACTTCTTAGTTCTTCAGTAAGGTTAATTGGCGTAGATAGTCCTTTAATATGGCTTATACCTGGAGCACGGAACAGCATCTTTCTACTTTCAATATCGTAAACAGCAACATCAAGCATCGTATGAGTATCGTTCTTTTCACCGGGAACTATGTAAGCACCAACAATAGTCCAGTAAGCCAATGATGTTACACCTTCATCTGTAAATTGTTTTTGATCAAATGAAACTAGAGCAATAACATCAATTCCATACATTGTGCGTAATTGGTCAAGATTTCTAAAGCCTCCTTTTGAAACAAGATAATCTGAAGGGATAATCTCTATGCCTTCAACAAATGCATACTGCTTAAAATCCTTTGCAACTGTTTCAAGTAAAGTCATTTTTTGACTCTCACTTAACAGCATATCAGTGTAGCTAAATGATTCTGGCACAAATGCTATTCCAACTTTTAAAGGTAGTGCTAAAGTTGGAACTTCAGGCTTTTGAACAACCTGTTCACCAGAATAAAGATACTCTACGACACTGCTACTATAGTGTTCTTGTCGACCGGCACAGCCAGATATCAATCCAATTAGCAGCGCTAATAATATGATTTGCAATAAATTGATTGTTCTATTTTTCATAAATATCTCCATGTTTGTTACTTAAAATAGACGATAATAACAAAAGATAACTAAAATCATGTTTAATTTTAAGTACATCTAAAATACTATACTAGGCGTACATAAAACTTACTTTGATTATCAATTATACCCCTGTGGTTGAAAATCCACCCATACTAAAAACCTCTTGCGTTTAGCGAGAGCTTTATTAATCTGTTATAATATTTATAAAAAAGGATGCTCTTGTCAAAAAGTAAAATAATTCTATTAGGCATAATCACTGTTTTTTCGCTTAGCTCTTGTTCATTATTAAGTTTAGGTGAAAAAAAATCAGAAACAATTGTTTTTAAAAACAATGTATATAAAACAGTCATTTCACCCTACACAAAGAGAATTTGGTTAGATAGAAATATAGGAGCACAACAACTGTGTACATCAGCAACAGATGAGAAATGTATGGGGGATTATTATCAATGGGGAAGCATAAATGCAGATACTTTTATAGCTGTACCTTTTACATCCGATTGGGATGAGTCTGATCCAAATGGGATTAGACGAATGGCATTTTTAAATAAGACTGATGGTAGTGGTATGTGTCCTGTTGGATTTAGAGTTCCAAGTCAACGTGAGTTTCTTGATGAAGCTTTTGAGATTAGCAAGGACCTAAGTGCTTATGATTTCTTCATGAAGATCCCTTTTTCAGGCTATAGGTTCTCCAGTGGAGATTTATTGCGCAAAGGGAAACTTGCTTATTTTTGGACATCAACAGCTAAAGAGAGTACTTCTTCTCGTGTCGGTATGCATGCAAATGGTCAGCCTTACACTGGTGGTGCATCTGGAAATATGAGAGGAGAAGCTTATAATATCCGTTGTATAAAATCTAACAACTAGTTTCAAAATGACTCAGGAGTATATATGAAAGAGACAATGATTATAATTCAGGATTTTATAGCAATCCTTACTCATCTAAGAAGAGTGAGGCTGACAATAATACAGAGTTTAATAGTGACTCAGGCGGCGGCGGAGAGTAAATAAGTAAAAGCAAGGTTACATATTGCTAAAATACAATTATAAATTACCTTTTAGGAAAAAATATAATGAACTTTTTTACAGCAGATTTTTGTGATGAACATCCAGAGCTAACTGAAGTACTTAGCCCAGATTTTAAAAACTATGGCGGAGCTAAAAAGTGCCGTGGTGAAGTGATAACAATAAAATTAGACAAGAACAACTCAGAACTCATAAAACTTCTTCGTGACGAAGATGGAACAGATAAAGTAGTTGTAGTAGATGTAGATGCAGAGTTTTTTGCTGTTGTTGGCGAGAACTTAATGAAGTTTGCACAGCAAAACAACTACTCTGGAATCATTGTAAATGGGTACATAAGAGATACCTTTCAAATTCAAGATATTCCTGTAGCTCTTTATGCTCTTGGAACTTGTCCAAAAAAATACATTCCAGTAACTCAGGGGCAAAAAGATTTACCTCTCTCATTTGGTGGCGTTGATTTTAAAAATGGTGATTATATTTATGCAGATACAGATGGTGTTATGGTTACACATAAACCACTACACAATTAAGAGTTCCAAATGAATCGCAGAGACTTTTTAGCAACCGCCACAACAACTACAGCTGCGCTAGCACTCACTGGATGTAATGAGAGTAATCGCCAAGCTATAGACTACTCTAAGCATCCACAGACAAAGGGTGATGATAAAAAACGGGTAAATTTCAATCGCAATAAAAAGACTACTATTAAATTAGCTACTAGTTGGCCTGCACATTTTCCCATTATGGGTACTGGAGTTGAGAAGTTTGCTCAAAGAGTAAAGGATGTCAGCGGTGGAAGCTTAGAGATAAAACTCTACCCTAAAAATACTCTTGTCCCTGCTCTAGCTGTTTTTGATGCGTGCAGTAGCGGACAGATTGATGCCTTTCACTCAGGTCCATACTACTGGAAAGGGAAAAATTCTGCGTTTTCTTTGTATAGTGGTGTACCGTTTGGTTTTACAGCTGAAGAGATAAACTCATGGATGCTCTTTGGTGGAGGGATGGAGCTTTGGCGTGAGCAATACGCTAAATATAACCTCTACCCTTTTATGGGTGGCAATACAAATATTCAAATGGGTGGATGGTTTAGAAAACCTATAAACTCTCTTGAAGACATGCAGGGCTTAAAGATGCGTATTCCTGGTCTTGGTGGTGAAGTCTTTGCCAAGATGGGTGTAAACCCTATCCTTTTGCCAGCTGGTGAGATATACACATCACTTGAACGTGGTGTCATTGATGCAACAGAATGGGTTGGCCCTGCACTTGACATAAAAATGGGCTTTTATAAAGTTGCACCTTATTACTACTCTGGATGGCATGAACCGGGTTCTATTTTAGAGCTTACTTTTAACAAACACTCTTGGGGAAAACTCGGCTTTGAACACCAATCGATTATAGATGTATGCTCAAGTGAGATGAACTCAAAGATGACATATGAATTTCACGCTGAAAATATCAAAGCACTTGCTAAGCTTCGCGAACTAGATGTAAAAATACATCAATATCCAGAGGATGTTATAGACGCAGGTAAAGATGCTCTTAAACTTGTTATTGAAGAACTCAGTAGCAAAAACAGTGACTTTAAAAGAGTATATGCATCAATTGATAAGCATTTAAAACTCTCCAAAGAATGGAGTGATGCGAGTTTAAGGTATTTCCTTAACGAAAGATAGTCTAAGTGTTTTCTTTTAGAGTGTATTATTAGTTTATAAATTTATAAATATATGAGACCCTATTGAATAAAACCGTATCTCTCTTTATCTCTCTTCTACCAACAATACTTTTCGCATCTTTTAGTGGAACTATTATAGACAAAACAACACTCAAACCTATCTACAAGGCTACCGTTAATGACTCTCTTCATGGTGTTGAGAGTAATGAAACTGGGTATTTTAAAATTGATTCAAATGAAACACTGTTTCATATAAAAGCCTATGGATACAGACCTCTCTCAGTTACAAATGAACATAATAATAGCACTTTACAAGTTGACCCAATAAAAGTAAAAGCTCTCTACCTGACGTTTTGGGGAGCGAGTAATAACTCATCTACTGCAAAAAACATTATGAAAATCATTGATGAGACCGAGGTAAACGCAGTCGTTGTAGATGTTAAAAATGAGTATGGCTCAACATCCTTTTGGACTACATTTGAACAAGCTAATAGTTATGGAGCTTATGAAAATAGAACAAACAGAGATATGCCAAAGTTTATGAAAAAACTCAAAGATAAAAATATCTACACAATTGCTAGAATTGTTACTTTTAAAGATGAACTTCAAGCTTCAAACAATCCTGACTATGCTATTAAACTAGACTCCAATGGAAGTATTTGGCGTAACCATGATAATATGGCATGGGTTGATCCTTATGACAAACGCTCTCACGAATATGCAATCTCAATTGCCGAAGAAGCAGCAAAAGTAGGTTTTGATGAGATAAACTTTGACTACATTCGCTTTCCCGCTAAAAGAAGACTCCGATACTCTCAAGTAAACACGCAAGAGAACCGTATAAAAGCCATTGGTGATTTTTTAGACCTAGCGCAAAATAGGTTAAGAAAATATGGTGTTTTTATATCAGTAGATACCTATGGAAACATATGCTGGAGTAAAGATGACAACAATATTGGTCAAACAGTAAGCTCTTTAGCAAAACACACAGACTACTTGTCCCCCATGCTTTATCCATCTGGATTTGCTAAAGGGTCTTTTTACTTTGAGCACCCTTCAGAGTACCCATATGAAGTCATATTTAGAAGTATTCGAAATATAAAAGATAGAGTAGACTTGCGACGAGTGAGACCTTGGTTACAGTACTTTAAAGATTATGCACATAAACGCAGATACTATAAAAAAGAGGAGATACGTCAACAGATTCGTGCAGCAGATGACATAAACGCTAGCGGTTGGATGATGTGGTCACCTTCTAGTAGATATCACTCTGAGTATTTCACTCCTACTGTTCAAAAAGAAAAGAGTGAAACACCTCCTAGCTCTCTTCGCAATATTTTTGAAGAAGGCAAATACCCTTCAACTAAGAGATGAAAATCTTTTGAATGATTCATGTGCACTAAATGTGCTAATTCATGTACAATAACATAATCTATAAGCTCTTTTTTAACTTTTATAAGCTCACTATTTAAAGTGATATTTCCAGAGTTACTACAACTACCCCATCTACTCTTCATTTTTCTAAACTTGAGTCTATTAAACTCTAACCCCATGATATTTGCAAAGTATTTCACTCTTAATGGTAAATACTCAGATGCATACTGTTTGTAAAAATCATCATAACACTTTAAAATATTTGCTTTTTCACTCTTTTTGAGTCTATGAAGCTTCTCTCTTAAATATTTTGCTTCTTGGGCATTTATACTATGCACTTCTCCAAAAAGAAGAACTTCATCTTCTAGGCTTATTTTCTGTGGAACGTTTAGTTCTAGTTTCACAAGCTGTTTTCTTATCCAGTTCTCTTTTTTTAAAAGTAAATTATCTATAAAAGATTGAGAAACACGTGGTGTTTTCAGAGTCACCTTTAACTCTTGACTGACACTGATGTAACTGTTTTTTAATCTTGGCTTGCATATATGCTCAATCTCTAAATCTTTAAATACAATACTACTCATACGCTATTGGGTCTTTTTCTCCAGCTATTGCAAAGCCACCCAGTCTAAGTCTGCAACTATCACAAATACCACAAGCTTTCGTTTCATTTTTATAGCAACTCCAAGTAAGTTCAAGTGGTACATTTAAAGCTAAGGCTTCTTGTACTATTTGAGACTTTTTCAGATGCACAAGAGGCATTTTAATCTCTATCTGTGTTTCATCTTTTGTACCAAGGTTGATAGACTCTTGCATACTCTTTATATAGGACTCTCTGCAATCAGGGTAACCACTACTATCCTCTTCAACAACACCAATACTAATCACCTCTGCACCCTCTTTTTCAGCGATGGCTGCTGCCATGGACAAAAAAATTCCATTTCTAAAAGGGACGTATGTTACAGGTATACCAGCCTCAACTCCACCTGTTGGTACATCTATACTCCTATCCGTTAAAGCAGATGCACCTAAGTGTTTAAAAAAGTCTAAATCTAAAACATACTTCTCTTTAACAGATAAATCATCACAAATATTGTCAAAACATTCAAGTTCTTTAGTCTGGGTTCTTTGGTCATAGTTAAAGTGCACAGCTATAATTTCATAGCCTTCATTTTTCATCATGTATGCGCTCAATGTAGAGTCCATACCGCCACTCATAACACAGAGTACTTTTTTATTTTTTGTATTCATAAAAAGATTTTAACATATTCTAAAAAATATTTTTAATCTTCTTTAAAACAAATTAGGAATATAATGTATAAAAGTACTAAAAAGGATATATTATGGATGTATCATCTTCAACAGCTACAGGCTCTGGCTCTGTACAAGTAGAAACTATGAAAAAAGCAATTGAGGTGCAAGAGAAACAAGTTTTACAAATACTTGAAAGTGTGGCAGAGCAATCAAAACAAGTGACTGCTCAAAAAACTGGTGTTGGTAATAACATAAATATCACCGGTTAATCCTCACATCTCGTTTATGCAGGTATTTTTTTACCTGCTCTACAAACTATAAGTCTCTTGCGCTATAATTTTACCTATGATTGAACTAGACAACAGAACTTCTCTAGAAGTAAATGAAACATTTTTGAACTCTATCGCTACAACAATTAGTGATAAAGAGATAGAGTTGATAATAACTTCAAATGAAGAGATTCAAGCAATAAACAACAAATACAGAAACATCAATAAACCTACAGATGTTCTCAGTTTTCCATATGATGACATGCCAATGTCTCCACTTGGCAGTATTGTAATATCATCTCAGTTTGTAGAATCAAAAGCAGAAGAGTTAGCACATACTACCAATGATGAACTAGCTCTATTGTTGATTCATGGTCTATTACACCTAATTGGACTTGACCATGAGGTTGATGAGGGTGAGATGAGAGAAGAGGAAGAGAAGTTTATAAATAAATTTAACCTTCCAAAAAGTTTAATAGTTAGAACAGAAGAAAAATAAGGATAATAATGGATTTCGTAATATTTATAGTGGCAATGGCAGCTCTCATTTATGGTGCTGACTTTATAATAAAAGAGTCAGAAAGAATAGCACTGCACTTTAATATATCTCATTTTGTAATTGGGGCTACACTCGTTGCATTTGGTACCTCTTTACCAGAGATGGCAGCTTCTATGATGGCGGCAGGACAAAACAAGAGCGATATGGCAGTTGCAAATGTTGTAGGAAGTGTCATTTTTAATATCACTATGGTACTTGGTGTTGTTTTCATGATAACAAAAACCATGCACCCTAAACGTAACCTTTTTGCACTTGATAGTGCGTGGGTAGTTGTTCCTTTAGTCGTTTTTTTCATAATGATTCAAGATGGGGTGATAGGAAGAGTAGATGGTGCCTTGTATCTACTACTGATGGTCTCATATCTTCTCTTTCTATTTTCAAGTGCTAAAGAGGATTTAGAAGGTGAAATAGATGAAGATTTAGCAAAAGAAAAATTTAACTGGGCTAAAACAGTTCCCCTCCTAGTTATCGGTTTTGCCTTAACTATAGGTGGGGCTCATTTTGTTGTTGAGAGTGGGACACATATCGCAAGAAATTTTGGTATTAGTGAATGGATAATAGGTATCTTTCTTATCTCTCTTGGCACATCCCTCCCTGAGCTTGTCGTCTCTCTCGTTGCCGTTAAAAAAGGGAATACAGAGATGAGCATAGGTAATATCATTGGATCAAACGTAGCAAACTTCTCTATGGTTTTAGGAGCAGCTTCTCTTGTAAATCCACTCACGATAGATTTAATCGCTACAAAATTTGATTTACTCATCATGGTTGCAGCCTCAATTACACTTCTATTTATATTAGCTAACAAACTTTACAACAGAGCTGGTGGAATATTTCTACTCATTATCTTAGCTCTATTTATTCAAAATACTGTTTTATAAACGCTACTATTTTATATAATCAAGCTCCTTGAGCTTGTTATATATATCAGATACAATTCCTCCAGCTGCTTTACCTCCATGCCCACCATGTTCAACCATAACTAAAACAACATATTTTGGATTTTTATATGGTCCATACGATGTAAACCACGCATGAGAACGTCTGTAGTATGCCATTTCGTGCTCTAACTCTCTTTTAGCAATATCTTGTTTAATCCCAACAACCTGTGCCGTACCCGTCTTCCCAGCAATTTTAACATTGGAGTGAAGATAGTTTGTAGCTGTTCCAGTTGGATAGTTACATACCTGATACATCGCTTGTCGTATAATAGGGAGTTTTCGCAACTCCTTAGCATTCAAAACGCTCTTAAGATTAGTCGCATATGGCTCACCCCCTATAGTTTTTGCTAAGTGAGGTGTTGGTAGTTTTGATGTAGCTATTAAAGCTGTTTGCTGAGCCATCTGCATTGGCGTTACAAGAAAGTCACCCTGTCCTATAGATGTATTTACTGTTTCACCTATATTCCAGTTTCGGTTATATTTTCTTAGCTTCCATTCACGAGATGGTACAACACCAATAAATTCATTAGGAAGATCAATACCTGTTTTGGCTCTTAAGCCATAACGAATAAATCCATCACTAATCTTTTTATTCCCTAAAATCAGACTGCCTTTATAAAAATAGTCATCACAACTCTCTCGTATAGCTTTTTTAATATCAGTTTTACCGTGTCCCTGCCCTTTCCAACACCTGTATATCCTTTTACCCAATGGTAGATGCGACTTACAATCAACTGACCAGTTTTGGGATAGATCTGTAGTAATATAAAGGAGTCCTAGTGCTGGTTTTATAGTAGAACCTGGTGGATATAGACCATTTATAAGCTTGTTTGTAAATGGGTGGTCTAAACTAGAAGAAAGCTTTCCATACATATTGTATGACATACCAGTTACAAAGATATTTAAATCATAATTAGGAAAACTTCCAGCAGCAAGGATTGAACCATCAACATTCATAACTATTGCAGCGCCAACCCTCTTCTCAAATAGTGTAGATACATAATCTTGAAGCTCAATATCTATACTTAAAGCGAGTTCTCGATCCTCATCTGCACTCTCATATATAAGCTCTTCAATCTCTTGGTTGTTAGCATTTACCTTAATCTTTCTCTTGCCAGGTAATCCTTGAAGATAGGAGTTATAATATTTCTCAATGCCTGTTTTTCCAGTATAGCCGATAAGCTCAAGAAGGGAATCTTTATCAATATCTTTTTTATTAGCACGAGAGACATAACCAATAATGTGTGCTCCAATATTTTTATATGGATAGTATCTCTTTGGTGCAGGTATAATCTTTATATTTTCTCGCAAAGAGAGTACTGTATATACAGATAAGATATCTTCATAAGGGATAAAATGCACTATATCTATAAAATTGTGATTATAAAATGAATCTTTTTTTATATAGTTTTTGAGTATTTTTTCTCTATCTAACTTTGGTAGGAGTGATGTTATAGTATCTATCTCTTTATTAAAGGTATCTATATTTTTTTTACTTCTAAGATGTGGTGCTAGCTGTATTTTAAACCCAAGCTTATTAATCGCTATAGGTTTCTTATTTCTATCAACAATCGTTCCTCTTACTGGTGCAATGAGCTCATTTTTTATAGTATTTCGATGGGATAGCTTTTCATAATATACATTTGATTGCACTGCGAGGAAAAAAACCCGCACAACTATCCCAATCCATACTACAGAAAAGAAAAATATTATAAACTTCACTTTCATAAAAGGCTCACTATAAAAAATTCTATTACCATGTAATATAGAATATAAAAATTTAACTCAGGAGGAGGCAATAAAAAAATATTAGAAATCAAAACCAAGTAAAGATAATACCCTAAATACGCAAATAGAACATATGATATCTTTATACATACGTTACAACTGAAGTTCTGAATGATTTTTGGGAGTATAAATTTATATACTAAAGCGAAATAGACTATACTGCTAAAGACCATGTAGCCTTTATTTGCTTCAAAAAGCAGCAAACAAAACGATATTAGAATGAGTAGTAAAAAATCTTTTCTATCCATCGCTTTTGAAAACAGAACAAAAAAAACAGCCAATAGTGGCGGTAAAAATAGATAAATACTGCTTAAACTACCATATATTATAAATAATATAATATATAAAAATGGTACTAAAGGTTTTTGATGAGAGATACTTCGTTGCATATCGGAAAGTGTTTACATTTAATACAGTCAGCCCAGATTTTATGTTCTGGTAATGACTCTTTTGGAATTTCTACAAAACCCAAACGCTCAAAAAATGATTGTTTGTAAGTTAAACTAAGGACACGTTGTAATCCAAGGGAATTTGCCTCATCTAAGGCTTTTAAAACAAGATTTTCACCTATTTTTTGTCCCCTGACACTCTCTTTTACTATAAGCGATCTTATCTCCGCAAGATATGAAGTATGAATATGTAAGGCATTAAACCCTACTAACTCACCATCTAAAAATGCAAGCATATAGGATCTTATATTTGTAGCAATCTCATCCTCACTTCTCATTAAAATAACACCAGAGTCCACTTCTGGTTCTACAAGAGCCTGCATTTTTGGTATATCAGAGAGTTTTGCCTTTACATACTCAATCTTCATCTACACTCTCTCCTAAAATATCATGTATTACTTTAATGATTTTATGTGTACCTCTTTTTTTTGAGCTTGAAACCATCATGGCATTTGGAAACTCTCTTCTAAGAGCACTCTGCTCTTTTTGATTTAACTTATCTATCTTTGTAAAAATCTGTAAAATAAACTGATTTTCTCTTACATTATCAAAAAGAAAATCACTTACAGATGTATCAATATCAAGATGAGGATGTCTACAATCTATTAGATGAATAAAAAGTTTAATCTGTTCTCTTTGAGATATATAATCAGTTAAATTTTTTTCCCAATCATGTTTGATTGACTTGGATACTTTTGCATAACCAAAACCAGGTAAATCAACAAACTTTGCTTCGCACTTCTCTTGCGAATCCCTATCTAAAAACATTACGTCAAAATAATTTATAAGTCTTGTTTTACCTGGTGTTGATGATACTTTAGCCAAACCTTTATGATTTGTAAGAGCATTTAGCAAAGAGCTTTTTCCTACATTTGAGCGCGCCATAAAAACGACTTCATTTTGCTCAAAAGAGTCTGGTGCAGCTGTTATATTTGGAGCGGATGTTACAAACTTTGCTTCAACTATTTCTACCATTATTTTTCCTTCTTTTCTTCATTAGGAATGTTAAATATCATAATTACAGGTTCAGACTTAACACCTTTTGCGTAGGCTTTGCCTTCTATAGTTTTTAAGACCACTTCTTCACCTATAATCTCTTTTTTTTTACCCAACTGCACTAAATGCACATTTTCATAAAAACGATACTCTTTTTTAGTTGGTAGATAGATAACTTTTTGTGCCTCACCTCTATATCTTTCACCCTGCTTTGTTTCTAAGACGAAAGAGACATCACCGATTGCTATGAACTTTGTGGGCTGCTTCTCTTTATCTACATAGATTGTCACTTTGGATGCATTAAGTTCATCATGCTCTTTAACAATATTTACATCGCCACTAAAAACTGATATTCCACTGTTTTCATCTGCATTAAAAGAGTTTGCTTTTACTTTAAGCTCCTCTGACATGAGAAGCGAAGTAAAAAGGAGTGTTATAATTAGTATATATTTCATTTTATCTCTCTTTTAATTGATATGTTGCTGTAACATTTTTTGATTTAACTCTATTAAGAGAGTTGTTATACTTCACAAATGAGCCTTGAATCACATTTTCACCTTGATATGAGACATAATCACTATCAGCAGTAGCGATTGAACTGTTTTTATTGTAGATAACTCTGCTTGTTTCAAAATTTAAACCATCTTCTCTTGCATAGACCACATCTTCTTTTAAATCAATAATATTATCTTTATAGAGCCCATATTTTGCTTGCATATTCGCTATATAGTCTCTTGAGTTATCTGTATAGTTAATATTTGAAACTGTGTATCTATCCTCATATCTTATGGCATTGTCACCGAGCATCAGAGTTTGTAGACCAACTCGATTTAATTCATACAGAGTAAAAGATGTTAATTCGAACATAGGAATCTCTCCAAATTTTTGTTGCTTAATCGTCATAGGTTGAAATAGCAAAAATATCATAATTAAAGCAGATAAAATCAAGGCGAAAAATATATTAATATTAATAACGTATTCCTTTACATCCAAAAAGAGAGAAATTCATCTCTTTGATCATTCTCATCTACCAAAATATCTATCATTTCACGAACAGCACCATCGCCACCATTGTGAGTCAAAACAGTTTTCACAATCTCCTGTATATCCCTAACGCCATCTTTTGGCGTAAAGCTTCTTCCAACAAGACGAAGCATATTATAATCGTTTAAATCATCCCCAATAGCACCAACTTCAAAAAGTTTCAAGCCAAGAGACTCTACTAATTCCTTTAAAACGCTCTCTTTATCTTTTACACCTTGGAAAAGATGTTGAATTTTAAGTTCATCTGCTCTACGTTTTACAATATCTGATTGACGGCCTGTGATAATTGCCACTTGATTACCCATACGTATCCAAGTAGCAATTGCGAGTCCATCCTTTACATTAAAGTTTTTACTCTCAACTTCCTCAGATGAATAGATAATTTTTCCATCAGTAAGACAGCCATCTACATCTAGAACAATTAACTTTATCATAAAACATCTTTCGTACTTGGAATTCCAACTCTATCATTCTTCGTTGTAGCTCTACGAATCGCAACAGCCACAGATTTAAAAGCAGCCTCAATTATATGGTGTTTATTCTTTCCGCGAAGTTCAACTATATGTGTGCTAATTTTAGAGTTAAGTACAAAAGCTCTAAAAAACTCTTCAACTAGCTCTGTATCAAACTGCCCTACTTTACCAGCTACATTAAGCTCGTAAACTAAAAAAGGACGATTGCTAAGGTCTATGTCACACGACACACATGCTTCATCCATAACAACATTTGCACTTCCAAAGCGCTCCATATTTTTAACAGGGTATATAGCTTCTGCTAAGAGAGAACCTAAGACAATACCTACATCTTCAACACTATGATGATCATCAATATGCGTGTCCCCCTTACAACTAACTTCTAAATCTATTAAAGAGTGTTTTGAGAAGCTCTCTAGCATATGGTCTAAAAAACCTACACCTGTTTTTATACTACTCTTTCCCGTTCCGTTTAAATCTAGTGAAATAGTAATATCTGTCTCTTTTGTTGTTCTTTTTTTTGTTATCATGATTATCCTTCTCTTACTATAAATGCGTTTTTAAATATCCCTTGAGCCTTGTAGTCTCTGGCTTCCTGTTCACTATGAAAACCTTTTAACCATACTTTAAACATCCTACCTTTTTCAGTATCTACATCTTTAATGATTGTCTTATAGCCATCTGTGTTATCATACTTTTCTTGCGTTTTAATAGCGCCTTCTATTTTTGAAAAAGAGGCAATTTGAAGCGCAAAATTATCCATAGCTTGTTGCTGAGGAGATGCTTTTAACTCTTTTTTACTAGGTATTGTTTTTTTACCTTTTGTTTCAAAACCTAATATTTCAATACTAACAGGAGCTGTTCCATGACCAATCATATCTATCTTTCCCGCTGCTTTTTTTGATAAGTCTATTATTCTAGTAGCAATAAAAGGTCCTCTATCATTAATACGCACAACCGTACTTAATCCATTACGTTTATTCGTCACTTTTACTATAGTATTCATCGGTAAGGTCTTATGTGCAGCAGTCATAGCCCACATACTATATGTTTCACCATTTGATGTTAACTTTCCATGAAAATCGGGGCCATACCAGCTTGCATTCCCTTTAAATCTATCTCCTACACTTACAACTGTAGGGTGGTATCTAATTCCACGAATTACATAAGGTCTCATTGTAGGATGAGAGTATGTCTTTTTATCCATAGTATGACTATGGTGACTACTATTTGCAGAGTATGTTTTGGCGTCTTTAGAAGCATCATAATTTTGATACGTCTTTTTACCTCTTGTGCTACACCCGCTAAAGATTAAAACAATGAGAATCAATGATACAATATATATCTTACTCATAAATTTTTAGCCTATCTCCAATTTTAATGAGTGAACCCTTAATGCTATTTTGAAGTTTTATATTTTGTACACTCACCTTAAAAGCCTTAGAAATTGACTCTAGTGAGTCTCCTTTTTTCACCATATAGTAGTGTCTTGAAGTAATTTTCTTATTACTTTTACTGCCACTAGGAATAGGAATAATTAGCTTTTGCTTTAAACTAAGTTTATTACTTTTGAGCTTATTAAAATCCTTAATTACACGATATGAAACGCCATACTTTTTGCCTATATACGATAGATTATCCCCACTTGTAACAACATGCACTTTATATATCTTACTCATCGGTTCAGAATAGTACTTCTGTCTAAACTCAGAAAGCTTAATATAAGGGATATAGACATCATATTTTTTAGCATATGGAGGGACAAAGTCATATTTTAGATGTCTATTGAGCTTTTGTAAATCTTTAAATGGAATATCTACAAGTTTTGAAACTCTCTTAAGCGACTCCCCTCTTGAGAGTTGCACTGTTGCAATTGGATACGCATTCGCACGATTTAAAAGATATCCATATTCACTAGAGAGTAAAAACTGCTCATCAGTACCGATAAGCGCTAAGGCAATAATCTTTCTTATATAAAATCGGCTCTCCCTTGGAATGTATTTCTTTTTAGGATCTAAGAGTATCTTTAAGTCATCACTTCCTGCTTTTTTAATAGCACGACTAAGTTTTCCACCCCCACAGTTATAAGCAATCGCTGCCAAATACCACTTTCCAAATCTTTTATGCAAATACGACAGATGCTTTGCAGCAGCCTCTGTTGACTTGATAAAATCACGTCTCTCATCGACATACTCATCTATATTTAGCTTGTAGTGCTTCCCAGTAAGAGGCATAAACTGCCAAAGACCCGCTGCTCTTTTTTTAGAGTATGCTTTGGTTGAAAAGTTTGACTCTGCCATTGCTAAATATAAAAACTCTTGAGGAATTTCATATCTAGTAAGTATATTTTTAATAGTAGGGATAAAAAGATAAGCCTTTTCCATAGACCTCAAAAATAACCTGTTTTTTATTGCAGTATTGTTCTTGATTCTCATATCATTCATTGTATGATCATATAAAAATGATGACTCAATATTAAAAGACTCTAAAACTGCGAGTTCTTTTTTATAGTTTGATTCATATGTTAAGTTTGCAAGAAGTAACACAGGGAAAAAAATAGTTAAAAAATATCTATACATATTTACAACTTTCATTTTGAATTTAAGAAGTAGATTTTATCCAAATCTTCATTAATATCGGTATAAATATTTTAAAGCTGTAAAAAAACTATTTAATATTAAGAAATATGAAACAGCTTTAAGGCGTTTTGTGAAGTACTGTTCTTAATATTTTTGAGTGGAATTTCTAAAAGTTCTGACATTTTTTTTGCTACAAAAGTAGTATAAAAAGGTTCATTTCTCTCTCCACGATGTGGCGTTGGAGTCAAATATGGGCCATCAGTCTCTATAATTAGCTTATCTTCTGGAATTTTAGGAAGCACATTTACAAGCTTTTTTGCATTTTTAAATGTTAAAACACCCCCTATCCCAAAGTAAAAACCATGATTTGCAAGGCTTAAGAGCTCTTCATCAGCATTATAGCAATGTAATACACCACCAAGTTCACTGTCTGCATACTTTAAAAGCAACTCTTTAGAGTCTCTTGAAGCGTCTCGTATGTGTACAATAAGTGGCTTCTTATACTTTTTAGCTAACTCTATTTGAGAGATAAAAATCTCTTTTTGCTTACGTTTCTCTTCTTCTTGCTCCTCATCTGAACCTTCAAGTCTAAAATAATCCAGCCCACACTCACCTATAGCTACACACTTTGTATGAGAAATATATTTGTCAAAGTCCAAATCTTCATAAGAATTCATATCATAGGGATGAACCCCTATAGCAAAGTAAACATCACTGTTTTTCTCTGATATTTCTATGGCTCTATCAAGTGTTGATGGGTCAGCGCCAGGAATTATAAACCTCTTAACTCCACCCTCTCTTGCACGACTTAAAACTTCATCTAAATCTTCGTCATATCTTTTATCATCAAGATGTATATGTGAGTCAATAATCATTCTTTCTCTTCTCTTTTTTTAATTTTCTAACAGCCATTATATTTCGAATCATTAAATAGATAAAAAATGCAGATACTAGCAAAGAGAGCCCCGCTAGTAAAAAATTATCTGCATGAAAAAAATTAAACGCTAGGATTAAACCTATAATAGAGATTATAAAACACATCTATTCGCCTCCAGCAATTCTTTTGCAAACTTTTTAGCCTCCTGAGAAACACTTTCACCACTAATAATTCTAGCGATTTCATCTATTTTTTCATCAAAGCTCAGTTCTTTTGTTAATGACATATTACCATCTTTGTGCACTAAAAAGTGCTGATTACCCATAGATGTAAGTTGTGGTTGGTGCGAGATAACAAATATTTGAAAGTACTTTGAGAGCTGTCGTAGTACTTTAGCAACACTCATAGACTCCTCTCCACTTAAATTTGCATCTATCTCATCAAGCATTAAAACACCGCCTTCTTTTTTCATAAACTCTGACTTAAGAGCAAGTACTGCTAAACGCAGTCTATTGAACTCTCCTGTACTTATCTTTGAGAGTTGCGTTTTATTGAGTTCAATGGAGAGCGCGTCAATACCTAGTTCGCCATAGTCTACTTTTTCTAAGGTAACTTTTGCATCTCTTAAGTAGAGATTCTTCAAATAAGCATTTAAGTCATTCTCAAATCTTAATAGCTCTGTTTCTCTTAATAAGCTAAGTTTGGTAGCTAGCTCTTCAAGTTCAGTGTGTAACTTCTCGTATCTAAGTTCTAAGTCACCTCTTGCTACTTCAATATTTTCATATTTTGCCAGCTCAGCTCTCTTTTGCTCTTTATACTCTAAGGCCTCTTCAATGCTTCCGTATCTACGCTTAAGTCCACTCAGTTCTTCTATACGGTTTAAAACATCTTCCACGTCCACCTCATCAAGAGCACTAAATCTACTCTCAGCACTATCTAAAACTGCTCGAAGTTCATTCATAGCATCATCAAAAAATGAGCTCTCAGCTTCTAGACTATCTAAAGCGCTATTGACATAGTTTTCAAAGTTAAAAATTTCATTCGCAGATGCAATACACTCAAGAACTTTCTCTTTTTTAGAGAGCTCTTTTTTTATCTTTATTAACGCTTCATCTTCACCTACATTTGGGCTTATATCCTCTATCTTTTTTATCTCAAATGCAGCAAACTCCTTGAGTTCTACTATTTTTTTCTCTTCTTCTTCTACCTTTTTTAATTCTTGATTTACTTTTTGATGTTCTAAATAGGTCTTTTTATAGCTCTCTTTGAGCGCATAAATACCGCTTAGTTTTGCTTCTATTCTATCATCTAAAATGTTCAGTAAATTTTCATTTTCAAAGTCACTAAAATCTTTCAGACTAAGGTGCCGAAGATAAGATGAAGTAACTGAAGCCATCGCTTTTTTTGAGAGGCTTTGGTTATTGACAAAATAGCGTGAGTTCTCTTTTTTGATATGTTTAAAGACATTAATATCATCATTGACTATTCCTGTCTCATCAGTATTTATATCCCATGTAACACTTGACTCGCACAAAGCAGCCTCACAAGAAGTCCCTCCTAAAGATGAGAGTATAGAGTTCATAAGGATTGACTTACCGCTCCCACTAGGACCCGTAAAGACCACAAGACCAGATGAAAAGTTCAACTCACTCTCTTTAAAGCTCAGATAATCTTTTAAGTAAAATCTCTCTATCATTTTCCTACCTCTTTATGCAATGTTGTAGTATTTTATACACTTTTTTCATCCCTCATTAAATATATGACAATTTGACATATATTTAATTTCTACTTATTTTTATTTTTTAAGATTATTTTATATATACTGTTTGCATAATTAATAACGAGTGCACTAAAGGTCTTAAATGATAGAAAAAAAGCATAATCTTCAAGCACTAAAAAGTGGTTTAGCAAAAATAGAATCAATAAAAATGAATCTATTGATAATTTTTTTATCTTTTATTTTTCTAACGCTTCCGCTTCAAGCAAAAAGCACAATAGAAACTAATGATGTAAAACATTTAACTATATCTGCCATACTCGGGTATACTTTTGGATATGGACTAGAACAATACTTACAAGAGAATAAAAATCCAAAAAGTGATTTGTTCAAAGTGACTGTTTCCACATCTCTTGCTCTATCTATCGGTATTGCAAAAGAGGTTTATGACTCTACACAACCAAATAACAGCTTCAGTACAAGAGATGTAGCAACTGATTTTACAGGTTCTCTTTTGGGTGCTCTACTTAGCAATTATGTCCATAGAGAAAACAAAAACTTCACCTTTCTCGTCACTCCAAAACAACCGACACAAATATCATTTATTTATCATTTTTAATGAACTCTCTAGGTTTAAAATAGATATACACTAGTTTAAAAGAAAAAGTGCTACAATAGTCACTTACAATGGAGAACTAATGAAAAAGACTATCCCACTTGTGCTGTTGTTTATTTTACTAAGTGGACTATTTAGCTTCTATCTTTATCAGCTCTATGCGAAAGACAAAGCAGAGATAGAATCACGTCAACTCTCCAATCTTGCAAACCTTTATGAAAGCTCATTAACTACCTATCGACTTAATGCCCATGCAGTTTTTGACAATATTATCATGCAACCCGATATACTTGCAATTCTCCGTCAATTAGAGGGTGCCTCACCTCAGAAGATTGCAAAACTGCATGAGGAGCTACACAAAACACTTAGATTGCGTTATCAAAATCTAAAAGAGACTCTCAACCTCAGACAGTTACATTTTCATCTGCCTGATGGAAGAAGTCTATTAAGAATGCATCGTCCAAACAAATATGGAGACCCTCTTTTTAATGTACGCTATTCCGTCAAACTTGCCAATACAAACCGTATTTATGTCGAAGGTTTTGAAGAGGGCAGAATCTTTAATGGTTATCGCTATGTATTTCCTATTATTGACAAAGGAAATCATCTTGGCAGTGTAGAGGTGAGTATCTCAATTAGTGCTATCATTGCACAGCTTACTCATATACATAAACAGCAAACATTCTACTTTATGCTTGATAAAAACCTCTTTGCAAAAAAAGTCTTTGAAGATGAAAAAAGTAATTATCGCCACTCTAAACTTTCAGATAAATTTGTTATTGATGAAGAGGTTCATGCACGTTTTGATTCTGCTTTTGAACCCTACTTAAATAGACTCTCAAAAAATAAAAATATTTTATCCAAACTCTCTAATTTTGACTCATTCGTACGTTCTTCTCGGCTTGAAAAGCTCAGTGTTATTGCGACATTTTTACCGATTTATAATGTAAAAAATGAATCGGTAGCCTATATTGTTGCATTTGAAAAGAATCCTGCAATTCAAGCACGTTTTGAGACTTTAATGATTCAAATTCTTTTTACAATCTTACTCTCCGTAGTACTATTTTCCTTTGTATGGTATTTGCTTTACCGTAACGAGTATGCTATGTTAGAGAAAGAGAAACTAGATAAGCTTGTAGCAGAAAAAACAAAAGAGATTAAACAAGCACAAAAAGATAGTCTCAAACGCTATCGTTCAACAATTCTAGCACTTATAAATCTAACGGAAGAGCGTGACACTTATACAGCTGGGCATACACGACGTGTCGCAGAATATGCAAAAATGCTTGCTAAATCTATGGGGTATACAGAAGATGAAATAACTAAACTATATGAAGCTTCTATTTTACACGATATAGGAAAAATTGTCACACCGGACAGTGTTTTACTCAAGCCAGGTATACTCTCACCAAAAGAGTATGACATCATCAAAGAGCATGTCATTGTAGGGGAATCCATTCTTTATAATATTAACTTTGATAAAGATATTGTAGATATTGTCAAATACCATCATGAGAGATATGATGGGAGTGGATACCCTTACGGGTTAACAGGCGAAGAAGTTCCTATGATGGCAAGAATTTTGGCTGTCGCTGATACCTTTGATGCTATGACAACAAACCGAATATATAAACCTCGTAAAAGCGTAGAAACTTCGCTTAAAGAGCTTCAATCTCTGAGTGGGACTCAATATGATCCACAGGTAGTTGAACATGCACTTAAAATCTTCCCTGACGTTCACATAGATATGAGTGTAACCCAACTTCCAACGAGTGTTATTGAACAAGAGCGTCTCTCGCACTATTTTAAAGACCCTTTGACCAACCTATTTAATATGCGCTATCTACAACTAATGATGCAGTTTGGTCTTGAAGGGAAGTTTTACACCTGTGCAAATGTTGTTGCCATTCATAATTTTAGCAAACTCAATCAAGAACAAGGATGGGAGGCTGGTAATGAGGTTCTTGTACAGCTTGCGGAACTACTTGATCGTGTCTTTGAGACATCTATGATTTTTAGAATTTATGGAGATGATTTTGTACTCCTCTCAGAAAAACATATTGAAATAGATATACAACAGCTTCAAAAGCAATTTGAAAGAGTTAGCGGATTCTTACTAGATCTATCTTTAATACATATTGACATTAATAATAGAGAAGAACGCCAATCACTCATTAAAGAGCTTCAAGATGCCATTGGTTAAGAAAAATAGATATTTGAGTGTTTGATGGTGAGAGTGAAGAAAAAATATTTGCTAATCCACAGCTTGTTTTTTCTTTATTAATACTACAGTAGCACCTGCTTGGATTAGTAGTGGAGTATTTGATTCCAATACAATGTCTCTAGTCAATAACACCTCCATATCGGGACCACCAAGTATTGAAATTTCAGGTACTACTGCCACTGTTAATATGGGTGTTGAAGTCAGTTCTAATGGTAGTACTCTATATTTTTCAAGGGCAGTCTTTCTTAATGCTGGTGCGCCAAGTCAGATAATATCAGCTTCTAATATTCTTTTTGCACAAAAGATTAACGGTGCATTTGTCTATGATGAAACGACTGCTAATACGATTATGCAAAATATTAATACCAATGACAATCTAGAGTATGCAGCCTGTATTTCAGAGAATGAGCTAGAATTTTACTTTACTCGAACACTCATCAGCAGTATGAGTGACCTAACTCCAGATTCTCAAATTATGCGGGCAGTACGAAGAAATAATACTGAAGCTTTTGGTCTACCAAAAGCTATTAATACAATTCCCAATCATATCAAGTTTGTTGAAGCACCAACAATTTATGGGGATGTTTTATACTATCATCAGTTCGATAATGGTGTAGCTAATCTATATAAAGTAACGAGACAACAAATGACTTTAAGATATATCCTATTAATGATTTTTACCTTTGTACTTCTAAGTTGTGGAGAGAGTAATAATAGCCCTACTGGCGTGTCAGTGCCACAGGCTCAAGGTGCACGCATACTTGGAATGGATGTGAAAGAGACTCCATCAGTCACATACGCTACAGCTTACAGCGAGGCTATCTCAATTGGTGTGCGAGAGGTAAGCATATCCCTTGATTGGTCACTACTAGAACCATCAGTTGGAAACTACGATAATACACTCCCGAGCATAATCGATAGTTTTTATCCTACACAGAGTGGAGATATTACACTTATATTACGTCCCTTGGACTCCGGGTCCTTCCCTACCCGCTGAACTCATTGGACTCCCTTATGATTACCCTGCTGTAATTACAGCTTTTGAAAATTTTCTTACAAATCTGCACACTCAGCTGCCAACATTAAGCGCAAGTGGCAAATTAAAATGGATACATATTGGTAACGAGATTGATGCATATTTAGAGAGTGATACTACTCGATGGTTAGAGTGGCAAACATTTTTTCAGGCTGCTAAGGCAAAAGTGCATGCTCTTTGGAGAACAGATGTTGAAGTAACTTGCAAGAGTGTGGCTATCCCTCAGGTGTAGACAACAATAGCAGTGAAACAGAGCAAGCCAATTTTATCTCTGCAGTATTTAAGGCATGGGATAGACATATAAATCGTATTCGCCTCATTGATTTTTCTTGGCAGTATGATATCTCGTCTAGCGATGTTAACCAATGGGTAGTTGATTACAATATGTTGGGGCACCCTTATGAGGATGCATTTAAAGCCTATCTTGCTACATTAGGTTTAAATAATTTTGATAGCACAGAAAAAGAAGCTATGCAGCATCTACGTGATGAACTACTGGCACGCAGTTGGGAAAAGTAGCTAGTAAGTCTCTATAGAATATGCTTTATTTATGTATAAATATTTAAAAACTAAATATAATTTTTAATATTTATCAAAGTTTAATATAATAGAATTTATTATTTAAAAATGTTAATTTAAATTAAAGGAATTTAGATGAAAAAGTCCAAATTAGAAGATAAACTGTTACAAAAGTGTTTGCCAATACTGGATAAATCAATGCAAGATGAGCATTCAAAGATGGTCTCTTTATTTAAAGATATTATTGTCTCAAAAAAGGAGAAAAAAGCATTTTTCAACTCTCCTGTAAAATATATGAAAAAGAACAATATTATCACTATTAATACCTTGGAAATATCTGAGGGTGAGAAAGTAGAACTTTATGATGATAAAACAATAATCAAGGCACTTAGAAAAAGTAGAGAACTTTATAAGAAAAACCCAAAAAGTATCTCTATCCCAGGTATTGAGAATATGTTTCTTTTTGTAAGTGAAGATGTAGCTGTTCATACTGACTGGACATATATTTTATGTTGCACATTTTTAGAGCCAGATGAGATCAGAAAAATAGATTTTGGTCCATTAATGGCTCCTTCAACAGCAAAAAAAATAAAAAAGCTCTTGAATAAGAAAACAATTAGTCGCTCTTAAAATGAATAATATTTCATTCATTGTTACTGATAAATGTAATATTCGTTGTGATTTTTGTGCCCCAGAATGCGATCCAAAATACAAAGAGTATTTAAAATCAAAAGATATGATTAAAATATTTTCTGATCTTGAGTCACAAATGGAAATTTCACTAGTAGTTTTTACTGGTGGCGAGCCCATGTTGTTCAAAAATGAAATAATTGAGACTATCAAGTATATCAAAAAAATAAGTCCAAAAACTAATCTAAGAATTGTTACAAATGGTTTTTGGGCATCTTCATTTAAATCGTCTAAAATAACAATTACTGAGCTAATATCAGCTGGTATCTCAGAACTCAATATATCTGTAGATGATTTTCATCAAAAATACATTTCTGAGAAAAATATTAAAAATATTGTTTTTAACGCAAGAGAATTTGGACTAAGAGTTTTACTTGCACATAAAAGCTATCCAAACTCAAAAAGCGATAAAGAGTATTATGAAAATCTACTTGGCAGTGAAATTACACACATAAGAGAATCTACAAAAGATAACTTATCCAAAGAAACAATATTTTTTTCTAGCGGATACACCGTTCCTATTGGAAGAGGATCTAAAAATATCAATAAAGAAGAATGGTTACCGAAAAATTATACAGATCAACGATGGAAAGGACCTTGCAATGAAGTTCTGAAGTCGTACACAGTAAGTCCGGATGGTTCTCTAATGCCTTGTTGCGGTTTAGTAAGTAGAGATTTAGGTGTTTTCTATGGAAGTAACGTAATAGAAAATGACACAGCTAAAGAAATGGAAAAATATTGTAACTCTTTTTTATATAATTGGCTTGCATTAGAAGGTCCAAGCGGTATTTTAAACTTTGTTAAACAGAAAGATTCCTCTCTCATGTTTTCAAAATATTTTGTGCAAAACTGTCAAGTTTGTCAAGAACTATTTTCAAATGAAACAGTATTAAATATCATTTATCAAAATATGGATGAAATAAGTTCCAAATTAAGTTTAGCTAGATGTTTACTAGATGCAAGGAGAGTAACCTTATTAGAGTCTATATAAACGTTACTCTCCTCTCTGATGATATTTACTATATAAAACTATTCCAATTTTTAGGTATATTTTTTGCTTGTTTATATCCATTAGAAAGGATTTATAATGGAAACAGGTATCTCTTATCAAAACTATATCTCTGCTCGAAAAAATCTTCAGACATCGCAAGGCAGTGAAAATTATCAAGCTCTGTATGCACAAAACTTTGAAGCGATTTACGCCGAAGCTTTACATTATGACATTAAACTCTCAAATGCAAAAGATTTTTTAGAAACGCTCTCCTCAACTGAAATTAAAACACTGCAAAAGTATTCTGGATTAGCAGAAGCTATTGATGTAGGAAGTTTAAGCGAGGAAGGTGCTTACAATCTTTTCATGCATGATTATGAACAGTACGATTTCAACAGCGATGGTATAGCAGAAGTGGGAAAAGCAAAGATGATACTACCTATTCCCATAACAATGCCTTCAGATGTACGAGATGCGTATATAACAGCTATGAATAGCTTGAATGACAAAGAGAGACTTATGGTCTCTAGTTTAAGCTTTGATGTCAATCATCTAAAATCTGTTATATACAACACTCCTTACACTCCATCAATCATTGACTACGCTTACTTGAGTAAAAATGTAGAGCAAGCTTTAAATCCTACAAGAGAAGCTTATAGTTCTGATGAATTCAAAACCGCTGTTCGTAATTTTTGGGCACTTTTTGAAAGTGTGTATCAAGGTTCTAGGGAGCTTAAAAATCAAGAACAGGAATATGAACGTGACCCCCAGATAGAAAAATTTCTAAAAGATTTAAGAGAGAAAGGTGCTTTGCAATTTTTAGCCGACTTCAATCAAGAAAAAATTGATGCGAAGGTTGAAAAGTTTAAAAACAAACTCCTTGTTAAACTTGGTGACTCCCCTGAAGCTCTTGCTGAAATAGAGAAGCTTGTAGAAAATTTTAAAAAGCAACTTCTTGAGGAGCTAGAAGCCTCTTTAGATAGTGATGATGAGAGCAGTATTATAAATAAGCAAGCTATCATTCAAACTATGCTTCAACTCAAAAATGACAAATCTTCAAACTTAGAAAACCTTTTGAAAGAACGAGATGCATAGTATTTCAAACAAATCAGAAACTAAAGATTTTCTCAGGAGTATATCCTACTACTCACTACCCCACCCTAGTTTCTCTTTGAGTACATCAAAGTAATTAAACTCTTCTCTATGGACAAGTTTTGCTCTTTTATTAGCGAGTCTAATGTGGACACTCTCTCCTATATCCAACTCATGTATATCTTGTCCGTCAACTATTACAAGAGCAGGATTATCTGGTGTTTTCATCTCTATTGAAAACTCTCCAGGGAGCACCACTGGTCTTTGCGTGAGTGAATGTGGACAGATGGGAGTCAAAGTAAATACATTTGCTAAAGGGAAAAGGACTGGTCCACCTGCTGAGAGATTATAGGCAGTTGAACCTGTAGGAGTAGAAACAATTACCCCATCACCATGGTATGTATTGAAAGATTTTCCATCTACTAAAGTCTCTATACTAATCATATTTGATATAGATGGTCGTGTTAAAACTATATCGTTAAAAGCATGGATAGATATCTCTTCACCGTTTTTTACAATTGTGGCATCAAGCACAGAACGCTCATCAATTCTACAACGCTTTTGAAGCATTTTAGCTACAAACTCATCAAGTTCATCAATACTTATATCAGCTAAAAAACCGAGATTTCCAGCATATACACCAAGAACAGGTATGTCATAATTAAGACTTCTTCTCACCGTAGATATGAGAGTGCCATCTCCACCAAGTGTAACCAAAATATCACACTGCTTACAAAGATGTTCAAACTCCATCCCCATTACATCAATCATACCACCACTAATACTGTCAATATAAACTTCAATATTGTGTTTAGTAAAAGCCTTCTCTAGCTTAAAAAAAACACTTTTTAGTTCTGGAGTTGAAGGGCGTAAAACAACACCGACTTTTTTAATGTTGATTGTATGCAAAATGGATCCTATTTTAAGTAATATATTAAATTATTAGATGATTATACACTACATAAGCCAAGTTTAGCTATAATCGCGAAATTATTTTAGGGAACAAACCCCTTAAAGGACTTATTTGAGAACTCATTACTGTACAGATTTAAACGAAACAAATGTAGGACAAGAGGTTGTTCTTACTGGTTGGGCAAATAACTACCGTGACCACGGTGGTATTGTTTTTATAGATTTACGTGACAAAACTGGTCTTATCCAGCTTACTTGTGACCCAGAAGATGGTCCAGAAGCTCACAAAG
>Ga0209345_10000329_pt1 | contig 61797 bp, 43 predicted proteins | sample Cruoilmetagenom7_FD_187294 | JGI IMG/M metagenome (GOLD analysis project Ga0209345, IMG submission 187294) | Oil polluted marine microbial communities from Coal Oil Point, Santa Barbara, California, USA - Sample 7 (SPAdes) (version 2) | ecosystem: Environmental > Aquatic > Marine > Oil seeps ... | reverse complement strand
AAGTATGGTTTTGTTTTCTTGAGATTTTAAAGTAGGATCGTTACTAAGTACTTTTTTAGCGTAATATCTTGCAGATTGTAAAATGTCTTTATCTTTTAATAAATCTGCTATTTTAAGATTTAAAACACCACTTTGTTGAGTTCCCATAATATCTCCTGGACCACGTAAACGTAAGTCTACTTCGGCAATTTCAAAACCATCGTTGGTTCTAGTCATGGTTTCTAAGCGTACTTTGCTGTCGTTACTTAATTTATGGCTAGTCATTAAAATGCAATAGCTTTGTTCGGCTCCACGACCTACACGTCCACGTAATTGGTGTAATTGTGATAAGCCAAAGCGTTCAGCACTTTCTATAACCATTACAGAAGCATTAGGAACGTTTACGCCAACCTCTATAACGGTTGTAGCAACCATAATGTTGGTTTCGCCTTTAATAAAGCGTTGCATTTCGTAATCTTTGTCTGCTGGTTTCATTTTACCATGAACTATGGAAATTTGATATTTAGGCATCGGAAAATCTCTAACAACACTCTCGTATCCATCCATTAAGTCTTTATAGTCCATTTTCTCGCTTTCTTGAATTAATGGATATACAATATAGACTTGTCTGCCTTTCTCGATTTCATCTCGAATAAACCTAAAAACGTTCAGTCTGTTTTTATCGAATCTATGAACCGTTTTTATGGCTTGTCTTCCTGGAGGTAATTCGTCGATTACAGAAATGTCTAAATCACCATAAACAGACATGGCTAAAGTTCTTGGAATTGGCGTTGCAGTCATGACTAAAATGTGTGGAGGAGACGTGTTTTTGTGCCACAATTTACTTCTTTGCTCGACACCAAATCGATGTTGCTCGTCGATAATTGCGAGTCCTAAATTTTTGAATTTCACCTTATCTTCAAGAAGTGCATGCGTACCAATTAAGATGTCTAATTCGCCATTTTCAAGCAATTTATGAATTTCTCTTCTTTCTGAAGTGTTACTTGAGCCAGTTAGAAGTTTAATCCTGATATTCAAATTATTAGATATCTCAAGTAAACCATTATGGTGTTGTACTGACAAAATTTCAGTCGGAGCCATTAGGCAAGCTTGAAAACCGTTGTCAACAGCTATTAACATTGACATGAAGGCTACAATGGTTTTTCCAGAGCCTACATCTCCTTGTAAAAGCCGATTCATTTGTGCATTGCTGCCTAAATCTTGTCGAATTTCTTTTAAAACGCGTTTCTGTGCGTTGGTTAATTGAAAGGGTAAATGCTCGTTGTAGAATGTATTAAAATTGTCGCCAACATGTTCAAAAGGAAATCCTTTAATTTTTGATTTATGAATTAAATTTTTAAGAATTAGTTGCAATTGAATATAGAATAATTCCTCAAATTTTAATCTAAATTGAGCCCTTGCTAAAAGCTCTTGGTTTTTTGGAAAATGGATGTTAAAAACAGCTTCACTTTTTGAAAGTAGCTTGAGTTCTGAGATTAACTCATTGGAAAGAGACTCTTCAAAGCGTCCTTTGGTCTCAATAAATAATTGTTGCATGATTTTATTAATCACACGATTGGTAATGCCTTTATTCGCTAGTTTTTCGGTAGAAGGGTAAATAGGTTGCATGGCAGAGCGTAAATTTTTCTCATGCTCTTCAAGAAATTCCATGTCTGGATGTGGTAAACTAAAAACACCATTAAACCAGTTTGCTTTCCCAAAAACAACATAGGGTTTGTTGAGTTTTAGGCTCTCTCTAACCCATTTCTGGCCTCGAAACCAGACGAGATCCATTGTTCCTGTGTCGTCTTTAAAGGTTGCAACTAAGCGCTTTCCACGTTTTTGCGCTACTTCTTTAAGGTTGACGATTTCGCCAATAATTTGAACTTCAGCATTATTACGTTGTAATTGATTAATTTTATAATATTTGGTTCTATCTAAATATCTGTTTGGGAATAAGTTGATTAGATCTTGATAGGTGTGAATGCCTAATTCCTTCCGTAGTAAATCTGCTCGATTTGGACCGACACCTTTTAAATAATCTATGGGAGTTTGTAGCATTTTAAGGCTAAACTGAATTTAATTGTTGGTAAAATTAAATCTAAATTACAAGTTTATGGTAAAAAATACGAATATTTTATAACTTGCTAGAAATAACTAATTAAACTATTTTCAAATGAAATTTATTTCTAATATTAAAGCTTTATCTGTGATATCGCTCATGTTCGTTTTGTTTTGCTGTAGTAGCGACGATTCTTCGCAAGGTGCAACTACGCCAACACCAACGCCAGAGATTGTTTTGACAGGTGTTGTTGCGCCATTTGCTGAAACGGATGTTTTAAGTTTTTCAGATTCTCAAAGTGTACAGGTAAAAGGCATGAATTTAACTGCTAATCTGATTATTGAAACTGATTCTAATTTTCAAATATCTTTAGACGATACTACTTTTTCTGCTAATCTGACTATCGATAAAGCTGATGCAAATTCAGGAAACCAAACTGTTTATGTGCGTTTTGCTCCTGCAGAGACAGCTGTTGGGCCAAATAATGGAGTTCTAACTTTTAAAAGTAGTGGAGCAACTTCTAGAAACCTTAATTTGAGTGGTGTTGGAGTGAGTATTACTCCAATTATTACAGTTAGTGAAGATGTGTTGGATTTTGGTGAAGTGGCAAATGCCACACCATCAGAACCCTTAATTTTAAATGTTAATGGTGATAATTTAGTTAATAATATCTCACTATCTACTGATGGGTCTTTTGAAATATCTTTAGATAATGTGTCATATGGTACTTCTCTGCAAATAGATGCTGCAAATGCAAATGATGACACTATGGTTTATGTAAGGTATACGCCTTCTGAGGTTGGTGTTGAATTAGGTTTGATAACGCTTCAAAATGCATTGACTGATGATGTAAATGTAGATTTAAAAGGTTTTGGGCTTCCAGTTGTACACAACTATGTGGCTTTTAGTAGTGAGCATTTAGCATTTGGTGGAGGGCTAAGTCAATCTTCTGAGCAAACAGTTACTTTGCATGATGATATTTCAAATATTGAAACCATAAATATGTATGTGCAATTAGATTGCCCTTCGGGAGGTTGTGATGCATGGGATGTGTTTGCAAATATCTCTGTTCGAGACGAAGATTCAAATAATTGGTATGAAATAGGTAGATATATTACGCCTTATGGAGTTGATAATAATGATTTGGATAGAGGTTTTATGATTGATGTTACTGATTTTAAATCTTTATTAATTGGAGAATTAGAATTGAGAGCCTATATCGAGGTTTGGGGTTCTGATGGGTGGAGTCTTTCAGTAGATTTTGATTATATTGAAGGAACGCCTGATTATCCTTATTATGCTATTTCTGAGGTTTTGCAGTATAATGAAAACTCTTTAGAAGGTGTGATTTATGGCGAAGATGATTCTGCTTTTGTTTTGGCAAAATCTATTTCAGTTCCTGCTAATGCTGAAAGCACACATTTAAGAACTATTATTACTGGTTGGGGACATGCTACTCCTAATGATTCAGATGGTCGTCCATGTGCTGAATGGTGTTTTAGAACACATGATGTAGTTATAGATAATGTAGATATGTTTCAGCATGATCTGGGGCCAATAGGTTGTGCTTCAAATCCAGTAAGTCCACAAAATGGAAACTGGCAGCCAGATAGGGCTGGATGGTGTCCGGGAATGGCTGTTCCTGTTCGAATTGATGAATTCGATACTGCTATGGCTGGAAATACATTTGGATTTAAGTACGATTTTGAAGATTGGACAAACGATTTACAGTCTACAGCTAGTAATATACATGCATATTATGCTATTTCAACTTTTGTTATAGTAAAAAGTGATACGCCTATTGCAAAACCAAATGTAACTCTATAGTATCTAGCTAAAATAATTTTATAATAAAAGCACGTTAATAATTAACGTGCTTTTATTTTGGCTAAAGGTTTGTTATATTCAACCTATGAAAATTTGTCTCAGTATTTGTGTTTGTCTTATTAGTGTATTTGCGTTTTCTCAGCAATTAGAACATGTTGATTTTAAGCATACTAAGGCTGAATTACGATTTGATGTGGATTCATCTAAGGTATTTGGTAAAGTAGAGTATGATTTTAAAGTATTAAAGTCTGTTGATTCATTTTACTTAGATGCTATTAATATGAATTTTGAGGAGGTATTTTTAAATGATAAGAAGGCGGTAATTAAAAACGACAACAAAAAACTTATTGTCTATTCTGATTTTGAGTCAGGTAAAGAGTATTATCTGCGTTTTAAATACGAAGCTCAACCAAAAAAGGCACTTTATTTTGTTGGCTGGAAAAATGAAGCTCCAAATCAAATATGGACGCAAGGGCAAGGGAAATATACTAGTAAATGGCTCCCAAGTTTAGATGATACTAACGATAAAATGGAATTTGACTTATCGATTCTTTTTAACGAAGATTATAAAGTAATTGCTAATGGGGAACTTATAAATAAAGAAAAAGAAAACGAAAATATTATCTGGCATTTTGATATGAAACAGCCTATGTCTAGTTACTTAGTGGCTTTTGTAATTGGTAAGTATGATAAAATAGAGGAAGTGTCTAATAGTGGCGTTCCATTAGAAATGTATTATTATCCTGAAGATTCGTTAAAAGCTGAACCAACATATCGATACACAAAACAAATGTTCGATTTTTTTGAAACAGAAATTGGCATTCCTTATCCTTGGCAAAATTACAAACAGATTCCAGTTCATGATTTTCTATATGCTGGAATGGAAAACACAAGTGCAACCATTTTTTCTGATGGGTTTGTGGTAGATTCTACAGCCTTTGTAGATAGGAATTATGTTAATGTGAATGCGCATGAGCTTGCTCATCAGTGGTTTGGCGATTATGTTACAGCAAAGAGTGGAGAACATCATTGGCTCCAGGAGGGGTTTGCTACATTTTATGCGCTTTTAGCGGAAAAGGAAGTGTTTGGAGAAAATTATTATTACTGGAAATTGTATGAGTATGCTCAGGAATTAATAGATCAGAATAGATCTGAAACAAGTACCTCGTTATTAAATCCAAAAGCTAGTAGTACAACGTTTTATAAGCGTGGTGCTTGGGCATTGCATATTTTGAGAGAGCAGGTTGGAGATAAGGCTTTTAAACAAGCTGTTGAAGTGTATTTAAAAGCTCATGCTTTTGGTTTGGTAAAAACTGAAGATTTTATCTCAGAAGCTGAAAAAGCTAGTTATCAAGATTTGACTAAATTTAAGACTATCTGGCTGGAACAAATAGAATTCCCTGTAAATGAGGCTTTAGAGAGCTTAATGCAATCTGCTTTTGTTCAAGAATATGAAATGGTTGATTGTGAGTTGTTAACTTCTAAATGCGAATATTATCTAAAAGCACCTATTTCAGATCAAGCAAAAAGAAAAGTAATCTCACAGATACCAGATAAAATTACTACAGAAGTCTTTGAGGGCTCTTTAATGGCAAGACAAGCTATTTCTCAATATTTAGAAGAAATACCTCTAAGTCTTAAGCGGAATTACGAATCTTTGATAAACGATGATTCATATCTAACAATAGAATCTGCTTTGTATCATTTGTGGATAAATTTTCCAGAAGACAGAGTAAGTTATTTAAATCAAACTAGTGAAATAATAGGGTTTAATTATAAGAATGTTCGTCAGTTATGGTTGACTTTAGCGTTATCCACACCTTCATATCAACTTGAGAAGCAAGCAGATTTCCTTAGTGAATTAATAAGTTATTCTGATGCTAAATATGGTTTTGAAGTGAGGTTGCAATCATTTAATTATTTAAACTCTTTAAATATATTTAATGAAGAGGTTTTGACTAATTTAGTTGATGCATCAACGCATTACAATTGGCAATTCAAGAAGTATGCAAAAAACATGCTGGAGGAATTGTCTAAAAACCCAGATTATCAAAAAATTATTTTAAGATTACAGAATTCAAATTAAATGAATAAAATAAAAAAGGCGCTTAATATATAGTTACCACAACTCACTTACTTCCTTTTTTATATAAGACAAGGCTGCATCGCTAGGTGCTCTGTTTTCCATCATTTCTGTTAAAATAACTTCTCTGAGCTTGTTTGCAGTGTCTGTTTTTTCTAATAAACTTGCTTTTCTAATGAGTTGTATTGTGGCGTTTTTTGCAGCAGATATAATGCTCCAGCAATCATCGCTAATATAGATTTGTTGTGATAAATTGTGCTCAAATTCTTGTTCAATAGAAACTATAAGTAAAGATTCATAATCATCTTTATTTGAAGAAGTTGGAGACATTCTAACGAGTAATTTAGAAGGTGATATTCTCTCTAAAAATAAAGCCATGCGTTCATAAGCCTGTAATCGAATTGGAAGTGAGTTTACTTGCATGTCTTTATGGAGTAAAAAACGTCTTCTACCATCTTCATTTTTTGTATGCTCTTTAAAAAAGTAATAGGCAATAAATCCAGTGATTAATGTAGGAATAGCAAATAAAAATAAATCAATAATTCTTTCAGAATCCATAAGTAGTATTTAAGTGTTGGTATTATTTTTTCCTCCCAAATATAAACAATCTTTTAAATCTTGCATAGAAGTGAATGGAACAGGTGCTTTGTGGTATTTATAGGTTCTATCTAATTCTTTAGATAAATGTTGGTCATCGACATTAACATCAATATCACTCATTTCAAATTGGCAAGGATGCTCGTGACCTGCAGCATGAGTTATTTCAACTAACTCTTTTCTAAATGTTTTAAAATACTGAGCTAAACGTTCAGATTTTAAAGTAGGGTCAATCCCATTTTGTAACCATTTACTTTGTGTAGCAACACCACTTGGGCAACGATTGGTATGGCAAACCTGAGCTTGAATACATCCAATACTCATCATAGCTTCTCGAGCAACATTAATGCAATCTGCTCCCATAGCAAATGCCATAGCTGCTTTTGCTGGAAAGCCTAATTTTCCACTACCAATAAATACAATTCTTTCACATAAATCCCTTTCCTTAAACATTTTATATAAATCGCTAAAGCCATAAACCCAAGGTAATGAAACGTGATCTGCGAAACTAGGAGGTGCAGCACCAGTACCACCTTCGCCACCATCAACAGTAATGAAATCTGGACCTTTTCCAGTTTTTTTCATAATATCTGCGAGTTCTTTCCACTGATCTAATTTCCCAATAGCAGCTTTAATTCCAACTGGTAAACCGGTTTTTTCAGCTATATCTTCAATTAGCTCAGTTAATTCTTGAACATTCGAAAAAGCAGAATGGTTTGGTGGAGAGAGTACATCTTTTCCTAGAGGCACATTTCTTATTTCAGATATTTCTTGTGTAATTTTTGCTCCAGGAAGTACACCACCTTTCCCTGGTTTGGCTCCTTGCGACAGTTTTATTTCAATTGCTTTTACAAATGGATTTTTTTCTACTAACGCAACTAGTTTTTCAATTGAAAAATTTCCATGGTCGTCTCGTACACCAAAATAACCGGTTCCAATATGAAAAATAACATCACCACCATAACTATGATAAGGAGATAAACCACCTTCACCTGTATTATGGTATGCATTAGCTATTTGAACGCCTTTATTCATTGATTCTACTGCTTTTGCAGAAAGAGACCCAAAACTCATAGCAGATACATTTATTACAGATCCAGGGCGAAAAGGTTTTTTTCTTTTATTGTATGCTCCCATAACTTTAGCGCATGGCAAAAAAGTTTTATCTATTTTATTTGGGTGATTTTCATCTATTTTATATGGTAACATTGCGTTATTAATAAAAATGTGCTGATGCGCATAAATATCTCTATCGGTTCCAAAGCCTTCGTAATTGTTTTCTTTTTTTGCAGATGCATAAATCCAGCTTCGTTCAATTCTATTAAAAGGAAGTTCTTCTCGATTGTTTGCAACAAAATACTGACGGATTTCAGGTCCAATATTCTCCATTAAATATCTTAAATGTCCAATAATTGGAAAATTATGGCTAATGGTATGTTTTTTCTGAAAAAAGACATCTCGAATGGCTACTAAAGCTAAAATAATAAGGACCCATTGCCACCAAACAATGTGACCTAAAAAATTTAATGCTGAATTCATATTTTTAATAATTTGGATAAAGATATCTAAAATAGTTAAATTATATAATTGTTTATAATTAATCGTAATTCTTCCTATTAAAAAGTCAAACAATACTTATTTTTAGCTCTTAAAAATGAAGATAATTTGGAGAAGTATTTAAGCCAGTTAAATGATGCACAATTAGCACCAACTTTGCAGAAAGATGGTCCAATGATAGTGATTGCTGGAGCTGGTTCTGGTAAAACTAGAGTATTAACGTATAGAATTGCTTATTTAATGAGTCAAGGTGTTGATGCTTTTAATATTCTAGCCTTAACATTTACTAATAAAGCTGCTCGAGAAATGAAAGAGCGTATTGCAACCATTGTTGGTACTAGTGAAGCCAAAAATCTTTGGATGGGAACGTTTCACTCGGTTTTTGCAAAAATATTACGTTTTGAAGCAGACAGATTAGGCTATCCAAGTAATTTTACAATTTATGATACTCAAGATTCAGATAGACTTATAGCATCTATTATAAAAGAGATGAATCTGGACAAGGATATCTATAAATATAAACAGATTCGTTCTAGAATTTCTTCATATAAAAACAACTTAATTACTGTTAAGGCATACTATCAAAACCCAGAGCTTATCGAAGCGGATACTATGGCCAGGAGACCAAAAATGGGTGAAATTTATAAAAATTATGTAGATAGATGTTTTAAAGCTGGCGCTATGGATTTCGATGATTTGTTATTGAGAACTAATGAGTTATTAACCAGGTTTCCAGATGTTTTAGCAAAGTACCAAGATAAATTTCGTTATATTTTAGTAGATGAGTATCAAGATACCAATCATAGCCAGTATCTAATAGTTAGAGCGCTTTCAGACCGTTTTCAAAATATTTGTGTGGTTGGAGACGATGCGCAAAGTATCTATGCTTTCCGTGGAGCTAACATAAATAATATTTTAAATTTTCAGAAGGATTATGACGATGTGAAACTCTTCAGATTAGAGCAGAATTATCGTTCTACAAAAAATATAGTAAATGCAGCAAATTCTATCATTGATAAAAATCAAACAAAGCTTGATAAAGTTGTTTGGACTTCTAATGACGAAGGTGCAAAAATAAAAGTTAATCGTTCTTTAACTGATGGTGATGAAGGTCGTTTTGTAGCGAGTTCTATTTTCGAAAATAAGATGCAAAATCAGTTGCCTAATAGCGATTTTGCCGTGCTTTATAGAACCAATGCGCAATCTCGTTCTATTGAAGATGCTCTCAGGAAAAGAGATATTCCTTATAGGATTTATGGAGGATTATCTTTCTACCAACGTAAAGAGATTAAAGATGTTTTGTCTTATTTACGTTTAATAATTAACCCAGCAGATGAAGAGGCTCTAAAGCGTGTTATAAACTATCCAGCCAGAGGTATTGGGCAAACCACTGTTGATAGACTGATTGTAGCTGCTAATGGCTATAATCGTTCAATTTTTGAAGTGCTTCAGAATATTGATAAAATTGAAATTAATTTAAATTCAGGTACTAAAAACAAGCTTAAAGATTTTGTAACCTTAATCCAAAGCTTTCAAGTGATAAATCAAACAGCTAACGCATTTGAATTAGCTGAACATGTTACAAAATCCAGTGGTTTAATTAGAGAATTCAATAAAGATGGAACACCAGAAGGTGTTGCCAGAATGGAAAATGTTGAAGAGCTTTTAAATGGAATGAAGGATTTTGTTGAAGGACAAAAAGAAATTGTAGATGCTACAGCATCGTTAGCGGAATTCCTTGAAGATGTAGCCCTTGCTACAGATTTAGATGCAGATAAAGGCGATGCAGATCATGTGGCATTAATGACCATTCACTTGGCAAAAGGGCTGGAGTTTCCGTATGTTTATATTGTTGGTTTGGAAGAAGATTTATTTCCAAGTGCTATGAGTATGAATACAAGAAGCGAGCTAGAGGAGGAGAGGCGTTTGTTTTATGTGGCGCTTACTAGAGCTGAAAAACAAGCTTATTTAACTTATGCCTTATCTCGTTATCGTTGGGGAAAATTAATAGATGCAGAACCTAGTCGTTTTATTGAAGAAATTGACGATGAGTATCTGGATATTATTACTCCTGTTGAAGAACGACGATTTAATCCAATGTTAGATGCCGATATTTTTGGAGACGATATTCCAGAAACTAAAAGAAGAGCAGATGCTAATAAAATCCGATTTAAAAAGCCTGTTCAACCGACCTATAAAAAGAAACAAGGCTCAAGTTCTAAACCAGAAAAAATGGTTATTAGCACACCTAAAAATTTAAAACCAGTAAGTAAAACAAATGGCAATACTAATTTGTTTGATAGTAAGTTGGTTGTTGGAAATATTGTAGAACATCTGCGTTTTGGCAAAGGAGAAGTGTTGAAAATTGAAGGTGTTGGTGGAGATACCAAAGCAGAAATAAAATTTAATAAAGGAGGCGTTAAGAAACTATTACTTCGGTTTGCGAAATTAGAAATTATAGGTTAATAATTAATCAAAATGCGTTTCAATAAACGCTTTTAGTTTGATACTAGTATCCAACAAATCTAAGCCTGTCCAACCATGACCAGCATTTGGATATAATGTAAATTCATGAGTAACATTTACCCCCTCAAGTTTATCTCTCATAGCAGTTCCTTGTGTTGTTGGAACTAATGGATCTTGACCTCCATAAAATAATATGGTTGGTGGAGCAGTGCTAGTAACTCTATGATATGGGCTTACTTCTTCCAGATATTCTGAAGTTGTATCCACACCATATAAATCTAATAAGATTTGTAAATCAGGATTGTTATTATTTAAATATGCAGGATCTGTAAAATTAGTTGGACCAACAATACTACAAACCATGTCTATATTATTATCAGTATCAAATGCATAACTCCATAATAAAGACAAATGTGCTCCAGCACTTGCACCTATAAAAGCAAAATCGTCATCAATAACATAGAAATTCTGATTTGATTTTAAATGATTAATAATCGTTGTAATGTCGTTTGTTTGCATAGGATAAGCCTGATTGTTCACACCTGCAAGTCTGTAATTTATGTTAACAATTCCCATATTAGGAAATTCACTTCGAATAAAATCTTTAAAACCATTCATATCGCTTTTATCTCCTGCTGACCAGCCTCCACCATGAACTAAAATCATAACTTCAGTTTCTAAAGTTCTATTGGCAGGTAAGTAAATGTCGAAAGTTTGGTCACTATCAATTCCATAAGACACATTGAGTTCTTGGTAGTATTCTATTGGATTTAAGTTATTATCAGCAATTGTATTATTCTCGTTGTCTTCAAATGAACAAGAAACGATTGTAATGACACATATTAAAAGGAATAAGTAGCTTTTAAGAGGCTTCATAAATAATATAATTGGTTACTTTTGTATAGTTAACGATTTTTTAAGACATATAGTATGGCTGAATTTATTAAAATATATGAAGAAAACCCAAACCCTAAAGAAATTGCTAAGGTTGTAATGGTCTTAAAATCTGGAGGGTTAATTATTTATCCAACAGATACGGTTTATGGATTAGGTTGCGACATCAATAATATGAAAGCTTTAGAACGAGTGGCAAGAATAAAAAATGTTAAGCTAGAGAAATCTAATTTTTCATTTATTTGCGAAGATTTAAGTAATCTTAGTGATTATGTAAAGCAAATAGATACATCTACATTTAAGATATTAAAGAGAGCATTGCCAGGACCTTATACGTTTATTCTTCCAGGAGCGAAGTCTTTACCACATCCTTTTAAAAAGAAAAAAACGGTTGGTATTCGTGTTCCAAATAATAGAATTGCTATTGAAATTGTAAAACAGTTAGGAAACCCAATTATATCAACTTCTATTCATGATGAAGATGAAGTGTTAGAATACACTACAGATCCAGAACTTATTTATGAAAAGTGGAAAGATTTGGTAGATTTAGTTATCGATGCAGGTTATGGAGATAATCAAGCATCTACAGTTATTGATTTATCTGAAGAAGAACCAATTATTGTTAGAGAAGGTAAAGGGAGTTTAGAGATTTTTTAATTTGTAAGTATAAAAACCTAAGTATAAAAAAAGCCCAATCTCTCGATTGGGCTTTTTTTATTAGTACAATAAACACTTTTACTTTTCTTCTTCAGAAAGCTCTTTCATTCCATCTTCAACCATTTTATAAAACTGATCGATTTTTGGTAATACTATAATTTTAGTACGTCTGTTCATTGCTTTATGCTCAGCAGTATCATTAGGCACTAATGGCAAGAAATGACTACGTCCAGCAGCAATTAGTTGTTGAGGGTTTACCTTTAATTCTTCCAAAACTCTTACTACAGATGTCGCACGTTTTACACTTAAGTCCCAATTGTCAATTAAAGGTGGTTTGTTGTAAGGAACATCATCAGTATGACTTTCAACCATACATTCAAAATCTGGTTTACTGTTAACTACTTTAGCAACCTTCGCTAGAACTTCTTTAGCTTTTTCAGTTACATGGTAGCTACCACTTTTAAATAATAATTTATCTGCAATAGAAATAAATACAACTCCTTTTTCAACATTAATTTCAATGTCAGGATCGTTAATACCAACTTCGCGTTTTAAACTAGTTACTAAAGCAAGTGTTACGCTATCTTTTTGAGTTAAAGCATCTTGTAGACGAGATATTTTTAAGTCTTTTTCTTTAATACTTTCTAAAGTTTTTTCTACGTTACTAGCACCTTTTGCAGATAAAACTGTTAAGTTATCGTTGCTTTTACGTAAATCTGATACTTGATCTTCTAATGCAGTGGCTCTTGCAGTTGCAGAAGCTTTTTCTTCTAAACATGAATTTAGTTTTACTGTCGCAGTATTTAATAAATCTTGTGTTTCTTTTTGTTTTGACTCTAATGCTGCATATTCTTTCTTAGATACACAAGAACCTAATAGTAATAAGGCAAAAGAGCCTAATATCAATATTCTTTTCATAATTGTTTTTAGTTTTAGATGTTATTAATTATCATACCAAAATTATATAAAAGAAGAATAGTATAGATGTGTATTAACAAAAATTTTAACAATTTTATAAACAATTAAAATACTTGCGTTTACTTATATAATAAAGCCAAACAATTGATTTTTTATGAAAGTAGTTATCGCTATTAGAATTTTTATTGCGTTGCTTAAATAATCTAGGTAAATGAGCATAAAAACTAAAATGAGCCTTTATAATTGAGAAGGTATGTTCAGGTTTAAATTCTAGTAAGAATTTAATTCCTGCAATCCCATCTAAAAGGAGTCTCATAAATACTAAAAGGAAGATGTTGCCATTGACATTTTTTACTAATGTAAAGAGGCTATTTCTAAAATTTAAATAGGTTTTTTTTGGTTGTGTATTGTTTAAAGTTGCTCCACCAACATGAAAAACTGCAGATGTGCCAACATACTTAGTTTTATAGTTTAAATTGAAGGCTCTCCAACAAAAATCTATTTCTTCCATGTGTGCAAAAAAAGATTCGTCGAAACCATTTAATGTATTGAAAACGTCTTTTCTAACAAAAAAGCAGGCTCCAGAAGCCCAGAAGATATCAGTATTATTGTTGTATTGACCTAAATCTTTTTCAATGGTATTAAAAATACGTCCACGACAGAATGGGTAACCATATTTATCTATAAAACCACCTGCAGCTCCAGCATATTCAAAAGAACCTTTGTTTTTGTAATCTAATATTTTTGGCTGAATGATTGCAGTTTCAGGATGTTGTTCAAATTCATCTATAATTGAAGACAACCAATTTTCAGTGACTTCTACATCGCTATTAAGTAAACAATATATATCCTCATCTACTTGTTTTAAGGCATCATTATATCCTTTAGCATAACCACCATTTTCTTGATTTTTAATGATTTTTATTGAAGGGAAATTGTTTTTTAAAAAAGTAATAGAATCATCAGTCGAGGCATTGTCAGCTACATAAATTTTTGCTTGTTGCGAGTGTTTTATAACTGAAGGCAAGAATTGTTTTAATAATTCTTTTCCATTCCAGTTTAATATGACGATGGCTAGTTTCATTTTTTATATTCTGGAATATCTTTTAGAAATTGATAACATTCGCTTATGAAATCCATCTGACAATAATAATGATTTATTCCATTAGTAACCATTAAATAAGTCGCTTTTAAAACAAGATTATAACGAGCAATCTGGTCGAAAGCTTCTTGTTTTATAGCTATTTGTGGCGCTTTACATTCCACAATAAGATGAATGCTTCCATCTGGATTAAACACAACTATATCGTATCGTTTGCTTAATTTATTAACTTTTAACTCCTTTTCAACATTGATTAATGAAATGGGATATTTTTTTTCTTGAATCAAAAACTGAATGCAATGTTGTCTAACCCATTCTTCCGGTTGTAAAATCACAAATTTTTTACGAATACAATCGAATATAGAAATTTTATTTTCGCTATTTTTGAAACGAAACGGAAACTTTGAAAAGTTTAACTCTTGCATTAATTAGTATTCAGTTTTTTTCAAAGTTAATCTACATTAATCAAATACCAAATGTCATTAACAATTTTTGGCTTAAGGTATTTTAATTTGCCTGTATAATGGTCAGGCAGAGAATCTAAGAAGTTTGGACGAGGTAAGACAATTAGTAACAGATATTAAAAATGGTAAGTTATCTCCTATTTATTTTTTAATGGGAGAGGAGTCTTATTATATAGATGAAATTTCAAAGTTTATTGAATCTTCAATTCTTACTGAAGAAGAAAAAGGCTTTAACCAAATGGTTTTGTATGGACGTGATGTATCTGTTGAAGATATTGTTGGTCAAGCAAAGCGTTATCCAATGATGGCAGAATATCAAGTGGTTATAGTTAAAGAAGCACAAGATTTATCTAGAACGATTGAAAAATTAGTTGATTATGTCGAACAGCCTCAGCCTACGACAATTTTAGTGATTAATTATAAGTATAAAACGATTGATAAACGTAAGAAACTTTTTAAAGCACTAAAAAAAGGAGGTGTTGTTTTTGAAAGTAAAAAGCTGTACGATAATCAAATAGCAGATTGGATAAGACGTGTGCTTTCTGGACATAATTACACCATTTCTCCAAAAGCTGCACAAATGCTTGCTGAGTTTTTAGGAACTGATTTAAGTAAAATTGCCAATGAGTTGGATAAACTAAAAATTATTCTACCTGAAGGTACGCAAATAACACCAGAGCATATAGAACAAAATATTGGTATTAGTAAGGACTATAATAATTTTGAACTACAAAAAGCTGTAGGAGCAAAAGATGTTTTAAAGGCCAACCAGATTATTAAATATTTTGGTGAAAACCCAAAGGATAATCCTATGGTTGTTACAGTGTCTTTATTATATAGTTTTTTCTCTAAACTATTACACTTGCATGGTTTGCACGATAAATCCCCAAGAAGTGTAGCTTCTTCATTAAAAATAAACCCCTATTTCGCTAACGAATATATTGCTGCTACCAGGAATTACCCAATGAAAAAGGTAAGTGGTATCATAGCGACTTTAAGAGAGTTTGATGTGAGAAGTAAAGGTGTTGGGTCTAATGCTGTAGGGCAAAGTGATTTGCTAAAAGAAATGATTGTTAGGATTATGAATTAATAGTTAGATGTTTTTTTAGTGGTTGATATTATTAAGTCAACTAACCAGCACGTAAAATCTTTTCCATTTTGCGTCCTTTAGCTAATTCGTCTATCAATTTATCTAGATATCTCACTTGTTTTGTTAATGGCGTTTCTATGTCTTCTATTCTATAGCCACAGATAACACCTTTTATAAGGTTCGCATTAGGGTTTAATTTTGCTTTTTTAAAGAAGGTTTCAAATGTCACTTTATCATCAATTAGTTCTTGCAGTTTGTCTTCATTGAATCCAGTCAGCCATTCTATTACTTGGTGTAACTCAGCTATTTTTCTGCCTTTCTTTTCCACTTTTGTAACATAATGTGGGTAAACAGAAGCGAATGTCATTTTTGCGATACGTTGGTCGTGTTCTGGTGTTGTTGTCATAATCTGTTAATTCTCTAATGTCTCTAACTCTTGATTATAATCATATTGTAAGTCTTCATGAAGTGTCGCCACTATTTTTTTAATCATTAGAATTTGTCTTTCATAAATATTAGTAAGCGTCACATTTCTTTTTATGGATGGTTCAAAGTCTTTTAAAGTATAACAGAAATAGAGTAGAAGCTCTACTTCAGTCTCTTTTTTAAGTGAGTATCTCGCGTATTTTTTAATGTTTCTTAAAATTTTACGGACACTTTTTTTAATGTAGAAATAACTATCTGTATTTATATTTTCAAACTGCTCGTCAATTTCTTGTTTTACGGTTTCTATATAACCAGATTCATCATGAGATTCAAATAACAAATAGGTGAGGAGTTCTTTATTCTCCTTTTTAAATTTAGCTAAACGCAAACAAAGTGCCATCAACTCTTCAGTAGAACGATGTTGTAATTCTTTCTTTATGGTAACTACAGAAACTGCTTTCATATATGTTTTTACTTGTAATTGGAGATGTGTTTGTTTTAAACTTTATAGTGTTTTCTGATTAATTTTCTAACGTAAATTAATCTAATAACTCCTATCAATAATAGTATTGGCGAAACAATAACTAAAATAATGCCAAACGATTTTAGCTCAGTAAATATCTCAAGTTTTAAGATGGTTACTCCTGTTCCTAAAAGCACTATAAAGGTTCTAAAATAGGCTAGAAAGGTGCGTTCGTTTGCTAGTTTTGTTCGTTCTATAGCTAGCCAATCTCTAGTAATTAATGGTGCATTTTCTTTGTCAGACATTTGTGTTATTTATTTACCTTTTAATAGATTAATACTTACTGTTGCTAAATTAGTCTCAGGAAATCTTGAAAAATAGCGTTCATCTGGTTCTAAACCAGCTTCTTTAGCAATGTTTTTAAAAACATCTACTTCTAGAATATATTGGTCGCTAAAACCATGTGTACCATCGTAAGCAGTTGCAGCAGTTTTTCCAAGATTATTTGCTGATAATTCTGGGTTTATTGTGTGTAACTCAATTATCAATAAACCAAATTGTTCTACATAAGGTTTCCATTTTTGTAGATGTTCTAAAAGGGAATCTTCAATCAAATTATTATTTAATCTTTTTCCTTGAGATGCATAAGCTCCAGTTGAGTTACTAATTCTACTAGTTGTAGTTTTTGGTTTTTCCCAAATACGATTATGGTCTAGAAACGTTCTTACATTCAATAAATCTTTCAAGTCTATATTATAATCTTCGTTCAAGTCTTTTGCTAATAAATCTGGTCTGCCAATATCTCCCCAAATAACTTTTGCCCAGATATCTGCTTTAATTAAATTGGCTCTTGTTACTTTTAAAGCTGCTTGATTAAAATCTGCTCCAACCAATAATAACGGATGTTCTTCAAGCATTTTACCTCTAGATGTTTGGTGTTCAATTACATCGAAAATATGTTGGATAAAAGCGCCATTACCACAACCCATATCTAAAATACCTTTAGGTTGTTCGTCTATGGGTTTATTAAATAACTCAATGACTACTTGATCTATAACTTTAAAGTAAGTAGTGTGTGCTCCACCTGAACCCCAAACATTCATTTCACGATGAACGTGTTTTTCTGTTTCATTAGGTGTCTCCGTTTTTAGAATTAATGGGTTGCCAAATAATAAATCGTCTAGAGCTAAGAATGTTGGTAAATACGAAACTGTTACACCATAAGCTGAAGCTCGTTTCGCAAAAAACAATCCTTCATCTGTAAATTGATAGGTGTTTTTCTTCTTTTTAAACCATCCTAAATATGTGAAGAAATCAAGGATTTTCTTGAAACTTTCTGGGTTTTTATGATATTCTTCAGCTGTAAAAGATGCTTCCATAAAATATTTATGGAATAAGCCATTAACACCAAGCAGCACAATTATTGGAGCTACTATGCATCCTTCTATATGTTTTAAAATTTGTTGTTCTATTTCAGTGTTATTAGTTAAGCCAAAACTCTTTTCAAATTTTTTAAAAATACGTTCTATAGCTATAAAGGCATCGCTACCAATTCGTTCTTCAGGAAAAGTAACAGAATAATTGAGGAGTTTTACGGCATCTTCGTATAAAGGAACAAGTTTAAAAGCTTCATGACTGTTTTTATTTATTTCATATGAAATTGAATCTGAACGATTATCAATATGCAGAATAAGCCATCCTTGAGAACATAATATCCTTAATGCCACATTTAAATAGCCTTCATTGGCTTTAAAATGGGAAGCTAAATCTTTTATAAAGACTTTTTTATTTTTTAGTAAGTAATCTAAAATACCTTTTTTGTGAAGTGAATATGCTGTAGTTGCTGTTGCTAAACCGTCTAGATGTCTGAAAATGGAACTACGAAGTTGTACTTTATCTTGCTTTGTTAACATGTTTAAAGATATAAAAAAAGCGCTTACTTGAGTAAGCGCTTTTTTAAAATAGATTTGAAATATTAATCAATAAACGGATTACTCCATTTTGCATTATTATATACATCATTACCAGCTAAAGTTGTAATAAATGAAATTAGTGCATCTCTTTCAACTGGAGTCATATTTAATTGTTGACCAATTCCGTTTGGTGTTAGTCTTGGGTCTAAATTTGTATTTCCAGTTGGATTAATTTGATCATAATGAGTTAATACTGTTTCAAAATTATTTGAAACACCAATATGCATAAATGGTCCGTTACTCGTACCATCTTGTTTTACAAAATCTCTTAAACTTGGAGCTCTTGTAACAGTTAAGTCGGTTCCAATGCCATTAGCATTACCAATAACTCCATTATTTAAGGAGTTTGGATCAATATCGAATTCAGGTGCTTGATGACAACCAATACAGCCAACTCCACCATTTAATCTACTTCCTGAAGCATCAAAAACTGGTGGTTGAATGAATAAACCTTTGCCAAGATTTTCTTGAGCTGAAAAGTTAGGAAATGGTTGTACATCGTTATTTACTAGTATTCTTCCATTGTCATACTTACTATCAAAAGATTGAATGCTTCTTACAAATTGAGCTAGTGCTTGTTGAATTTTAGTTTCTGTTATTTCTGAAGAACCAAAAGCAAATGAGAATAATTCAGGATAATATTCGATGGTATTTAATTTAATAATCAAATCATTAAAATTTAAATCTCCATTTTCACCACTAAATCCCATTTCAATATGATCTTGTATTGGCATAGTTGTTTGATCTTCAAGTGAATTTGCACGTTCATCCCAAAAGAATTTATTTTCAATTGCAAAACGAGAATTTATTAAACGCATGGAATGTCTTGGTGTTTGTCCATTGATACCTTGACTAATATTGTTAGCATCTCCAAATGCATTAGCTTGATTATGACAACTTGCACAGGACACCGAATTACTAGTAGATAAGTTCGTGTCATAAAATAAGACTCTCCCTAAAGTAGCTCCTTCATTGGTAATACTATTGTTTCCAGGCGTATTGTCTTTTGTAATATAAACAGGAATATATTGATCTGAATAATTAGGTAATGCGCTAAAATTAATGCTGAAATAATCAGATAAATCTAAAGAGCTAGGTTGATTTTGAATATCTATCGCATCATCATTGTTGCATGAAACAACAAACAGAAGGCAGGTTAAAAAAATAATCCTCTCATTTAATAGTTAGTTTAGGGTTAGATTCCTTAGACTATCTAGAAAACAAAAGGTTTAATCTATAAAAGCAATTATCTTAATTTCGGATAATCTGTAGGGTTTGAATCGTGCATTACATTGTAAACAGCTTCAAACACATCTTCAACTGAAGGTTTAGAGAAATAATCACCATCTGTTCCGTATGCAGGCCTATGTTGTTGTGCTGTAAGTGTTTGTGGCTTGCTATCTAAATGTGTATATGCATTTTGATTGTTTAAAACTTCATTTAAAATAAATGCCGAAGCTCCTCCAGGAACATCTTCATCAATCACCATCAAACGATTTGTTTTAGCCACACTATTTACGATGCCATGATTTAAATCGAATGGTAATAAGGATTGAATATCTATAATTTCAACATCAATACCTACTTCTTGCAATTCTTTAGCAGCTTGTTCTATAATTCTTAAGGTAGATCCATAAGAAACCAATGTAATATCATTTCCTTCTCTAATGGTTTCAACAACTCCTAAAGGTGTTTTAAACTCACCAATATTGCTTGGCATTTTTTCTTTTAGTCTGTAGCCATTTAAACACTCTACAATTAAAGCAGGTTCATCACTTTCTAATAACGTGTTATAAAAACCAGCAGCTTTGGTCATGTTTCTTGGAACCAATACATGAATACCACGAATTAAGTTAATAACGCCTCCCATTTGAGAGCCAGAATGCCAAATACCTTCCAATCTATGTCCACGAGTTCTAATAATTAATGGTGCTTTTTGGCGACCATTCGTTCTATATTGAAGGGTTGCTAAATCATCGCTCATTATTTGAAGCGCATATAATATATAATCTAAATATTGGATTTCAGCAATTGGACGTAAGCCTCTTAAAGCCATGCCAATACCTTGTCCAAGAATTGTAGCTTCACGAATACCAACGTCTGATACACGAAGTTCGCCATACTTTTCTTGCATGCCTTCTAAGCCTTGATTCACATCTCCAATATGTCCAGCATCTTCACCAAAAACTAGCACTTCTGGATATTTGCTAAAAAGTGCATCGAAGTTATCTCTAATCACTAATCTGGCATCAACTTCTTCGCTACTATCGTTATAAGTTGGTTTGACTTCTTGAATTTTTAAAGCCGATTTAGGAGATTGACTATATAAATGCGAACTGTATTTAGGTTGAATTTTTTCTATATATGAATTAATCCAATTAACTAACTGATTTTTTTCTGAAGACGTTTCGCTAACAACATAACGTAATATTTTTCTAGCAGTAGAAAGAATGTCTTTTCTAATAGGCTCGTTAATATCAGCTAAATCGTTTTTAAGTTTTGCAATAAACACCTTGTTATCGCTAGAATTTGCAACATTTTCTAAAATACTTAGAAGTTCTTGTTGCTCTTGTTTTAGAGGTTGAACAAAAGCAGTCCAAGCAGCTTTTTTACCATCTCGAACCTCTTTTTTTATGCTGTTTTCAATCTCTTTTAATTCGTCGTCTGTTGCCATACCATTAGCAATCATCCATTCGCGAAGCTTCACATTACAATCGTATTCAGCTTCCCAAGCCAAACGATCAGCATCTTTATAACGTTCATGAGAACCAGATGTTGAATGACCTTGTGGTTGCGTTAATTCGTTAACATGAATTAAAACAGGTACATGTTCTTCTCTAGCTATTCTTGAAGCTGTTTGATAAGTTTCTACTAAAGCTGGATAATCCCAACCGTTTACACGAAGAATTTCGTAACCTTTATTGTCTTCATCTCTTTGAAATCCTTTTAGAATTTCAGAGATATTTTCTTTTGTTGTTTGATGTCTTGCATGTACCGAAATACCATATTCATCGTCCCAAACACTCATAACCATTGGCACTTGTAAAACTCCTGCAGCATTAATGGTTTCAAAAAATAAACCTTCACTTGTACTTGCATTTCCAATAGTTCCCCAAGCAACTTCATTTCCTTTTTTAGAAAAATTTGTGGTATCAATTCCTTTTACTTGTCTGTATATTTTTGAAGCTTGGGCTAAACCTAATAATCTAGGCATTTGTCCAGCAGTAGGAGATATGTCTGCACTTGAATTCTTTTGTTTGGTTAAATCTCTCCAGTTTCCATTTTCGTCTAAACTATGCGTTGCAAAGTGTCCTCCCATTTGACGACCAGCAGACATAGGGTCGTGTTCTATATCTGGATGACCATATAAACCAGCAAAAAATTGTTGAATATTTAGTTCGCCAATTGCCATCATAAAGGTTTGGTCTCTATAATAACCAGAACGAAAATCACCATCTTTAAATGCCTTTGCCAAAGCTAGTTGAGGCACTTCTTTACCATCGCCAAAAATTCCAAACTTTGCTTTTCCAGTAAGAACTTCTCTACGACCTAAAAGACTGCATTCACGTGAAGTGACAGCAATTTTATAATCGTTTAAAACTTCAGCTTTAAAGTCTTTAAAAGAAAGGTCTTTTTTTACGTCTGGATTTGTCTGCATGGTAGTTATTTTAAAGGACAAATTTAGTCATAATTTGTGTGTTTTGCAATCTGACAGATAGTTAAAGAATTAACAAATCATCAGTTTTTAGAGCAAAACATAACAAAAAATTGAAAGATTGTTAGTTATTTTAGAAATCGTTAGAAATATGTTATAGAATCTTACTTAATAAAATCTATAATTTAAGAAATGCAATTTTTAATCACATTAGTTTTTTACATCACTACATTGTGTATTGTAATAAGCAACAACCTTTTTTAGATCTTCTTTGCTGAAACCCTTTTCTCCTTCATTAATTTTTGTTGCTAATTCTTTGCAATCTGAAAAGTATTCACTCCCTTGAGTTTTAAAACTATCTGTAATAGTTATAAGTGAAACTGAAGTGTCTTTATTACCTAGAATGGTTACAAAAGTTTCATTATCTCTTTTAACTCCATAAATGGTGACTGTATTTCTGGTTCCTACAGGAACAGGTGTTGTAGCAAAAGAACTATTATTTGAAGGTAACCAAATTATTGAGTAATTACCATATTTGCTTAATTTATATAAATTCACTTTACCTTTTTTTACTAAATCAAAAACTTGAAAATTTTTATCATTTTTCCCAGTTGGAAATACATAAGCCATTCTTGGGTTTTTATCTTTACGTTTAGAACGTGGGTTGATATAGCCTGATATGGAATCTAATTGGTCATAATTAATTTTTTCCTTTTTACCTTTATTGTTTCCTTGAAATTTAATTTCCTTTTTCTTAAAAGTAACATAACCTGTTTTAGAGGTTCCGTCTTTATAAAACAAAACAGATTTTGTTTGTGCTAAGCATTGAATATTATAAGTAATTAATACTAAAAGCAGGGCAGTTTTAAATAAATGATACATCTATAAAAGTTTTGTTATAAATATATTAATTAATTTCTTAGGTTACTAATACCAACGTCTGCTAAATAAACCAAAGAGGGTTTTAAAATCTAGAGTGACCACGAAACGAATTTTCTCTGCATATTGTGCTTGAGCAACTTCCCAACCTAAATTTGAATATACAGGGAAATACAATTCAAAATAATCTGGAATTAAACTTAGACGAATTCCTGTATCGTAAACAAATTGTGCCTCTTGACCATGGTTTTTTAAGAGACCCATATCTCCATAAGCAAGAATGTATTTCCATAAGGTTGTACTACCATTAATGGTTCCTATCCACTCGTTTGCATAAGGTGTATCGAGTTTCGATTTAAAACCACCTTCTGCAATAATTATTTGCTGACTAAAAAGTCCTGAATCTTCAGATCGACCATAATAGTTATAATCGAATAAATAATCTGTAGGTCTGTCTAGAGCAAAACTAAAATAGTCTGAAGTTTTATAACTATCGTTGTAAATAAAAGCTCCAACAAATAACCTTAGATTATATTGTCTACTTTTTTCGGTTAGTTTTCTGTATTCAAAGTTAAAAGCAAGCTTACCAAAATCTTTTGAGAATTGTACATCAGAAAACCAAGAAACATAATCCTCTAAGCCTTTGTTGATGTTGTTATATCTTAAATCTAAGACACTATAATTTGGTTCACTTTCATCTGCATCTATACTTAAATCTTCATCTCTATTAATATCAACATATCGCATGGTAACGAATTGTTTTTTGTTTGATATTAAATTTTCCTTGTCTCTAAAAAGTAATCTAACACCAGGAGTTAATTTTCTAACAAATAAATCTTCTCCATAACTTTTATAACTAGCTGAAACACCATAATTAATACTAAATAAATTAATATCGTTATTTTCAATATATTGGTTGTAATTAAGAGTGATTCCTCCAGTTAAAGAATTGGATTTAGTTCCATATTGTGGTGCTATTTTATAATAGAAAGGCTTTTTAAGTATTGTTTTATTATAAGCTTTTACACCTAGTACAATCCCATCGTAAATATTATCAAATTCTACAATTGGCATGAAAAACACTTGATTGTATGAAGGGTCTTCAATGTCTTTTATAAGCCTAAATTGAAGTGGCCTGTTGAATAAAGAATTTGTTAAAGATTTTGTATTATCTCTTTGATTTATTTCGGGAACAACTAAATCGTGATTTAAAACGACTTTTGTGCCATCTTTTTTAGCAACAGTAATGGTTTTAGAATCAGTTATATTTTCAATCCATGTTTTAGAAATAATACTGTCTTTCTTTAAAACAAACACTGATATAGGCACATTAGTTTGTGTTTTATTCTTAATAGTTAGTTTCACAGAATCTCTAGATTCTTCTATATCTGTAATGGTAAAATCTATCTTCTTTTTAGTATTTAAATAATCCGTAAAAAACCAATTTAAATCTTTATCTGTATTTGTTTTTAAAATAGATTCAAAATCTGTTGTAGAAGTTTCTTTAAAAGTAAACTCAGTAATATATTCTTTAATCGAGTTCTCTAAAATATCTTTATTTATATAATTATCTACATAACGTAAGCCTACACCAGCTTTATATTTACTGGCTATGTTTTTATTAAATTTTAAAAGCGAATCTTTTTCCATCTGCAATGGTTGGTCTAGGTTTTCTCTAGCCATGTGCATATATAAAAAGGCGTATTGATCGTTAAAATCTAGTTGTGTAGCATGAAAGGATTTAATTCCCCAAATTCTAGATAAACTACCAGCAAGCTTCATATCTGGATAATATTCCTCAACATATTTCATTAAATAATATGTTTGTAATCCATCAATAATCCATTGGTCTTTTCTAGGGTTTATAATTAGAGTACTTTCTAAGTAGCTGTTTATAGCTGTTTTTAAAAGTTTAAGTTCGTATTGAAATTTGTCTGGAAAGGGTCTAATAAAATCAGGTAATAGGTTTAACCCGTAAATAGGGTTTTTTCTATAATCAATATCTGATACTAATAGTTTTTCATGAGGATATGCTCCTAAATTTTTTGTAAGAAACTCAGATATTTGATCTGTTATAACAAGGTTATCAATCATATTCAGATTTTCATCATCAATGTTTGAAACCATAGTAAAATAATCTGTTTGTACTTGATTAAAAGGCTTCGATTTATTTAAAAAGAGTTTGCTGTTAACTCTGTTGTTTCCTTCTAATTTAACTGTTATTATCCCATTGTTTTGAGAAATATCAATTTGGTTTAATTCAGAAGTTAGGTTGTAAGTGTTTGGAAAACGAAGTTGAAAAGATAAATTGGCTACAGGTGTAAATAAATCATCTAAATTTTTATTGCTTGAGTATTGCCATTTGCCATTATAAACTGCAGGAGTTATATACCAGTAGCGTAAGCTAAAATCTCCTTGAGAAGTGAATCCATAACGTGTAAACTTATCGCTAGGAATTTGTACAATATAATTTAGATTTATGGTATAACTTTCATTTGGCTTTAAAGGCTTGTTAAGTGTTATTTTAACAACATCTATATGGTCTACCAATCTGTCAAACTCTAGTTCGTTGTTGTTTTGTTTAATTGAAGTTACGACAGAATAACCTCTATCTTCATTTTTTGCAAAATGAAAATCTGTATTGTATTCTTCAGCAAATCGTTCTGCTAAAGGTGTTGTTTTTGTTGCAAAACTATGATTCCAATCGTTTAAATAGATGTCTTCTAAAGTGTCGTTAGAATTATTAAAGTAAGTAATAGTTTGAGAGATTTTTATCTGATTTTTATCTACATCAAAATCTGCTATTAAATCAATTTTATTCTGACTTAAAAGAAATATTGGCACTAAAAGGAAAAAACTATTTAAAAAACTTACTCTCAATTTATTTTAACGAATTTTAAAGGTTGAACATTTAAGCTAGGTATTGAAATATAATACAAACCGTTACTTAAATAAGAAACATCTAAAGACATGTTTTTAGAAGAACCTAATGGAACAGTCTTTACTACTTGACCTAATGTATTATAAATACGAAGTTTTTTAGCTGAATGGTTTTGATTGTTAATACTTATGTTTAATGTGTTCTCAATTACATTTGTGCCAATAATTTGAAAACTATCTATGCTGTATGATTGTATGTTTAATAGGGTTTCATTAGTTTCTAGTTGTATTGTTACCGGAAGATGGTCGCTAAAATAATATAATGATTCACGAATTTCAGTTGAAAATTTTACTCCTGAACATTCACTGTCTTTTATTTCATTATTATAACAATCTATATTTCCATTATTACCATAAACTTGATAAGAGTTATTAACGTAATAGAGGTCTGAATTAGATAGCATATTTGGTGATGTTAATATAAAATCGAATCTATCGTCCATGCCTCCAGTACTTCCTCCTAAACCTGTTTGTGTTCTGGTAGATTGAGTAAACATATCCACATAATTGGTGTTATTGTGCCAACTACCAATTTTATTAGCTGGGTCTGTAAACACAATGTGGTTTGTATCATCAATTAATTCTTGAAAAGCAGGTTCCGAATTTGTATAAACATTTAAATCTCCAGCCAACATGACAAAACTGTCTGCTGGAAACGTATTTAAATATGTTGTTAAATCTTGAACCATTTCTAATCGTAATGCTTGATTATCTGTGCCACTTGAAGCTTTTAAGTGACAAACAATGACATCTAAATATACAGGATTACTGTCTTGATTTGTAGAATTTAACTTTAATTTATAATGATTGAAATCTCTATAAATAGTTGTGACTAAATTTTGACTTTCTAAAATGAATTTTGAACTGTTATAAAAAATGAGGTTTTGAAGATCGTTTTGGTCTCCCAAATTATCATCTGATGTGTTTAACGTAAAGATTGCCATTCTGTAATCTTCACTAATTCTATTTTGAAGGATTTGTAGAATACTATTTGCTCCAGATACATTATTTAATTCGCAAACTGTAAAGATATCTGGTTGATAATTATCTAAGATAGCATCTAAATATTGTATTCTGTTCGACACATTCGACTCTAAAGGAAAATTTAATAAATTGTAAAACATCACTTTAAAATTTTCTTGCGAAAACAGGCTATGTGTTATCAAGATGCAAAGCATCGATATAATTTGTATTTTCTTTTTCATGCTATTATTAGGGAGAAAATGGATTAAAAATTAGGGCTTAGTCCATATTCTTTATAGAAACTATCTAAAATATTTATAACCTCTTCAGGAGTGTCAACTAGATGAATTAAATCTAAATCTTTAGCACTAATATTGTTAAATTGGCTTAAAAGCGTCGCCTTAACCCAATCCATTAAACCTTCCCAAAATTCAGTTCCGACAAGGATAATAGGGAATTTTTCTATTTTGTTAGTTTGTATTAGAGTAATAGCTTCAAAAAGTTCATCCAAAGTACCAAAACCTCCAGGCATAACTACAAAGCCTTGCGAGTATTTAACAAACATGACTTTTCTAACAAAGAAATAATCGAAATCCAGGCTTTTATCTGAATCTATATATGGATTATCATGTTGTTCGAAAGGTAATTCGATATTCAGTCCTACCGAAGTTCCACCAGCTATATGAGCTCCTTTATTACCAGCTTCCATAATCCCTGGTCCACCACCTGTAATAACACCATAGCCATGATTTACAATTTTGGCAGCAACCTCTTCGGCTAATTTATAATATTTATTATCTGGTTTGGTTCTTGCAGATCCAAATATGGACACGCAAGGTCCAATTCTACTTAATTTTTCGTAACCATTAACAAACTCACCCATTATTTTAAAAATGGCCCATGAATCGTTTGTTTTTATAGCATTCCAACGTTTAAGATGTTGTTCGTCTCTCATATATTTTAGTATTTATTATTGCTTTTTGCCTTTTCTATAACGTGCTAATTTAATTCTTTTTTAAGAAAATGTGCTGTATAACTTTTTTTATGCTTAATAACCTCCTCAGGAGCTCCCTCTACAATAATTTCACCACCATTTTTTCCACCTTCATAACCAATATCTATAATATAATCTACCATTTTAATCACATCTAGATTATGTTCAATTATTAAAACCGTATTGCCCTTATCTGCTAATTTATTTAGTACAATCATAAGCACTCTAATATCTTCAAAATGTAGACCTGTAGTTGGTTCATCTAAAATATAAAAAGTGTTTCCAGTATCTCTTTTGCTTAATTCAGTAGCTAATTTTATTCGCTGTGCTTCACCTCCAGAAAGCGTGGTACTTTGCTGTCCTAAAGTTATATATCCAAGTCCAACATCTTTAATCGTGTTTAACTTTTTATGAATTTTAGGAATGTGTTCAAAAAACGGAACAGCTTCATTAATCGTCATGTTTAAAACATCGCTAATGCTTTTTCCTTTATACCTAATCTCTAAGGTTTCTCTATTGAAACGTTTACCTTGACAAGTTTCACATTCTACATAAACATCTGGAAGGAAATTCATTTCAATAACTCGTAAACCTCCACCTTGACAAGTTTCACAACGACCACCTTTAACATTAAAACTAAAACGTCCAGGTTTATATCCACGAATCATGGCTTCAGGAATTTTAGCAAACAGACTTCGTATTTCACTAAAGGTTCCAGTATAAGTCGCAGGATTAGATCTTGGCGTTCTACCTATAGGAGACTGATTAATATCAATAACTTTGTCTATATGCTCTAAACCTTTAATGCTCTTATAAGGCATGGGTATTTTTACACCATTAAAATAATGAGCATTCATAATGGGATAGAGAGTTTCGTTAATTAGAGTCGATTTCCCACTTCCTGAAACACCAGTGACTCCAATCATTTTTCCTAATGGAAGTTTTACCGAAACATTTTTTAAGTTATTTCCAGTACAACCTTTTAATTCTATATGCTTGCCGTTTCCTTTTCTGCGTGTTTTAGGGACTTCAATTTCTTTAGTGCCATTAAGGTAATCTGCAGTTAGCGTATGATGTGTTTTTAATTCATCAGGTGTTCCAACACTAATAATTTCTCCTCCATGTTTGCCGGCTTTTGGGCCAATATCTATCACATAATCAGCATGTTCAATCATGTCTTTATCATGTTCAACAACAATCACCGAATTACCAATATCTCTTAAAGACACTAAAGACTTTATCAGTTTTTCATTATCTCTTTGGTGTAAACCAATACTTGGCTCATCTAATATATATAGTACACCAACCAGTTGTGAACCTATTTGTGTAGCCAATCGGATTCTTTGTGCTTCACCACCAGAAAGAGATTTAGAACTTCTGTTTAAGGATAAATACTCTAAACCAACATCTAATAAAAACTGCAATCGGGTTTTGATTTCCTTAATAACTTCTTCAGCAATTTTTAATTGTTTCTCTGATAGATGGTTCTCTAAATCGTTAAACCATTCTGCTAATTCAACAATGTCTTTATTGGCTAAATCTGCTATATTTTTCTTGTTTATTTTGAAGTATAAAGATTCTTGTCTTAAGCGTGAACCTTGACATTGATTGCAAGTTACTTTATCCATATACTCTTTTGCCCAACGCTTTAAAGAGGTAGTTTCTGCCTGTTTATACTGACTCTCAATAAAGTTTGCAACACCTTCAAAATCTATTTTATAATCTCGAGTAACACCAAGTGTTTTGCTTTCTACGGAAAATTTTTCGTTTCCTCCATATAGAATAATCTGTTTGGCTTCTTCAGGAATACTTTTGTAAGAATCGTTTAATGAAAAACTAAAACGTTGCGAAATCGTTTCAAACTGCTTAAAAATCCAAGAGCTTTTTTGTGGGCCATGTGGCGCCAATGCACCAGCAGCAATAGATAATTTGGGGTCTGGAATAATTTTATTTTCGTTTACTTGATATAAAGAGCCAATGCCATTACATTTAGGGCAAGCACCTTTTGGTGAATTAAATGAAAAGTTATTAGGTTCTGGATTAGGATAAGAAATACCTGAACTCGGACACATTAAATTTCGACTGAAATATCTGGTTTCTTGAGTGTCTTGATCTAGAACCATAAGCACATCATCTCCATGATACATGGCAGTATGGATGGTTTCTGTGAGGCGTTTATCGTTATCAACCGAATCATCTATTTTTAGCCTATCGATTACAATTTCTATATCGTGAGTTTTGTATCTATCGAGTTTCATGCCTTTTACAAGGTCTTTTATTTCGCCATCAGCTCTAACTTTTACAAAACCTTGTTTGGCAATTTGCTCAAATAATTCTCTATAATGTCCTTTTCTAGAACGAATAATAGGAGCCAAAATATTAATACGTTTTCCTTTAAATGATTCTATAATAAGTTCTTTTATCTGCTTGTCGTTATAACTCACCATTTTTTCACCAGAATTGTAACTATAAGCATCACTAGCACGAGCGAAAAGAAGTCTTAAAAAATCGTAAATCTCTGTTATGGTTCCAACGGTTGAACGTGGTGATTTGCTAGTGGTTTTTTGCTCGATGGCAATAACTGGCGAGAGTCCGTCAATTTTATCCACATCTGGACGTTCTAAACCACCTAAAAACTGTCTGGCATAAGCCGAAAAAGTTTCTATGTAACGTCGTTGTCCTTCAGCATAAATGGTATCGAAAGCCAAAGACGATTTCCCACTACCAGATAAACCAGTTATAACCACCAGTTTTTCTCTAGGAATAGACACATCTATGTTTTTCAGGTTGTGTACGCGAGCACCTTGAACCTCAATATGTTCTTCGAATTGACTCATAAAATAGCAAAGTTGCAAAGGTACGATTTTAGTTGTTAAATCTTTATGAAGTTATTAATGAGATTTATTATTATTGTGATTCAATTGATAAAATAATATTTATGAAAATACTAGGAATAAGTTCAAGAATCAATCATCCAGAATTTGGAAAAGGAGTTGTTACCAATGTAACCTATAAACATTATTGGGTAACGTTTATAGAAAGTGGACTAGAAACCATAGACATAGATTCTCAATTTGATGTAATTGAAGCTGCCGAAGATGATGTAGATGCTGTTAGTTTTGCTGAAGTAGAAAGCAGTTTGGTGCAAATATTAAAACGTTGGAGTGATGTAACAGAAGTGGTGCATATAGCGGACAAATGGAAAGGTGGAAAATTAATTTTGGAACCAGGAGATACGAGCTTAAAATCCAGCGAAATTCCTATTGATAAATTCTTTCATAAAATAACCATGGTTCGTGATAGATTGAGAGTTATGGAACAAAAAATTAATTCAAGTAATCTAGAAGAACAAGAAAAAATAGATTTGCAACAGTACATAACCAGAAGTTATGGCAGTTTAACCACGTTTAATGTGTTGTTCAAATTGAAAGAGCAACAGTTTAAAGGGCAAAGTAATATTTAGAGTCAAGAGACAAGACTATATTTTAATTTACCAAATACCAAAAACTTATTCAGTTCCAATAACATCTCCCATTTCTAAGCCAATAAACAAGAGTTTATGAAAGGGTGGTAATTGTGCACCACTTTCAGTTATAGTCCAATCGCTCCAAGAAGCTTCAAGTCCACCAATTGGTAAAATATCTACCCACATTCTAAAACTTTTAGGTTTCCCAGATTCGTCTAATAACCATAAGTAAGAATCTCCAGGTGTTGTTCCTCCAGATGTGTATGTTATTAAAAGCCCTTCTTCGCCATTTTTTGTAGTTGCTATTCGTCTTTCTGTGCCTTCATCAAACACTTTATATGGAGCAACCAGCCAAAAAGAATCGTTATTAAAAAAAGTGGTTGCTTGTTCAATTAATTCATCTGCTTTCTCGTTGTGTACTCTAAAACTATGTACAAAGGCTTTACTTTTTGACGGATTTAATAAATCTAATTCAACTTTGTAGCTTTCCCATAAAACATGGCAAAGCCCTTCTGTTTTCAACCATTGGTAATGATGCTTTCTTTTAAAAGTCCATTCGATATAATTTGTTTTTTTATAGGCTACATAGTCTAATGCATCAAGCATTTTAGTAGCTAAAGCATCTGCTTCAATGCCTTTAACTCCAATAGGAACATCTTCGTTGTATTTAAAATAAACAAAACCAAAAAACAGAACACTAGGAAGTGTTAAGAAAACAACAGCGCCTAAGACTATTTTTATAATGCGTTTGGTTTTCTTCGTCATGCTTTGTAGGGTTATTTTGGTTTATGGGAAATCCAATTTACGAAATTAAGTACAGATATAGAATTTGTTTTCTAAATTTTTATCTTTTATAAGGCGGCATTTAATCTTTCTGCGATTTCTATCAATTTAACTTCCGTAAAGGTTATAAGCTCTTTAAAAAACAGCGTAAATTCATTTTCAAATTCACTGTAAAATTTTTGTAATTCGAATGTGGCTTTATCCATGGCAGACACATACTTTGTACGTCTATTCATGCCATTTAAAACACGTTGAATGCCTTCAATACTAGCATAATTTAGCAACCAATTATCTGCCATCATGTATGGCATCATTTCCTGAATTCTTGGAGGAAGAATTTCAAAATTAGAACTTATTATTTCATAGAAATTTTCTGTATAAATTTCTAATGGAATAGAAGAGTAATCTAGCCAGTTTTTAGCTAAAAAATGATCGTATAAAATATCTACAATAACACCACTATAATGACTGTAATTTTCATGAAGCCTTTTAGTACTTTGCCTTACAATAGGATGCGCATCTGTAAATGTGTCTATTTCACGATGTAGAAGAATCCCAATTTGTATTTCTAGAGGATAGGTTTGGTATTTTTTTCCTCGAATACTATCTGCCATAAAGTTTCCTATTGTTACTAAATTGTTATCTCTTGACAAGTAAATATGTGCTAAGTAATTCATTTGGTGAATTTACAAATTACTCTTGAAGTTTTGCGATTTGATTTATGATTTGTAATTGTATATTTGTCAAAACTAAATTTTAAAAATGACATTAATAAAATCTATTTCAGGAATTCGAGGCACTATTGGAGGGCAAGTTGGAGATAATTTAACACCTATTGACGCTGTTAAATTTGCTTCTGCTTATGGATTTTGGTTAAAGCAACAAAGACATAAAGAACATTATCGTGTGGTAGTAGGTCGTGATGCTAGAATTTCTGGAGAAATGATTCAGAATTTAGTCATGAATACGCTTGTAGGTTTAGGTATTCATGTCATAGATTTAGGCTTGTCAACTACACCAACTGTTGAAATTGCTGTACCAATGGAGCATGCAGATGGAGGTATTATTTTAACAGCTAGTCATAATCCGAAACAATGGAATGCCTTAAAACTTTTAAATGAAAAAGGGGAGTTTTTAAATGGAGCAGAAGGAGCTAAGATTCTGGAAATTGCTGAAAGTGATACGATGAGTTTTTCTGATGTAGATAGTTTAGGGAAAATAACAAAAAATCAGGCTTATATTGATATGCATATTGATGCAGTTCTAGAATTGCCTTTGGTTAATAAAAAAGCAATAGAAGATGCTAGTTTTAAAGTGGTTGTTGATGGTGTTAATTCTACTGGAGGAACTGCTATTCCTTTATTATTAGAGCGATTAGGCGTGCATCCAGTAAAATTATACTGCGAACCGAATGGTCATTTTCCACATAATCCAGAGCCTTTAAAAGAACATTTAACAGATTTATCTGAAGCTGTAGTAAAAGAACATGCAGATTTTGGTATTGTTGTAGATCCAGATGTTGACAGATTGGCTTTTATGGATGAAAGAGGTGAGATGTTTGGCGAAGAATATACACTTGTTGCTTGTGCAGATTACGTATTAAGTAAAACACCAGGAAATACAGTAAGTAATATGAGTTCTACGCGAGCTTTAAGAGATGTTACCGAAAAACATGGTGGTACTTATGAAGCAAGTGCAGTTGGCGAAGTGAATGTAGTAGAACTTATGAAGAAGAATCATGCTATTATTGGAGGAGAAGGTAATGGAGGTATTATCTATCCAGAATCTCATTATGGCAGAGATGCCTTAGTTGGTGTTGCTTTGTTTTTAAGTTTATTAGCTGAAAAGAAAATGAGAGTAAGTGAATTACGTGCTAGTTATCCAGCTTATTTTATGAGTAAAAAGAAAATAGAATTGACACCAGAAATAGATGTTGATGCTATTTTAAAACAAATGGAAGCAAAATATTCTCATGAAAGATTAACCACTATTGATGGCGTTAAAATTGATTTTTTAGATAGTTGGGTACATTTACGTAAAAGTAATACGGAGCCAATTATTCGTGTATATACAGAAGCTCCAACGCAACAAGAAGCAGATAATTTAGCTAATAAAATTATAATAGAAATCAATAATATTAACCGTTAGATTATTTGAATTCCTTAGGCACTTTATCTCTATGTTTCCAGCGTTTATGAGTCCATAAGTAGTATTCTGGAGCTTCATAAATTTGTTCCTCAAGTAATTTCAAAAAGATATCTGTTATTTGGTAATCTTTATAATCTTTGGGTGTTTTTGTTATAGGTAAAATAGTTGCTTCATAATAGCCACGTTTAACTTTTTTTACTTTTAAAAAAACGACAGCCATATCTAATTTTTTTGCTAACATTTCTGCTCCAGTATGGACAGGAACTTTTATGTTCATAAACTCATTCCAATGAAAAGCTTTGTCATGTTTTGGAGATTGATCTGATGCGAATCCATTAATTGTTAATTCGCCATTTTTTTTGGCTTTAATTAAAACAGGAATTGTTTCTTTAGTTGTAATTAAATAGCTATTATATTTTGCCCTAATACGTTTCACTAAAGCATCAAAATATTTATTTGCTAAACGCTTATAAATAGCATATCCTTTGTGATTTACATAAGTTTGAAGAATAAAAACCCATTCCCAACTAGCGTAATGCCCACACATTAAAACAATGCTTTTATTTTCTTTTTCAAGATCTAGAATAGCTTCTGGGTTTTTAAATAGGAATCTCTTTTTCATTTCGTTTTCAGAGATCGTCATCGATTTAATAGACTCCACAATCATATCACATAAATGATGATAGAATTTTTTAGTAATCTGTTTAATTTCTTTTTTAGATTTGTCAGGAAAAACAAGATTTAAATTCTCATGAACCGTTTTCTTTCTATAGCCTATTATGTGGTAGATTAGAATATAAACACCATCTGAAAAAAGATATAGTAATTTAAATGGTAATATGGAAATAACCCATAAAAACGGATAAATTAAAATGTAAGCAAGAAATTGCATTAATTAATTTTAGATTTGCAATAACAAATATATGGTATATTTAAAATATAACGTTTAGAATCTATGGGCAATTTAAGTTTGGTATTAATCATTATAATCGCTGCAAATGGGATTATTTCATTTAAAGGATTTAACGATTTTAATTTTTTTGAAAAATATAAATTTAATGTTGGAGCTATTACTAGAGGTGAGCAGTTTAGAATGTTTAGCTCAGGGTTTTTACATGTAGATTCGGCTCATCTGTTCTTTAATATGTTCACACTTTACATATTTGCAGATATTGTATTAAGTTTTTTAGGAACGATTTATTTCTTAATTGTTTACATAGGAAGTTTGATGTTGGGTAGTTTACTGTCTTTTTATTTTCATAAAAACGAATATCATTATAGTGCAGTAGGAGCAAGTGGAGCCGTTATGGGAATTGTTTATTCAGCTATCCTTCTTAGGCCAGATATGAGTTTATACTTGTTCTTTATTCCTATACCAATTCCTGCGTATATTTTTGGGATAGGATACTTACTTTACTCTATATACGGAATGAAGAATAAGTTAGGTAATATTGGACATGACGCCCATTTTGGAGGAGCTATTGGCGGATACGTTATTACACTAATACTTGCTTCTTGGCTGTTTGAAAAACACTTATTAATGATATTTTTATTGGCAATACCAATCGTACTTTTGTTTGTTTTAAAGAAACTTGGTAAAATATAAAACGATAAAGCCTTTCAATATAAAAGGCTTTATTATAAAGTAATTATGCTCTTTCCTAATTTAATAACTCTGCAATTTTAGCTTCAAGAGCTTGACCTCTCAAATTTTTAGCAACGATAACACCTTTACTGTCAAGAATAAAGGTAGAAGGTATTGATTGAATGTTATATAATTTAGCAACAGGATCATTAAAGAAGCTTAAGTTCGAAACTTGATGCCAAGTTAAATTGTCTTTCTCAATGGCTTGTATCCAAGCTTCTTTAGCATCATTTTGTTTAGGAGAACCATCTAATGACACACCAATAATTTCAAGACCTTTTTCATGATATTTTTTATAGACTTTAACCACATTCGGGTTTTCTCTTCTGCATGGTCTACACCAAGCTGCCCAGAAATCGATAATTGTTACTTTTCCTTTAATATCGTTTAATGATACTAATTTCCCTTCTGGGTTTGGAGCTGTAAAGTTTGGAGCAATGTTTCCAACATCAGTTGTAACCTTTGCTAGGTTTTCATTGATAATTTTACCAATTTCGCTAGAAATAACTTCTTGAGAAAAGGTGTCGAATATATTTTTTGCTTCTGTTTTGCTTATTCCTTTAGCAATAAAAATATTACCAAGTATAGCAGCACTAGTAACTAAATCAGTATTATTTTTAACAAGTTCTATGTGTTTAGAAGTAATTTCATCACTTACTTTGTTGAATTCAGATTTTATCTCATTCATTTTCAATGTGTCTTTATTCTCTCTTGCTGTCATTAACTGTTTGCCATAATGAGCATTCTTAGTCTTTAGCATTTCAGAATCATCGAAATACATTTTTAGAAGATCATTTTCTTTACTCCCTTCAATTGTAGATTTTAGTAAATTGTTTTTATCGAAATTGATAGAAATCTTCTTGTTTTCAAGAACAAGAGGCATGTTTCCGTAGACTCCTTCAATTGCAACGTGATATAAATTAGGACTATCAACTTGACCTTTTAGAGTTGCTTTTCCACTTTGAATAGTTGCAGAATCAATAATTATTTCATTATTATTTTCAAACTTAATAATTTTAATCTTTCTATTATCTACCGAACTATCAATGCTACCTTCAATAATGTAGCCATTAGTTGTTTGTGTATCTTCTTTACATGATACTGAAATTAGCAATACAAATACTAAAGCGATAATTTTTTTAAACATAATATATTAGTTTAATTTTTTTTGCAAATATAATAGTATTTACAAATTATATCTGTTAAGAATTGCTTAATAAAATTGACACTATTTTATGCTTTCAATTTACTATTTTTGCAGTATGAACCAATCAGACACTATTATAGCTCTAGCAACTCCTTCTGGAGCAGGAGCTATTGCTGTTATTCGCTTATCTGGTAACGATGCAATTATAATTGCTTCAAAACTTTTTAAGTCTATCCATAACAAAGATTTAAAAAAACAATCAACTCATAGTATTCATTTGGGTCATATTGTTGATGGTGTTAGGATTATTGATGAAGTCCTGGTTTCATTGTTTAAAAATCCACAATCTTATACTGGAGAAAATGTTGTTGAAATAAGTTGTCATGGTTCTGTTTATGTGCAACAGGAAATCCTACAGCTTTTTTTAAGGCATGGTTGTAGAATGGCAAATGCTGGAGAATTTACCCTTAGAGCATTTTTAAATGGAAAACTTGATCTAAGTCAGGCAGAAGCTGTAGCCGATTTAATTGCAAGTGATAATGAAGCTTCACATCAAATTGCTATGCAACAAATGAGAGGTGGTTTTTCTAGTGAAATAGCTAAACTGCGTGAAGAATTACTAAACTTCGCATCCTTAATTGAATTAGAATTAGATTTTGCAGAAGAGGATGTTGAATTTGCAGATAGAACCCAATTTAAAGATTTAGTTGAACGAATCATGTTTGTTTTAAAGCGTTTAATTGATTCGTTTGCAGTTGGCAACGTGATTAAAAATGGTATTCCAGTAGCTATTGTTGGTGAGCCCAACGTTGGTAAATCAACACTTTTAAATGCTTTATTAAATGAAGAACGAGCAATTGTTTCAGAAATAGCTGGAACCACAAGAGATACTATAGAAGATGAGATTTCGATAGGAGGAATTGGTTTCAGGTTTATTGATACTGCTGGCATAAGAGAGACAAAGGATGTAGTAGAAAGTATAGGTATTAAGAAAACCTTTGAGAAGATAGAACAAGCTCAAGTAATTATTTATCTGTTTGATTCTGAAGAGTTCAACGTTCATAGCTCTAAATTTAAAATAGAGTTGGAAAAAATTAAAAATAAATATCCATTAAAACCTCTAATTGTTATTGCAAACAAAATTGATAAGGTGGATGATGTTCAGGAGGCTAATATGCAATCTGAAATTCCTGAGATTCAATTATTATCTGCTAAAACTGGTTTTGGTGTAGAACAATTAACCAATGCACTTCTTAATTTAATTAATACTGGAGCTTTAAGGAATAATGAAACTATTGTAACTAATACAAGGCATTATGATGCTTTGTTAAAAGCTCTTGAAGAAGTCTATAAAGTGAAAAATGGACTAGAAACGGGATTGTCGGGAGATTTATTAGCGATAGACATTAGACAAGCTCTATTTCATTTTGGTGAAATTACAGGCGAAATTACAAACGATGATTTGTTGGGTAATATTTTTGCTAATTTTTGTATTGGAAAGTAACTGTAAATTAATTATTATAATAGTAGAACTTTCCATTTTTATAATTCATAAAATTAAATTTCCACTATTAAATTATTTTTCTATAACAACATTATTTACTGATTGTTACAGTTGTTTTTTAGATGTATCAGATAATGAATTTAATTTTTTTCTTTCAAATAATCGACAAAACGCTTGTTTTTCTCGTTTAATTACATAAATTTGTTGTATAGAACCCAAAAATCTACTATATGAAATCTAAAGCTATTTTATTTTGTCTAACTTTCTTATTGATGTCTGGCGTTGGTTTTTCCCAAGGTAAAGATGCTCCAAAAAGCATTATTAGTCAAGATGTATCAATTTCTAAGTATCACGATCGTAAAGAATTAGAACAAATGCAAAAGGGCAAGTTGTTAGGATTGTATAACGAACGTATTGAAATTATTGTTAAAATATTGCCTTATATAGCATTTGCTACAAAACCAGGTGTTACTATGTCTACTTTTGGTATTCCTGATACTAAAGAAAACAGAAATGCATTAGATGACCAAATAGATGCGACATCTAATTATTTTCAAAGCACCATGGATTTTCAAAATAAAATTTTGCCATATTCTGATAGAGCTAATTTAATTGCTGCAATCTTATTTTATGAGGAAACTTTAAAAGCGTTGCATATTTATAGTGAAAACAATAGATTTTAAATATCATTAGATATACTAGTTTAACTAACTTATAAAAACAATTTTTAAAATATCAAGCTATGCTTGATATTTTTTTTTCAAATTTTTAAACCTTTTCTAATTGTTGAAGTATAATTTTTAAACTCAATTTTATGAGTATTTAAAATTATATGTAGGAATTAACCTTCATAAATCAATTTATTTGTGCATTTCATCGTTATTTTTTGTGTTTAGTGGAATATTTTTATATGTTTGATTAATATTGAAAAGAATCTTTATATAAAATAAATAACTATTGAGCTATGAAAAATCTGCCCCAATTCTTAAGTATTTTTCTATTAGTGTTTTGTAACGTCTACTCTCAACAAGAGAAAGGAATTATTGGTACTAATAATTGGTTAAATTCTTGGACAGAATTTAATTCTAATCAAATTGAATATGGTGAAGCGACCGAAATCTTAACTGGTAATATTACATCAGACACAAAACTATTTAAGAAAAACACATATATGTTATTAGGCGATGTGTTTGTAACTAATAATGCAATCCTTACTATCGAACCTGGAACAGTTATTATTGGAGACTTTAAAACTAAAGGCTCTCTCATTATCTCTAAAGGAGCAACTATTATCGCTGATGGCTTAGTAACAGACCCAATTGTTTTTACTTCAAATAGAAGTGATAAAAAAGCTGGTGATTGGGGAGGATTAATAATCCTTGGCGATGCACCAATTAATAAATTTGGAAACGAATCTTCAGTAAACCATAATTTTCGTGCTGCTACTTACGAGAATATAAGTTATGGAGGAGAAAATATAGAAAGCAATTCAGGTATTTTAAGATATGTTAGAATTGAATATGCTGGTAAGAAATTAAAAAGTGGCGAGAATTTTAATGCTTTGTTATTAGCTGGCGTAGGAAGCCAAACAATATTAGAAAATATTATGGTTAGTAATTCTGCTGGTAATTCTTTCGATATCTATGGAGGTCAAGTTAATTTAAATAGAGGCGTTTCATACAAATCAAACAAAATAGATTATAACTTCAATTTTGGTACACAATGTAATGTGTACAATTCTTTAGCAATTAGATCTTCTTATGTATCAAGTCCTGATGGCTCTAGATGTCTTCATGTTGCTTCTTATGGAGATGATAAAGAAGAAGTGGATTTTTCTAAAAAAGAGACTTCTGTAACAGCTACAAATCTAACTCTTATAAATGTTAGCGATAATTTAAAAACAGAAATCAAACTTGGTTTAGTTAGAGAAGCAATTTATATATCTGAATACGCTTCACTAGATATGAGTAAAAGTGTTATTTCAGGATTTAATCCAGCGGTATTATTAGAAGATAAAATTGAAATTAATAATAAGAATCTGGAAAGAGTAAAATTTACTGAAATGTATTTCAATAATTGTAATGGAAATATTTTTACTGAATATGACGATAACAATGAAGATCTTGAAAACTGGTATGGTAACAGTAGTTTTTTTAATGTGTATTCAAAAGGAATGGACTCTGAAACTTTTATAGATTTAAAAGATTCAAGAAAACCAGATTTTAGATTACGTATTAATAAAATTATAGCGTCTAATCTAGATTAAACCATAAAGGAGTATGCAAAACAATTTGATTCCCTCTCAAGCGTGCTTTCTATAATACAACAATCCTTAAGGTTTAATTAATCCACAATAATTTAAAAATAAGCTTTATGTAAATAAAGCTTAAAGTATATAAATAAATCAGTTGATTTTTATACTTGTATCTAATAAACTAATTGAATGGATAAAACTACTTTTGTAAAACTACTTTTTATTGTTTTGCTTTTTTTCGTTCTTTTTTCAAATCAGAACTTAAAAGCTCAGATAGTTATTGGTGCTCCAAATTTAGGTTTTAGTCAAGCATGTGCAAACGAATCGTTTAATACATTTCATGCTAGTTTTGTTTTTTCACCTGAATCTGGTTTAAGTTCTACGAATCAATTTAAATTAGAATTATCAGATGCAGATGGAAGTTTTTCAAACCCTACAGTAGTATTTACATCTGCCCAGGGTTCGGTAACTACATCACCTGCTACCTTAAGTTTTTCATTACCTGCTACAACTTCTGGAGAATCTTATAGACTTAGAATTAAAAGTACAGCTCCTGTAGCAACAAGTTCTGGTTCGCCAACATTTGCTGCATACTATAAAATTCAAGATAGTCCGTTTTCAATTAATAATTTAATTTCAACAGCGTCATTTTGTGCTGGAGGTTCTTATCTATTAACTATAGATAATCCAGGAACAGGAATGAACGATTCGCCATTAAATTACCCATCACTTACATTTAAATGGTTTAAAGAAACAGGACCAACTACTTCAGTATTTGTAGCAGACGGTTCTAGTTTAGCTGTAAGTCAACCAGGTATTTATTTTGTTGAAACAAATTACGGAACCTGTACATCAGATTCATTTTCAAATAGAGTAACAGTGTCTGAGGCAGGTTCAGGAACTTCATCTAGTATCAATTCTAGTCTAGGTAATCCGTTTTGCCCTAGTGGTGGACCAACTACACTTGCAACAACAACTGGTAACAGTTACCAATGGTTTTTAGATGGTGAAGCTATTTCGGGTGCTACTGCTCAAACTTATGAAACTGTTTACTCAGGAACTTATTCTGTAAGTATTGATTTAGGAAGTTGTACTACAACAGCTTCTATTGTTTTAGATAGTGATATGTTTACTAGTAGCTTAAATATTGAAGACGAAAACACTTTAGAATCTGGAGATGTTTTAAATGTGATGGTAACAACTTCTGCTGAAAATCCAGAGTTTCAATGGTACTTAAATGATGCTATGATTTCAGGAGAAATAAGTAGTATGTATGATGCCACGCAACCAGGAGAATATAAAGTAGTTGTTTTTCAAACGACTGGTTGTATTGTTTCAGATGAATTAGCATTCGAAATTATTGAGCCTATTGATCCATTTCCAAATGTAGATAATATTCCAAATGTAATTAGTCCAAATGGAGATGGTACAAATGATACTTGGATTATACCAAACCAATATGTAAGTGGAACCAATACAGAAGTGTTAATTATGAATTCCTATGGAAAAGTTGTTTACAAGACTAATAATTATCAAAATAATTGGCCAGAAGACCAAATTGAATTTAATAGTGTGAACCCAGTTTATTATTACGTGATTACAGCTCAAGATAATAAAACCAAAAAGGGTTCAATAACAGTTATAAAATAAAATGAAAACATTTTTACTGATAATAGCCATATACGTCTGTTCTACACAGCTAGTCTTCTCACAAGAAGATGGTGTAGCGTCGTTAGCTATTCCAGTAAGAAGTTCTTTAAAATTCAATAAGTATTTAACAAACCCAACGTTTAGTTTTGTTAGAGAACAAAACACCTATATAAACATTACAAATAAAAGAGAATGGGTTCAGTTTGAAGATGCTCCCGAAACATATGTACTTAATTATTCAGGAAGATTTAGAGAAAATATTGGTATTGGAGTTGGATTATTTCAACAGAATTATGGTGTTTTAACCTCTTTTGGAGGTGTATTAAATGTGGCTTACAATGCTAGACTTCAACAGGATAGTAATTTAACTTTTGGTTTAAATATCGGTTTTTATAAAAGTAGTATTAACGATGGTAATGTGGTAACAAATACACCAGATCCATCATTAGAAAATATTCCTTCTAATACAGTTCTTAGTATTAGCCCTGGTATTAATTATGGTCTTTTGTTTTTCGATTTCGGATTATCTGTAAACAACTTGGTACAATATAATATCAAGTCTTCTGAAATGATTAAAGATGATCCACAACAAAGCATTCAAGCACATATTATGTACACAGGCTATATGTATAGTCGTGGTTTTTTTGATAATAGTAAATTTTCTGCTTTAGTGAAATCTGAGTTTAAACAAGAACAGACTATTATTTCAGGAATAGCCATGCTTACTGTACCAAAAGGTATTTGGGCTCAAGTAGGTTATAATACTGTTTATGGTATAACTGGAGGTTTAGGATTGAATATTACCAAGCAGATTTCTGTAGAGTATAATTATGAGAAGGCTATTGGAGATTTAGCAACTTTTGGATCTTCCCATGAATTTACTTTGGCTTATAAATTTAAAAGTAGAGATAGATACGATTATGCTGGTGATGATAAAGAAGAAGCCATGCTAATTAAAGATAAAAAAAGAAAGCCTGTTGCTTCAACCAAACCAAAATTAGATGCTGAAGCTAGAGCTCAGTTAGCAGAACAAAAAGCCTTAGAAAAAATAGCAATTCAAGAAGAAGCTAGGTTAGCAGCGGAAGCAGCAGCTCAAGCTCAAGCAGACGAAGAAGCTAGGTTAGCAGCGGAAGCAGCAGCTCAAGCTCAAGCAGACGAAGAAGCTAGGTTAGCAGCTGAAGCAGCAGCTCAAGTTCAAGCAGACGAAGAAGCTAGGTTAGCAGCAGAAGCAGCAGCTCAAGCTCAAGCAGACGAAGAAGCTAGGTTAGCAGCGGAAGCAGCAGCTCAAGCTCAAGCAGACGAAGAAGCTAGGTTAGCAGCGGAAGCAGCAGCTCAAGCTCAAGCAGACGAAGAAGCTAGGTTAGCAGCAGAAGCAGCAGCTCAAGCTCAAGTAGATGAAGAGGCAAGATTAGCAGCAGAAGTAGCAGCTCAAGCTCAAGCAGACGAAGAAGCTAGGTTAGCAGCAGAAGTAGCTGCTCAAGCTCAAGTAGATGAAGAAACTAGGTTAGCAGCAGAAGCAGCAGCTCAATCTCAAGTAGATATAGATGTAACTCAAAAAGATGATTTAGCTAAATCTATGTATGCTATTACAGAGGCCACTAAAAAATCTAAGAAAGAGCAAGAAATATTATTAGTGAGATTGAATGAAGTAGTGATTACTAAAGAGAAAGATTTAAAAGATCTTAAAGAAGAGAACGATTTAAGTGAACAAGGTATCTATATGGAACCAAAACCATTTAAAAGTATTTCAGCAGAAAATAGAGCATTAGAAGCTTTGAAATCTGAAGTAGATCAATCAATTAGTGAAAGGGATATAGCTATCAATCAGTTAGAAAATCTGTATGCTCAAAGACTCAAAAAAGTATCAAATAAGAACGATGAAACGAATAAATATTATTTAGATGCTATTCAAGGTTTAAAAGCAGATAAAGCAGAATCTGAAAGAGTGAAAGCAAGTTTAATATCTAATTTAGAAACGATTAAAGTTGCTACTGAAATAGAAAGAAAAAGAAGAATTAAGCGTGCTGTTTATGATAATGAAAAAGATAGATTTAATAAAGATAAAGCTGCATTAGATAGAATAAAAGAAAACACTCCTTTGAGTACTGTTCCATTAAAACCAGAAGATTTTGATTTTGGTGAAGAGCAAACAAGTAATGTTCAAATATTAAAAGATGTACAGAATGTTGAAAATGGGTACTATATGATTATTGCTGTACATCAAAGCGTAAGAGATAGAGATGCTTTTTTAGAGAAAGCAGTATCAGCAGGACAAGCAAATATTAACTTCTTCTATGATGTTAACTCAAGTAAGTATTTTATTTACTATGAAAAGTTTGAATATGTTGAAGAAGCCATGAGAGCATTAAGTACAAAAGGTAGTAAACCTTATAATGGAAAGATGAGTGTCATTAAAATTGAAGATTAAGAAAATAAAAGTATGAATTAATCAACAAAAGCCCCTTTGAAGATTAATATAATACATAAATAAAAATATCATGAAAAAACCTACTTTTTTTAAGATTAGCATAATTGTAACTGTATTGTTGATGAGCTTTAATTCCATAGCTCAAAATTATGTGCCTTTTACTCCAAGATTTAATCAAGATTTAAAAGGAGATATTCGTCTAATAGGAAATAATATTTTAGGACCTAGTAACGCTCCTTTTAATGATAATTCAGTTTATAATCATAATGTTGATATGAGATATATTGACATTGATGGAGATCCAACAACTTTTAATTCAACCAGTGCAGATTTAGAAATCCCTAATCCAGGTTGTTATAAAATTATTCATGCTGGATTGTATTGGGGAGCAGTTACAAATGGAAATGATCCAATTACAAATATAAAATTTAAAGGACCAGTAGGTGGTTATAATGATGTTGTAGGTACAATCATTTATGAAGCTAATGGAAATCCAACAGGTAGCAGTTTTCCATATTCTTGTTATGCAGATGTAACATCAATAGTAACTGGTTTAACAGCTGATTTAGGAACTTATACAATTGCCAATGTTTCAACAGATCAAGGTAGAACAGATACTTTCGACCCATATAACGGAACAGGATACTCAGCAGGTTGGTCACTTTTTATAGTATTTGAAGATCCAACTTTACCAGGAAAATCTATTACAAGTTTTGATGGGTTTAGTTCAATAAATAGTTCTGTAGATGTAGATATTCCAGTTTCTGGTTTTCGTACAGTTCCAGCGCCAATTCCAGTAAGAGCGAACTTTGCATTTGCAGCTTTAGAAGGAGATAGTCCGATACAAAATGACAGATTAATACTTAATGGTGTGACGATGTCTGCTGTTGATAGACCAGCTAATAACTTTTTTAATTCTTCTGTGACACAATTGAGTGCTTTACCTGTTAATAACAGAGTTCCAAATAGTACTAATACTTTAGGTTTTGATACTGGTGTTATGGTCGTTCCAAACCCAGGTAATAGTGTTATTGGTAACGATGATACCACTGCAACCATTCGAATGGAAAGTAATCAAGATCAATACTTTGCTTATTTCTGTGCTTTGGCTGTTGATATTATCGAACCGAAAATAGTTCTCACAAAAATAGTAGAAGATGACCTTGGAAATGATATTGGTGGTCAAACAGTAGGACTTGGACAACCTTTAAATTATGTCATTGGGTTTCATAACAATGGTAACGATGATGCTAATAATTTAATTATTAGAGATATACTTCCTATAAATATTATATTTAATTACCCAACTGACTTAGGTGTTCTTCCACCTGGAGTAACAGTTGTAAGTTATAATCCAACAACTAGAGAAATTATATTTAGTATTGATAATTCAATTGTTGAGCAAGGAGATCCTATAACTGAAATTCGTATTCATGCTCAAGTTGTAGATAGTTGTAATGCCCTTAGTGATGCCTGTTCAAATATTATAAACAATCAAGCTTTTGCAACTTATAGTGGTATTACAAATCCATTTTTTGTTATAACAGACGATCCTAGTATCAATAGTAATACTGGATGTTTAATTACGCCTCAAGCAACAGTGTTTTTAGCAGATTTAGATTGTGAGTTCATTGAAAATGTTATTCTTTGTGGAGACAGTGTTCAATTAACAGCAGCTAATGGTTATGATTCTTATTCATGGTCAGATAACCCAAGTGGAACGCCAGTTATTGGAGCATCACAAACCATTACTGTTACTGCAACAGGTACATATTATGTACATAATACAGCTATAGCTCCATGTCAATCAATTGACCAAGTTTTTGTGGTTACAACTTATGGAGGAACAACTTTAACTAATCCGGTTATACCATTTGCAGATGAAGTTGTAACATGTCCAAATGATGGAAAATTACTACCAAATATCTTTTTATGTGGAGCTAATGATTCTACACTTATTGAAACTGGAATTACAGATGCTACTTCTATTATTTGGGAACAATTAGATGAAGGCAGTTGCGCTCCAGTTACTGATTCAGATTGTGCTAATGAAAATGCTGCATGTACTTGGAATCAAGTTGGAACAGGTCCGGATTTTAATGCAAATGTAGCTGGACAATTTAGGCTAACTATAAATTATGAAGGTGGTTGTTTTAATCAATTTTATTTTAATGTTTATCAAAATGTATTAAACCCAACAGTTACAAGTCGTGATATCTATTGTACAACGCCAGGACAAATAACAGTTGGAGGAGTGCCAAATGGTTATGAATACAGTATTGATGGTGTAAATTATCAATCAAGTAATATATTCGTAATAACAGTTCCTGACACCTATACAGTTTATATAAGACAGTTAGGAGTGCCTACAAATCCATGTGTTTTTACTGTACCTGATGTCGTTATTAGAGGTAGAGATTTTACGGTTTCAGTTAATGTTACTCAACCACTTTGTTATGGTGACAAAGGAAGTATAAGCTTAGCTGCTAACGATGTTCGTCCACAATATTTCTTTTCTATTTATAATGGTCCTACATTAATAAATAGTGTTGGTCCTATAGCAGAAAATAATTACACATTTTTAAATTTAAATCCTGGTACTTATACAGCATTAATAGAAACTGAAGATGGATGTACACATTCAGAAGATGTGGTTATTATTGAGCCTCCATTATTAACGGCAACTTCGGCTTTAACAAGTCCTTTAACTTGTACAGATGGTGAGATTACTGTTTATGCATCTGGTGGAACACCACCTTATTTTTACTTTGTAAATAGCTCAACTGTTTTTCAAACTGTACCAGAAATTATTGTTACAGCTCCAGGCGTATTTAATATTACTGTAATTGATTCAAACAATTGTGAAGCAACAACATCTATAACAGTTGAAGCTTCTTTAGAACCAGAATATAATGTGACTCAAACTAACATTTTATGTGCAGGTGCTTCAACTGGTTCAATAACTGTAAATGTTACCAATTCAAATGGAAACAGTTTACTCTATAGTATTGATGGAGGAGTTACATTTTTTAATTCAAATGTGTTTACTGGTCTTGCTATTGGTGACTATCAAGTAGTAGTACAATACACGACAGGTTCAGATGTATGTGAAACAAACCCTCAAACAATTACCATTACAGAAGGTGAGCTAGGAACAGGAACTGCAACTTTAACAACGCCATTTACTTGTTCAGCTAATGGTGTAATTACGGTGTCTGGAGTTACTGGAGGAGTACCACCTTATTCTTATAGTTTAGATGGTGTAACATTCCAAACAGGAAATACTTTTACTGGTTTAACAAGTGGGACCTATAACGTTTCAATTCAAGATGATAGTGGTTGTGTTTTTATAACCAATCAAATAGATATTGACCCATTAAATCCACCTACAGATTTAATGTTTAGCCATTCACCTTTAAGTTGTCCTTTAAATACATCAACTATTACAATAACTGGTGCTAATGGAGGAATAGGAGTCTTAGAGTATCAAATAATAGCTCCTGCTTCTCAAGCAACAGCTTATCAAATTTCAAACATTTTTACCGATTTACCTCCAGGAACTTACACTTTCCAAGTAAGAGACGAAAATGATTGTACCTATGCAGAAACATATACAATTGCACCTTTACCAGTATTAAATGTGAACACGATTATAACAAAAGATTTAGATTGTACAGCAACACCAGATGCTATCATAACTGGAACTATTTCAGGAGGAACAGGACCATTTACTTATGCTGTTTCTATAAATGGAGGAGCTTATAGTAATTTAGGACCTACAGGGTCTCCATTTACTTATACAGCTACAACTGATGGAATTTATCAGTTTCAAATTACAGATTCTCTTGGATGTATTGCTGAGTCTGTAGTAAATACGATTGACGAATTAACCTTGCCAGAAATAATTTCTGTAGTACAAACGCAAGATATTTTGTGTCCAGGAGATTCAAATGCAGCGATTCAAGTGACTATTAACACTTCGGTTGGAGAACCAGTTTATGTAATTAATGTTTACAACAATACAACTGGTGTTGATTACGGAACTCAGATTTCTGGATTAACGGCTGGTTCTTATACTATAACATTAACAGATGGTAATTCATGTACAGATACTGATACCATAATAATTGATGAGCCAGATCCAATTAATGTTTTGTTTCATGCTATAGATATTTCATGTAGTGCAGGTGGTGTTTCACAAGGGTCTATTATTATAGATGGTGTTACAGGAGGAACAGCTCCTTATAACTACCTAGTTACAGGAACTAATGGTTATTCAGCTTCAGAAACAAATGCAGCAGGTTCAACATCTGTAACTTTTGATGTTGTAGATTTTGGATTGTATCAAATTTATGTTGTGGATGCTAATGGATGTTCAGTATTAGTTCAAGATGTCCTTGTTGCCTCTCCACCAGACGATTTAGAAATTACAATTAATACAACTGTAGATTGCCTTAATGGAGGTGAAGCTGTAGTAAGCATTGGTACAACTTTAATTAGTCCTGGACCTTTCTACTTTAGTGTTTATCCAGCAATTGGTACTCCTCCAGGAGGATCATGGATTCCAGAAAGCACTCCAGGGACAGCTACTTTTTCAAATTTACTTACAGGAGTTACTTATACCTTTATAGTATTTGATGTGTCTACTGGTTGTAGTTATTATGAAACGGCAACGAGCCCTATTCCAACAAATTCAACTTTAATAGCTAGTGCATTAAGTGCAAATAACATTACTTGTACTGGAAGCGCAGATGGTAATGTAACATTCACTGTTAACAGCACGTATGCATCTGCTACAAATATAAACTACGAAATATATGATTCATTATCATTGGTAACAACTGGTATTAGTGGTGTAGGAGTAGTGCCTGCAAATGGAAGTTTGTCAGTTACAAATTTGGGGCCTTTACCTTTTGGAAATTATTTTGTTTTAATAAGTGAAACATCTGGGCCAAATGCTGGTTGTAGTGTTGTTTCAATTCCTTTTAATATTACTGAATCTGCAATTGAATTAAATTTAAATGCCACTGTAGATCAGAACGCAAATTGTAACCCTAATTCAGGAGTTATTAGTGCTATAGCAACAAATGGAACGCCTCCATATTTATACCAATTAACAACTTCTGCAACGCCACCACTTGCTACAGACCCTTCTTGGGCTTCAACAAGTACATTTAATGTGGATGCAAATAATTATTATGTTCACGTGATAGATGCATTTGGATGTATTAAAACTACGAATGTATTGGTAGTGCCAATGGATCCAGAACCTGTTATTGCTGCGACTTTTAATGATCAATGTAATACAGCTGAAGGTGATTTTGAGATTGATGTTACATTAGTAACTGCTGGAATGCCACCATATAGTTTTAGTATTGATGGTGGAGCTTTTCAAACGCAAACGGCTCCTTTTACCATTTCAAATTTAAATTCAGGAACACATACAGTACAAATACGTGATGTAAATGGTTGTGGAAATTTAGTTTCCATTGATATTGCTCCAGTTTTAGAATTAATACCAGATGTTACTGCATTACCTACTTGTAGTGATGACGATGGAATAATTACAGTAACTGCTTCTGGAGGAACAGGTACATATTCATATAGTATAAGCCCAAATCCAGCGTCTATTAGTTTAGCAGGAAATGTTTTTTCTGGTGTGCCATCAGGTATATATACCATTACTATTGCAGATACTACGACTTCATGTACTGAAGAAGCAATCATTTCTTTAGCTCCAGCAATTAACCCAATACTTACTACTATTCCAACTGGAGTGACATGTTTTGCTGATAATACAGGGTCATTTGAAATTAACTTAAGTAATTATTCAGGAACCTATACTTATGAAGTGTTTGATAGTTCAAACACCTTAGTTTTAGGACCAATAAATGCCAATACGTCAACTAACCCGGAAACTGTTTCAGGAATGTTAGCTGGAAGTTTTACAGTTGAGATTACAGAAACGGCTAGCCCCTTTTGTACAACGTCATCAAATGTAATTATATCTTCACCTGCATCTGCTTTAGATTTAGTAGCACTTGAAACTTCAAATGTTACTTGTACTGATAATTTAGGAACTATCACAGCAACTGCAACTGGAGGTTGGGGTACGTATCAATACGAATTAACTGGTGCTGCAACAGTACCTTATTCGCCTAATGGAACTTTTGAAAACTTATCAGCTGGTGTTTATACAGTAAATGTTATGGATGCTGGTGGATGTATCGATTCAGAGACAGTAACATTAATAGCACCAAACCCAATAAATGCAACAGTAACTCCTAGTACCAATTTATTAGCGTGTTTTGGAGATACGAATGCTATAATTACTATAACAAATTTAACAGGTGGAGTAGGTAGTAATTACTTATATACTTTGAATATGATTTCGCCTACTACGAGTTCTTCAGGACCTCAAAGTTCGCCAGTATTTGGTGGATTAGGAGCAGGAACATATCAAGTAACAGTTTCAGATGCATTTAACTGTAGCTTCACTTCTGCAGATATTGTTATTACTGAACCTACATCTATACAAGCAAGTTTGGTTAAAGAAACATCTCAAACTTGTTTAACTCAAGCCACACTTACATTAAGTGCAACTGGTGGAACTGGACCATATACGTATAGTGATAATGTGACATTTACACCAGTTTTAGGATCGTTTGCAACATCAACAACCTTTCCCGTACCTGTTGGTATATATGAATATTATGTACAAGACGCTAATGGCTGTATTGCCATTGTTTCTAATCAAATTGCCATAGATCAGTTACCAGATTTAATTCTGAATTTAACTTTAACCAATGCTGTTATTAATTGTGCTGGTGATGCAACAGGAGTTGTAGTCGCTACAGCAGAAGGTGGATTAGGAAATTATATATATACATTACAAGATATTTTAGGGAATACGATTCCTGTAACACAGAATAGTCCTGGTGTATTTACCGAATTACCTGCAGACACATACCAAGTACATGTGGAGAGTGGTGATTGTTTAACAACAACTTCTCCGTTTGAAATTACGGAACCTTCAGCTCCTTTAGAAGCACCATTTACAGTAACAGATATTACTTGTTATGGAGCAAACAATGGATCTGTAGAAATAAACGCTACTGGTGGAACAGGAACCATCATGTATGCTATTTCGCCACAATTAAATCAGTTTTTTGATACAAATGTATTTGAAGATCTTGAACCTGGTGTATACGATGTTATTGTACAAGATGAATTAGGTTGTTACCTTATTTTAAATTTCACAATAACAGAACCAGATCCAGTAATTATATCTATAGTTCCTTCATCTATTATACCTGAAGTTTGTGAAGGAGATATGGATGGCGAATTTAGTATAGATGTTTCTGGAGGAACAGCACCATATTCTGTGAGTATTGATAATTACGAAGGACCTTATACAACTGGAGCTTCTGGACAAACCCAATTCGATTTTACTGGATTAGGCGGTGGAGATCATACAGTTTATGTTAGAGATAGTCTAGGTTGTGAGTCTGAATGGAACATCACATTCCCAGAATCTGTAAGTATTAACCCATTAGTTGAGATTGAATATACTTGTGTTAATAATGCTGCAAGTAATATAGTTACGGTTACAGTTGATGATAGTATTACAAATCTTGAAGATTTAGATTACTCTTTAGATAGTGGTCCTTATCAAGCTAGTAATATATTCATTGATGTAACTCCAGGCATTGGACATTATATTGATGTAAGACATACAAATGGTTGTATACAAACTACAGAGCTTTTTGATATTACTACTTTCGATCCTTTAACTCTTGCAATTAACGATGGTGAAATAAACGAGATTATTGCTATTGCCACTGGTGGTTCTGGTGAATATGAGTTCACTCTAAATGGAGAGTCTTATGGAAGTACTAATGTCTTTATTATTTCTGAATCTGGAGAGTATACAGTAACAGTTACAGACAGTAATGGTTGTACAGTTTCTGCTTCAAGATATTTTACTTATGTAGATGTATGTATCCCAAATTATTTCACACCAAATGGAGATGGTGTTCTAGATGGTTGGGGTCCAGGATGTACAAATCATTACCCAAATCTTGATTTTGACATTTTCGATCGTTATGGTCGTAAAATTGCCACTCTTAGAATAGGAGAAACGTGGGATGGAAAGTATCATGGGGAAGAACTCCCTACTGGTGATTATTGGTATGTAGTTAGATTAAACGACCCTCAGGATAACAGAAATTTTGTTGGTCATTTCACATTATACAGATAAACTTAAGTAGAAGTTGGTATCTAAATTTAAAACGATTTAAAATGAAAAAATTAATTATATATTTCCTGTTTTTCACTCTTTCATATAGCTATGGTCAAGAGTTGAATTTACCCGTTTTCACGCAATATTTAGCAGATAACCCTTTTGTTATTTCTCCTACATATGCAGGAATTGGCGATAACCTTAAAATTAGAGCTAACGGATTAACGCAATGGGTAGGTATAAAAGATGCACCAGACAATCAATCTATCTATGCCGATTTTAGAATAGCAAGTCGTTCTGGAGTTGGAATATCAATGTATAATGATAAGAATGGTAATACAATTCAAAAGGGATTAAAGGTATCGTTTGCTCATCACCTTATTTTGGATTATTACTCTAAGCAATATCTGTCTTTAGGTATTTCGTATAACCTAAATAGTTTTAGAATCGATATTGATAAGTTTGAACCTAATTACGAAACTCCAATTATAGATCCTAGAGTTACAGACGATAGGTCTATATCAAACAATAATTTTGATTTAGGTGTATTATATAGAAATAAAGGATTTTATTTTAGTGCAAACGCCAACAATGTATTGTCTAAAGAAATTGATGATTTTGTTGGAATTGAGCCAGAATTACTTTTAAACTATCAAGTTTATACTGGAATAGCGATTCAAAGTCCTAATAATAAGAAAGTAGAATTTGAACCTTCTCTGTTTTTTCAATATTTTGATAGTGATGATAGATCAAGTACAGACATTAATATAAAAGTTAGAAAATATGATAGGAGAGAAGATTATTTCTGGGGAGGCATATCGTACCGTTTTCTTAACGACCAATTTTTTAACCCGCTAAATTTAGGCCCAATGGCAGGTATTAAGAAATCTAATTTTTACTTCGCTTATGCTTACCAAATAACCATAAACGATTTAGCTGGATACAATTCAGGAACTCACATGATAACAATTGGTATAGATTTCTTACAAGGTATAAGCGATTGTCCTTGTACTCAAACGCCAGTGCATTAAGTAAAAAGTAGAATACTAGTTTTTAGACTTGAATTTTCCTAATTTTATGTTCTATAAAAAAGAAACATATGTCTACAAGGAAATTAGGAATAAATACCATTTGCTCTCATGTTGGAGAAATAAAAGATGAACAATTTAAAGGCGCAGTTTCACCCATATATATGTCAACATCTTATCAATTTGAAGATGTTGAGGTAAAAAGATACCCTCGTTATTTTAATACTCCTAACCAAGAATTTTTATCTAAAAAAATTGCTGCTTTAGAACATGCAGAATCTGCTATGATTTTTGGTTCTGGTATGGCAGCAGTAAGCACAACGTTTTTAGCTTTTTTAAAAGCAGGAGATCATTTAGTCATTCAAAACCCACTTTATGGTGGCACAAGTAATTTTGTTAGAGAAGAGTTACCTAAATATGGTATAGAATTTACTTTTACAGATGGCTACAAAGTTTCAGATTTTGAAAAAGCCATTCAGCCAAACACCAAATTAATTCATATAGAAACACCTTCAAATCCGTTGTTAACCATAACAGACATTAGAGCAGTTGCTGAATTGGCAAAATCAAAACAAATTGTGACTTCTATAGATAATACCTTTGCAAGTCCAGTAGTCCAAAAACCTATAGATTTAGGAATTGATATTGTTATCCATTCGGCTACCAAGTATTTAGGAGGTCATAGTGATATTTTAGCAGGCGCAGTTGCTACTTCACAGGAACATATTCATACTATATGGAATGTTGGTAAAAATTTAGGAGGTAGTTTAAGCGATTTTATGGTTTGGATGTTAGAGAGAAGCATGAAAACATTGGCTTTAAGAGTAAAGGCACAAAATAGAAATGCTAAAAAATTAGCAAAATTCTTACATAATCATCCAGATGTGAAGCATGTTTATTATCCAGGATTAAAAGATCATCCAGAACATGAATTAGCAAAATCTCAAATGAAAGGTTATGGAGCCATGATTTCTTTTGAATTTAATAAAAATATAGATGTTTCAAAATTCTTGAAAGCTCTCCAGTTAATAAAACCATCCATGAGTTTAGCAGGTGTAGAGAGCACCATGTTGTTACCAGCATTAACCTCTCATGCATTGTTAAGTCAAGAAGAAAGAGATAGATTAGGAATAAGTCATAGCTTAATTCGATTTTCATTAGGAATAGAATCTAAAAAAGATATTATTAATGATTTAGAACAAGCAATAAAGAGAGTTAAGTAAGTTTATGAGAAAAGGAAGAAACTTGCCATTGCCGTTATTTAGTTAATTCCAAACAAACAAATTGAATAAATTTTAAATAAAAATATATGAAATTAGATATCCTTGCATTTGGAGCGCATCCAGACGATGTAGAATTAGGTTGTAGTGCCACAATAGCTAAAGAAATAGCAGATGGTAAAAAGGTTGGTATAATAGATTTAACACGAGGTGAATTAGGTACTCGTGGAACCATTGAAACAAGAGATGAAGAATCTGCAAATGCCTGTAAAATTTTAGGAGCTAGTTTAAGGTTGAATATGGATTTTGCTGATGGCTTTTTTATTAATGATAAAAAGCATCAATTAGAAATTATTAAAATGATTCGAAAATATAAGCCGGAAGTGGTTTTGTGTAACGCAATTGAAGATAGACATATAGACCATGGAAAAGGCAGTGATTTAGTTAGTAATGCCTGTTTTTTAAGTGGCTTGGTAAAAATTGACACCAAGTTTGATGAATATGATGAAGAATGGCAGGACGCTTGGAGACCCAAACATGTGTATCACTACATACAATGGAAGCATATAGAACCTGATTTTGTTGTTGACGTGTCTGATTTTATGCCGAAAAAGATAGATGCAGTAATGGCTTATAAAACGCAATTCTATAATCCAAAAAGTAATGCTCCTGAAACACCAATTTCAAGTAAAAATTTTACTGACAGTATTGCTTACAGAGCTAAAGATTTAGGAAGGTTGGTTGGAGTAGAGTATGGAGAAGGTTTTACTGTAGAACGTTATCCATTGGTTAATAGCTTGTTTGATTTAAAGTAAAATAATTAAAATTATATTAATAAAAGTCTTTGTAGAAAAAAGGAAATAATATACATTTGCAGTCCAATTTACATGGTGGTTGTAGCTCAGTTGGTTAGAGCATCGGTTTGTGGTACCGAGGGTCGTGGGTTCGAGCCCCATCTTCCACCCAGAATTATAAAGCTTCACAGAAATGTGAAGCTTTTTTTGTAAGTAAAATTTGAGCATTAAAAAGCCCTTCAACATATGAAGGGCTTTTTAATATATAATAGATTGTTTTATTCTGTTGCTTTATCTACAACAATTCTTTTATCTCTATTTGCAAGTTCCCAAGCAGTATAGAAAATTAATCGTGTACGGTTTTCTAATAAATCGTATCTAATTTTTTCTACTGTATCAGTTGGTTTATGATAATCTGCGTGTGTACCACTAAAGTAAAAGATTACAGGAATATTGTTTTTAGCAAAATTGTAATGATCACTTCTATAGTAAAAACGATTCGGATCGTCATCCTCATTATATTCATAGTCGAATACAATATTTGTATATTTATTGTTAACGTTTTCAGATATAGTATGTAACTCAGAACTTAATTTATCGCTTCCAATAAGATATAAATAATTACCATCTCCATCTTCATGTTTAGGATCTATTCGTCCAATCATATCGATATTTAAATCAGCTACTGTATTTGCTAAAGGGAAAATTGGATCAAAATCTGAGTAATAACGCGATCCTAATAGACCTTTTTCTTCACCAGTAACATGTAAAAAAACTATTGAACGTTTTGGACCATGTCCATTTCTTGCAGCAGCTTTAAAGGCATCTGCAATTTCTAATAAAGCTACAGTACCAGAACCATCATCATCAGCCCCATTATATATTTCTCCATCTTTTATACCTTCATGGTCTAGATGAGCAGAAATGATTATGTATTCATCTGGCTTTTCTGAACCTTTAATAATGGCTGCAACATTTTCTGAGCTTATTTCTTCAGAAGTGTTTTTATAATCTAAATTTAATTGTATTTTAATTGTTTGGCTCTTTTCTTCTGTTTCAATAGTTGGTAAAATGTTTTTTGCCATGTCTGTATTTACAACAAAATAATACATACTTTCAGAATTATCTTTTAATGTAATAGAACCTCTTGCACTACCATAACGTGTAACAGCCATGTCATAAATTTCAGGGTAATAAACCAAAACAGCTTTGGCTCCTTTTTCTTTTGCAACATCGCGTTTTGAAGCAAAAGCCTGTCTTAGATTTGACCATTTTGATGCTTCAGTTGTTCCCGTAAGAATGTAGTTTCCATTATCATCTTTTGGTTCACCAGACTTAATTAAAACAACTTTACCTTTAATATCTATATCTGCATAACTTGAGTATTCATCGTCTTCAATACCATATCCAGCAAAAACAATTTCAGATGCATTTAAATTACCATCTTGTACAGAAGTTATAGAAACAAAATCTTCTATATTAGTATATGCTTTATCATTTGCTGAAATAGATACTTCTGGAACACCTAATTTTTCTAAAGGAACATTTTGGAAATAGTCGTTATTAGACTGAGCAGCAGGAATATCCATTGCTATATATTGATCTTTTAGAAATTTAACAGCTTTCTTTTGTCCTTCATCTCCAGTTCCTCTTCCTTCAAATTCATCTGAAGCATATATATATAAGTCTTCTTTAAGTTCATCTGAAGTAATAGTTTCTGCATATACACTAACGTCTAAAGGTTTTGGCGTTACTGCTACTGTTGTGTTTGTTTGACTTGTTGTATCATTTTTTTGAGTACCACAAGCAAAAACTAGTCCAGCACTTAAAATAATTAATAAAGCTTTTTTCATTGAAATTTTATTTAGTTATGTATTCTTACAAAAATAATCAAACCTAGTTCGTTGATTAAGTGATTTTAACAAACTTTAACACCAAAAGCAGACAATTTATAAGCTTTCGTTTAAAATTAAGCGATTCTCACGATTTGCTAGTTGCCAAGCAGTAGCAAATATTAATTTAGTTCTAAGTTCAAGGATGTTATAATTAATTTTTTCAGGAGTATCTGTAGGCTTGTGATAATCTTCATGTTCTCCATTAAAATAAAATATTACTGGTATATTATGTTGTGCAAAATTATAGTGATCACTTCTTTCGTAATAATGATTGCTATCAGTTTCATCGTTATACTTATAATCCAATTCAAGATTAAAAAGGGAATTATTTATTTTTTCTGAAAGTAGATGTAGCTCTTTGCTTAGCCTATCTGCACCAATTAAATAGATGTATTTTTCTTGATTTTTGTGAGCAAGATCTATGCGTCCAATCATGTCTATATTTAAATTAGCAATTGTTTCATTTAAAGGAAAAACAGGGTTTTCTGTATAAAATCTCGAGCCTTCTAAGCCAATTTCTTCAGCAGTTAGATGAAGAAATAGAATAGAACGTTTTGGACCATAACCATTATCTTTTGCCAGTTTAAATGCTTGAGCAATTTCCATAAGAGCTACGGTTCCTGAACCATCATCGTCTGCTCCATAATAAATTTCAGAATTTTCTATTCCAAGGTGGTCGTAATGAGCTGAAATTATAAGGACTTCTTGTGGTTTTTCATTTCCTTTTATAAATGCTAGCACATTTTCTGATGCTTTTGTTTCATCTGGGAAATACGACTTTGGAATAATTTGAAAATATATAGAATCGCTAATTGGAGATGAAATATCTTGAGATTGATAGTAGTTTTTTAAAAATTCAGCAGCTTTTTTCTGACCTAATTCTCCAGTGCCACGACCTTGAAACTCCTCACTAGCATATCGATACAAATGTTTTGTAAGCTCAGGAACAGTAATGGTGTTTGCATATTTTAAAATAGTAGCACTGTCACTTATTTTAATATTATTATTAAGGTTTTCAATCTTTGTGCTATACTTAGAAGTAGCACAAGAACCAACAAGAGAAAAGATAGTAGCTACAATTAATGTCTTCATAGTTTATTAGCTTAAATACCAACCAAATAAACTAAAAAAAAGGCATATTGAAAAGTAATTTAAACTTTTATTCTATATCTATTTCATCAAGATCTAAACCTTCAAGTTCTTCTATAGCATTTTCTTCAGATTCTTTTTCTCTTTCTTGTAACTCTTCGGTGTTTCCAACTTCATTAGCATTAAAAATGGATTTGTAAGTGGAAATTGATAAAGCTATAATGGTAAGTAAAAATATAAGTTGAATGGTTTTCTTAGAGCTTTTTTCTTTATTTGAAAAATAAAAAGCAGCTAAACCAAATATAAAAGCGACTATAGCAGGAAAAAAGGCTAAATTAGAAAGAGGTAAAACAGATAAAATAATTGCTAATACTGATGCTATTAAGCCTAAAATAATAAAAAGTTTTTTCATAATAATTAGTTTTTTAGACCAGTTGCAGATTTAATTCTTAATTCTCCATTTCCAACAGCAACTTTAAATGTTGCATATACAGGTATTTTATTTTCATCGGCAGTTAACCAAAGAATATTATCATTATTGCCTTTTAATACATCACTATTTTTAATTGAAATAGATAGTTTGTAGCACATTTTACTACCAATACCAGTAGAGATTGTTTCTTTTCCTAAATAAGTTAATATAACATCTGTTGGCTTATTATCAAATAACACAGGTAAGGTTTTATATGTGCCTGACTTAAAGCTTTTTAAATCTAATGTCCTTAAAAAATATATGGTTGAAACAATATCTTTAGTGTTACTTGAAATCTTTAAATTTTTCTTTTGATCGTAAGTGCCTCCAGTCTTCTTTTTCTTTGTTATAATACTCTCAACAGTGCCATTTGAGTGGCTATATTTGTATTGTACAAGTTTTGAGTAACCTCCTTCAAAAATATCTCTTTTATATAAGTAAGGTTTAATGGTAGTAGGACTCACGTAGCTTTCGTAAAGGTCTCTAATTTTAAAAAAACTATCCCATTTATTATAGGTGGCTGCTGTACATTTTAATCTCAAGAGAGTCGCTTTAGAGGTTTTTACTTCGCTTGTAACCATGTTTACTTGTGCGAGTTCAGTTAAAACACCAGACATGTTATATGAAGCAGTAAAAGTTAAGTTTTCTCCTGCTTTAAAGGCATTATTTTGTGCAATGCCAAAGGAAGAAAAAAATAGGAGTAGGATAAAAATATATTTCTGCATTTAAAGGGATGTTTTTTTATAACGTATGCTATTACATTTATTGTGCCGAAAATTACGACTATTTTAAAATATGGCAGCCCAACTAAAAATAAACCCATTAGTATTAGCTCCAATATCTTTTACGGTAAGTGTTGTACCATATGATAATTTTATAGATTGGTTTTTAAAAATAGGCATTCCAGCTGAAAGACCTCCTAGGAAATTGCCGCGTTCATCATTTTTAGGTTGTCTATTTACAATAGAACTACCTCCTTGTCCATAACCTAAGCTTAATGATGTCCAAATACGATGTTTAAACTTTCTAACAAGATGGGTTTGCATAGCGAAAAGAGGATCTTGCTTTTTTGTGGTATTGTTATAAAAATCATTATTGTTTGTATAAAAGAAAACGGATCCAGTAACCTCATAAGACCACTTTCCCCAATAATGAACCATACCAACTTGTGGACGAAATATAAATGAGTTATTACTTAAATTTAACAGCTTATCATTATAATATTGACCAAATGGGAATGAGATTGATAAAGATGCACCTACTGTGGTATATTTAGGGTTTTCTTTTAAATACTCTTGTAAATCTTTAGATGTCATGGCCTTAGGGCCAATAAAATTTAAAGAGAATCTTAATCTTGGGTCGGCAAAACCATTCCGTTTAACAGCTGTTGGAACATTATTTAAAACACCATCCCAAGATGCGATACTGTATGGAATTAATACATCAACTCTAGCTAATTTATTGCCAATCTTGAAAGGACGAACATATTGAAGTGCTAACGAATTTACAGAAACTGTTGCATTTTCAACATTCAAAAGAGGATCAAATTTTAAATCCCCAAAAGTATAAACATATCCCAGTCCAACTACATTAGTACCTAAAGGCATGGAAGACCAACGTCTTGGTTCAATATCTTGAGAATAGTTATAACTATATATTAATAAAAACAAAATCAAATTTACTTTAGAAATAAGACTAAAAGAGGAGGATGTATTTTTCATTTTAAATTTTAAACAAGTCAAAAATAATTAAAGTTTAAAAATAGACAATTATTATGATTGAAGTTATTAAATAATTGATGAGTTTATTATTCTTAAAATAATAGATAAGTAATTAAACCCATAACTTTTGCTATTTCAAAGTATTACTATAAAATGAAAAAGCTCAATTTCATATTGAAATTGAGCTTAGTTCTAAGCGGAGAAAGAGGGATTCGAACCCCCGGAGGTGTGACCCTCAACAGTTTTCAAGACTGCCGCATTCGACCACTCTGCCATTTCTCCTTGAGTGCCTTATTAGGTATACCTAATTGCGGCTGCAAAT
>Ga0209345_10000328_pt1 | contig 61895 bp, 67 predicted proteins | sample Cruoilmetagenom7_FD_187294 | JGI IMG/M metagenome (GOLD analysis project Ga0209345, IMG submission 187294) | Oil polluted marine microbial communities from Coal Oil Point, Santa Barbara, California, USA - Sample 7 (SPAdes) (version 2) | ecosystem: Environmental > Aquatic > Marine > Oil seeps ... | reverse complement strand
GAAATTTTGTTAGTGAATAATTTTAAAAAGTAATTCTTTTAAAATATCGCCGCTTGGTAATGCATTAGCTCCAACACCTTTGCTTTTAACATCTGCTTCACGCAAATAAGCAATCACTTGAGAAACTTTTCGCATGGGATAATTTTTTGCAGCAGTACTATAATCTGATACAAAAAATGGATTTACTTTTAATGCTCTAGCAACGCTATTTTTAGATTTATCACTTAAACTATGATACATAAGTAGTTGAGTAAACAAACTATTTAATAATGAAATTGTAACAATAATTGGGTTCGCTTTTTGGTTTTTAGCAAAGTAATTAATAATCATATTTGCTTTATATACATTGCGCTCACCAACAGCTTTACGCAATTCAAAATTATTATAATCTTTACTTATTCCAATATTTTCTTCAATATGGCTAGCGGTTATGGTAGAACCTTCTGGCAAAACAACCATTAACTTATCCAGTTCGTTACTAATTTTACTCAAATTATCTCCCAAAAATTCAACAAGCATCACTGCGGCTTTAGATTCTATTTGATACCTTTTCCCCGATAAAACACGTCTAATCCACTCTCCTATTTGGTTTTCATACAATTTTTTACTCTCATAAACTACGCCACTTTTTTGAAGGGCTTTGTATAGTTTCTTCCGTTTATCAATTGTCTTGTACTTATAACAAATAACTAAAACCGTTGATGGTTGAGGATTTTCCACATAGGTTACAAGTTTTTCAATAGATCTTGATAAATCTTGAGCTTCTTTTACAACAATAACTAACCGTTCAGCCATCATTGGAAAACGCTTAGCATTGTCTGAAATTTGTTCAATAGTAACATCTCTTCCATACAAAACTTGCTGATTAAAACCTTTTTCTTCTTCAGAGAGTATATTTTCTTCAATAAATTCTGAAATTTTATCAATATAATAAGGCTCATTGCCCATTAAAAAATAAACAGGTTTTATATTTCCGCTTTTAATATCAGAAACTATTTTAGTAACGTCATTCATTTATAAAAAAAAATTAGCATTTTTGTTGAATGCATCCATTGAATTTACCAACATATAAATTCAAAATCAAAAGTAATGAAAATAAGTACTTTATTTTTGATATTGTTAGAAAAAAATATGTGAGTCTTACTCCTGAGGAATGGGTACGTCAACATATAGTCCATTATTTGGTTGAAGAAAAAAAATATCCTATTTCATTAATCACCATCGAAAAAAAATTAACCATCAACAAATTAACCAAACGTACAGACATATTGGTTTTTAATACTGATGGTTTACCACATATTATTGTTGAATGTAAGGCTGCTTCTGTTCATATTAATCAAGATGCATTTGACCAAATTGCACGCTATAATTTAAAATTAAACGCCAATTTCTTGTTTGTTAGCAACGGTTTGAATCATTATTATTGCAAAATGGATATTGAAAATGAAACCTATATTTTTTTAGAAACTATACCAAAATACAATTCATAAAATGAGAAAGAACTATTTTATTCGAACATTATTTTTACTAATAATTTTATTAATTGGCAGCTATTTTATTCCTGTCCCTCAGGCTGATTTTTTTGACTTGTATACTAAAAATGACAAGCCTGCTTTAAGTTTAAAAGAGTTTAAAAATAGAGTAACAAAACAAATTACTGTAAATAATGTTGAATGGAACTATTTAACCAGTGGAAAAGGAAAAGAAACCATTTTATTTTTACACGGAATGGGTGGCGCGTACGATTTATGGTGGCAACAAGTAATTGAATTTGAAAAAGATTATAAAATAATTACGTACACATTGCCTGAAGAAATTAATTCGTTGGAAAAAGCATCTGAAGGAATATTAAGAATTTTAGAAACCGAAAATATTGATAAATTAAACGTAGTTGGTACTTCTATGGGCGGTTATATTGCACAATATTTAGTTTCTTCAATCCCAAATAGAATTGAAAAAGCTGTTTTTGCAAATACATTTCCTCCAAATAATTTAATTGAAAAGGTAAACGCAACTAAAAGTAAAGTTATCCCCTATTTACCTGAAATACTACTTTCAAAACTAGGAGAAAAAAAGTTAAATAATGAATTAATTCCTGCTGCAAAAAATTCTGAATTGTTAAAAGCTTTTTTACCCAGTTTGCCTTTTAGTAAAAAACAATTTATGAATAGGTTTTATGTTGTAATTGATAAATTTACAGCAACACCAACAAAATATGAAGTAAAAAGAATTCCAAAATTAATTATTGAATCTGATAACGATCCTTTAATACAACCACAATTAAGAAAAGAAATTAAAAACTTATATGTAGATGCAGAAACTTATACATTTAAAAAGGAAGGGCATTTTCCATATATAAATGCTTCACAAGAATATAATACGGTATTACGCAATTTTTTAGCGAAAGAAAATGAATTTAAAGCAGCAGAAAAGACAATTCATAACTATTTTGAAGGAAGAAGAAATGCTAACTTAGAAGCATTAGCTTCTGCATTTTCTAATAATGCAAGTTTATATACAAGTTTAAACAATACAGAATTAATTATACCTTTTGAAGCATTTTTAAAGAAAGTTAAAATTGATGGTGTTCAAGAAATTAATACGTTAATTTTAAATGGTGATATTGAAGGTAATATTGCTAATTTTAAAACACAGTTTTTATACACTCATAAATCATATTCAGACTATTTAACTTTGTTAAAAGTGCAAAACGAGTGGAAAATTATAAGTAAAACATTTACTAAAAATTATTAATGGTTGTATTTTTTAATTTTTTAAAGTTATATGCTACAAAAAGGAATATTATAATAGGCATCCTATTAATAGTGCTTTTTAACGTTTTATTATTACCAGAATTTTCAAAATTATTTTTCAAATGCAGTATTGATATTAATTCAATATTAGATTTAAAATTCTCATACACAATTACTGAAGCATACTTTTTAATTGAAAACTTAAGAGAAAACGGAAGAAATACTTATAAATTAACATTATTACTTATAGATTTTCCATACGCACTTATGTATGGGTTTGTGTATGCTTTTATTATTATAAAGCTATTGAATAGAACTACTCTAAAAAGATTTTACTATTTAAGTGTGGCACCTTTTTTAATAAGTTGGTTTGATGTATTAGAAAATTCTGGAATTATATTAATGCTATCAAAATATCCAACAAAACTAAACGTTATTTGCAATTTAACTTCTATTTTTACATCTTTAAAATGGATTTTTGCCGCAATTACCTTTTTAATAATTATATCCTTATTTATAAATTTAATGTACTTAAAAGCACTTAAAAAAAATTGAAATTAGCCATTGTTATATTAAATTGGAACGGAAAACATTTACTAGAAAAATTTATACCCTCAATAGTTAAATTTAGTAAGTTTCCTAACGTTGAGATTGTTATTGCAGACAATGCTTCTTCTGATGATTCAGTTAGTTTTATTCAAAAAAAGTATCCTGAAATTAAAATAGTACAAAATACGGTAAACGGTGGTTTTGCAAAAGGTTATAATGATGCTTTACAACATGTGAAAGCAGATATTTATGCTTTGGTAAACTCAGATATTGAAGTTACTGAAGGTTGGCTAAATCCAATTATTAAATTGTTTAAAAATGAACCTGAAACAGCCATTATTCAACCTAAAATATTAGATTATAAGAATAAAACTAAGTTTGAATATGCTGGTGCTGCTGGTGGGTTTGTTGATAAATACGGTTATCCATTTTGCAGAGGGAGAATCTTCACTCACTTAGAAACTGATTTACAACAATATAATGATGAAGCTGAGATTTTTTGGGCTTCAGGAGCTTGTTTTTTTATTCGTGCTGAAGTATTTCATAGTCTAGATGGTTTTGATGAAGATTATTTTGCACATCAAGAAGAAATTGATTTATGTTGGCGAGCTTTTAATCTTCAAAAAACAATTAAATATGTTGGAACTTCAACCGTATATCACGTTGGAGGTGCAACATTAAAAGAAGCAAGTCCTAAAAAAACTTTTCTAAACTTTAGAAATAGCTTATTTACGTTGATTAAAAATTTACCAAAAAACAGCCTAATTCCAATTATATTTTCAAGACTTATATTAGACGGTATTGCTGGCGTTAAATTTTTATTTGAATTAAAACCAATACATACTATTGCCATTATAAAAGCACATTTTAGTTTTTACTATTATGCACTAAAAATGATTAAAAAAAGAAAAGTACTTCAACAAAAAAATAACTATTTTTCATTAAAAAGCATTGTTTGGAGTCATTTTATTGAAGGGAAAAATACATATAAAAAACTATAAAAAATCTGTAGATCCTTTACCTTCACGAATTATCGTAATTTCATCATCAGATAAATCAATAATTGTAGAAGGGATGTTTCCTCCAAATCCACCATCAATAACAGCCTCAACTCTATTTTGCCATTTTTCGAAAATTAACTCAGGATCGGTTGTGTATTCTATCAAATCATCTTCATCATAAATTGATGTTGATACAATTGGGTTCCCAAGTTTTTTAACCAACTCTCTAACAATATTATTATCTGGAATACGAATTCCTACTGTTTTTTTATTTTTAAAAGCTTTAGGTAAGTTATTATTTCCTGGTAAAATAAACGTATAAGCGCCTGGAAGTGCTTTTTTTAAAATTTTATACGTTGGTGTGTCTATTTGCTTTACATAATCTGAAAGATTGCTTAAATCGTAACATATAAATGAAAAATTTGCTTTGTCTAATTTTACACCTTTAATTTTAGCCACTTTATCCATAGCTTTTGCATTGGTAATATCACAACCAATACCATAAACTGTATCTGTAGGATAAATAATGAGTCCTCCTTTTTTTAAAATAGCTACAATTTTTTCTATTTCGCGCTCATTAGGATTTTCTTCGTAAATTTTTATTAGCTTAGACATACACCAAATTTTATACAAATGTAGTTTTTAAACCATAAAAAAACCTGCACTAAGCAGGTTTAATTTTACTTCTTATTTTTCAATAAGCCTAAATCCTTCTCCATGAATATTTAAAATTTCAACATTTTCATCTCTTTTTAAATATTTACGAAGTTTAGCTATATAAACATCCATACTACGTGATGTAAAATAATTATCGTCTCGCCAAATTTTAGTTAAAGCCAACTCACGAGGCATTAAATCGTTTTTATATGTAGTAAGCAATTTTAACAATTTACTTTCCTTAGGTGATAATTTTTGAGCTTCACCATTTTCAAATGATAAATGACGTAATTTTGAATTGAAATCAAACTTTCCAATTTTAAATTCAAACACTTCTTCTTCAACATCTTGTTCACTTTCTTTTCGTTGCATTATTGCTTTAATTTTATACAATAACACTTCAGAATCAAAAGGTTTATTTAAATAATCATCAGCTCCTGCCTGGTATCCTTTCAAAACATCTTCCTTCATCGTTTTTGCTGTAAGAAATATAATTGGCACTTCAGAGTTTGTGCTTCTTATATCTTTAGCCAATGAAAAACCGTCTTTTCTAGGCATCATTACATCTAAAATACATAGGTCATAATCATCATTTTTAAACATAATAAGACCTTCCAAGCCATCTTTTGCTAGTGTTACATGATAATCATTTAATGTAAGATAATCTTTTAAAACAGTTCCAAAATTTGGATCGTCTTCTACTAATAAAATTTTCTTGTTTTCCATATTTTATTTATTTATTTATACCAATGGTAATTTTGCAGTAAAAGTGCTTCCAATTCCTTTTTCACTTTCTACAGAAATTTCCCCTTGATGAATTTCAATTATTTTTTTTACGTATGAAAGACCTAAACCGTGTCCTTTCACATTATGAATATTACCTCTTTCTTCTCTATAAAACTTTTTAAATATATTTTTTTGAACTACTTTACTCATTCCAATACCATTATCAGTTATTTTAATTATAATATTTTTTTCAGTATTACTTGTTGAAATATTAATTTTTGGTATTTCATTTGAATATTTAATTGCATTGTCTAACATATTAACAAAAATGTTGGTTAAATGAAATTGATTCGCTGTAATTTCAGTAAAACTAGCTTTAAAATCAACATTTATATTACCTCCTTTATCATTTATTAATAATTGAATATGCGTTATAGCTTCCTCTATTATGTCGTGAGTATCAACTACTTCCTTACTAACATCTAATTGATTTTTTTCTAATTTAGATATTCTTAAAACATTTTCAACTTGTGTATGCATTCGTTTGTTTTCTTCTCTAATCATTTTCACATATCGTAACACCTTATCTTTGTCTTCAACAATTTTGGGATTTTTAATAGCATCTAAAGCTAAGTTTATTGTTGCAATAGGTGTTTTAAACTCATGTGTCATATTATTAATGAAATCTGTTTTAATTTCAGAAATTTGCTTTTGCCTAACTAATTGGTATAAAGCACTTACAAAAGCCACTATAATAATTAACACAAAAAATGCTGATAAAAACAAGATTTTAAAAATTGAAGAAAGGATGAATTTCTTTTCATCAGGAAATGTAACAAATAATTGAAAGTTACTATTACCATCAGTATCAGCAAACATTGGTACTTTATAACTTTTTCCAGCTTCTTTTCTAAAATAACCCGATTTAACTTGCGTGGCTAAACCATTACTATAAATACCATATTTAAAATTTGTTGCTATTCCTCTTCGCTCCAATTCATTATTAAGCCTATACGTAATTTCCTCATTACTTACCCTTTTATGTATTGGCATTCTTGATGTAATTGCATCAAATGCAGGTTCTAATTTGGCTTTAATTGCCTTATCAAATCTACTAACTTTAATGTATTTTTCTTCAGGTGGATTTACTAAACTTCCTGAATTATCAATAATATCGCCTTTTACAACTACAATTTCTTCCTTGCTATAAATTTCTTTAAAGTCAATAGAATCATTTTCAAAGAACTCGGTTGGTACTTTATAATTTTGTTCAATTATACTCTGAGAATATCTAAATTTTTCATTGTTTGTTGTGTCAATTTTTTCATAAATAAACTTACTAATATCTGAATAGTTTAATTTACTACCACTAGGCACTTTTTCAGAAATATCATCATAAAAGTTTTCAAATTCTCTTTCTTTAATATCTTCTGAAACTTTTGCCAAAGCAAACCTTACATTAGAAGTAAATTGTTCTTCTGTAATTTGTATGGTGTTTTTAATCCAAAATACCTGTACCGAAATAATACCAATTAAGGCAATACTCATTAAAATAATAATAAGCACAAATATTCTTTTTCTCATTATTCAAAAATAGACTTTTAACAGTAAAAATGTTAATTTTTAACGTAAGTTAACAAAAAATACAATTTTTTAACAATAAATTAAGAAATTTTGCAAAGATTTTATTTTTTAACAATTAAATTATAAAGCTTAGCAACTTGTTTTTTTGTTGCTTCTAGAGTTGTGTTGGTAATTATAAAGTCTGATTTTTCAATCTTAATAGCGTCAGAAGTTTGATGCTGCATTCTGTCTAAAATTTGCTGTTTAGAAACTTTATCACGCTTAATAATCCGCTTTATTTTATCTTCAAAATTAGCAGTTACAGTTATCACAAAATCGCACATTGCATTTGTGCCACTTTCAAATAAAATAGCAGACTCATACATCACAACTTTAGCCGTTTGTTTTCCAATAAATTTTTTAAAATGCAATTTAACTTTTGGGTGCACTAAAGCGTTTAATGTTTTTAATTTTTCTTCATCATTAAAAACAACACTAGCAATATATTTCCTATTTAGCTTATTATTTACATATGATTTTTTACCAAAAAGTATTGTTATATTTTGCATTAGTTCCTTGTCAGAATTCATTAACTTTTTAGCTTCAACATCTGCAATATAAACTACAGTTCCCAGTTCTTTAAATAACTGTAACACTGTACTTTTACCACTTCCAATTCCGCCTGTTAAACCTACTATTATCATCTTTGAATTAAAAATTCTATTTGACTTGGATTAATTTTTATTGAAGAAATAAATTCACTTTGCTGTTGTATTGTTGGAGTTAAATACTTAATTAGTGTATCATTTTTATACTGATTAAAATCATACACAATTAAAAAACTATTTTTATTTATTTTATTAAAATTTGAAAGACCTACTTGATAAATAACCTCAATTTCTTTTGGAAAAGTGTTAATTAACATACTATCAGGCTCATTAATTAAAGTTATTGGTAATATAAATTTACCTTCAGTAAACTTATCAACCTTACCTGTGACTGTTATTTTAGTTTCGGAAAACGTTAAATGGCTTTTTTGAAGTGGAAGTTTTAAAGGTAAATCTTCATGAATGGATTCATAAACATCACTTAATTTTAACTCTGCTGTTGTTAATTCTTTTATTGAATCTACAAACTTTTCAGGACCAGTTACTAGAACTGAATCTGGCTTAATTTTCATATTTTCAATAAAATTATAACCAAGTTTAAAGTTTATGTCTAATGATGGATTTACAGGTATTTTTTTAGATTTGTTATTTCCTAACTCAATAAAAACTGTATCATTTTGCACATTAACAACTTCTGTTTCATTAGATAACTGTGCTTTTAAATTAGTAATTTGTTGATTGGGTAGTATATAAAAATTTGAGCCATTTTTAATGGTATTCTTTAAACTTAAAACAACCTTACTTTTTTTTACTTTGTATTTTAATAATGTAAAACCTGGAGCTTTTAAGGCAATTTTAATTTCAGAAACTGGTTGAGATTGCAGTAATTTACCTGTGGGAATATCTTTATAAGTTACTCTAAAAACGGCTAAACTTGTGTAGGTTTTAGATAATTCAATTAACAACCAAATTATTGAAGTTAATAACAATATAAATAGAAATACTTTGGTTTTTCTTTTATTGTTAATTGATAGGCTTGTTTGTTGTGTAGCAGTTTTCATTTACTAATAATAAGATTTAAATATACAAAAAAAGTGAGTTTAAAAACTCACTTTTAATTAAATATGTATTATTTCTTATTTAGTTACTTTTGGTGCTTGTAACTTTTTACTAAGCTCCATTGAAATTGATGAACGTTCAAATTTCATTTTCCCAGCTCCAGTTTCAATAATAACAGTATTATCGCTATCAACAATATCTAAAATTTTACCGTGAATACCGCTTGTTGTTATAACTTTATTTCCTTTTGCTATTGATGCCTGAAACGCTTTTTCATTTTTTTGACGTTTCATTTGTGGGCGAATCATAAAAAGATAAATTACCACAAACATTAACAAAAATGGCAACATTCCTTGTAATGTGCTTGTTCCTACTTGTAAAAATATTGATGTGTACATGAATTATATTTTAAGTTATTAATTTCCTTTAAATTCTGTTTTTAACAATGGTTTTTTTGCTGAACCTTTTTTACCAATTACATTTCCTGAAATACGTAACATTTCAGTTCCTTTTTCAGTATTTGTCTTCAATGTAATTGATTTACTTTGTTTCCCGGTTCTTCCTCTTGAATTAAATGAGAATTTTAACTCAGCAGATTCTCCTGGTTTAATAGCTTCTTTTGGCCATTCAGGCACTGTACAACCACATGATGCTTTTGCATTTGTAATTATTAAATCTACTTTACCAGCATTTGAAATATTAAAAATTCCTTCTACAACATCGCCTTCTTTTACATCACCAAAATCATATTCAGTTTTATCAAACTCAATAATTGGAGCACCTAAATTAATAATTGCATCTCTTTCTTTCGCTGTTTCTAAATTTGTTTCTTTTATTTTAGAAGCTGCATTTTCTTTACAAGAAACTATTACTAAACTTAGTATAGCAATATAAATAATTTGTGTTTTTTTCATTTTTATCAGTTTTATTTATAATAATATTAAAGTAATCCTCTTCCAATTTTATTTAGCCTTTTTGAAGCCGTAAAATCTTTTAAAATTTTATCTAAAACTCCATTAATAAAAAAGCTACTTTTATTGGTTGAATAATCTTTAGAAATCTCTATATATTCGTTTATTGTTACGCGTGTTGGCATAGATGGGAATTTTAAAAATTCACAAATAGCCATTTTTATTAAAATCATATCTATATCTGCAATTCGTTCAGAATCCCAGTTAGGTGTTTTATCAATAATATCTTTTTCAAATTCAGTATGATTTAACACTACTTTCCTAAATAAATCAACAACAAATTGTTTATCATCAATATCTTTATATAAGTTTCCTAAGTGAAATGCATTAGCTGGCTTTATTTGATTTAATGTTTTAACAACCCATGTATTCACAAACGGAATATCATCAACCCAACTAATACTTTTATCTTCAAAATATTCAGAAAGTTTTTCATTTGGTGCAATAACTTCTTTAAATAAAGCAACTAAAAATTCTTTTTCTTCTTGAAATGAAGATTTTTCTGAACTCATAAACGTTTTATAAAGTTCACTTTCTTTCGTTAACTTTAAAATTTCATGAATATATTCATTATCTAAAGTCCAATAATTAATTTTATTAGTTTCTAAATGTGTATTTAATGATACACTTTCATCTAATAATTTAAAAACTTCAAGATCAATAAATTTGCTACTAGGCTTTAATTCTTCGGCAGTTGCCAAATGTTTCTTTTGAGAAATTTCAATATGCTTCTTTTCTAGATTTTTTACTTCAACAAACAAACGAAGTGTTAATGCATATAAATCATACATTTTATCTATACTGTCGTATAAGAAATTCTCTTCTTTTGTTAAATTGTCACTTTTAGATTGTAATAAAGCATATACAGATTGCATTACTTTAACTCTAATATGTCTTCTATTTATCATTTAAAGAACTTTGAAATTTTTAGTATTTTAAAGCTGCAAAAATACTACTATTTTTTATAAACTAAATAGTGTTTTTTTTATTTTTTAATCAAAGTTAAAACTATCTTAAACAAATTAAAATAAAATTTAATTCATGTATCTTCGTACTCTTAAAATTGAAGTACCCTTATTTTTTTATGAAAGCATTACAATATTTAAATAAATATTTTTTTAAATACAAGCTTAGATTGCTTGTAGGCATTGTAATTACTATTTTCTCTAAAGTATTAATATTGCAAGTTCCTCAACTTGTAGAGGACTCTATAAATTTAGCTGAAGATTATAAAAACGGACTTATTTTTGATTTTGAATTTGTAAAAACTTCACTATTTAACAATATACTTCTTATAATTGGTGCTGCTTTACTTTCTGGTTTTTTTACTTTTTTAATGAGACAAACCATTATTGTAACTTCAAGATTAATTGAATTTGATTTAAAAAATGAAATTTATCAACAATATCAGCGTCTTTCACTAAATTTTTACAAAAAAAACAAAACCGGTGATTTAATGAACCGAATTAGTGAAGATGTAAGTAAAGTTAGAATGTATGTTGGGCCAGCGGTTATGTACACTATGAATATGCTAGTCTTATTTGTAGTTGCAATGATAAAAATGTACGATATAGATCCTGTATTAACAAATTACACCTTACTACCACTACCCTTTTTATCAGTCTCCATTTATTTTTTAAGTAGAATTATAAATAAACGAAGTACTATTGTACAACAATACTTATCTAATTTAACCGCAAATGCACAAGAAACTTTTTCGGGAATTAGTATTTTAAAATCTTATGGCATTGAGCACAAAACAAGTATTGAATTTGAAGAACTTGCCAACACTTCAAAAGAAAAAAATATAGATTTATTTAAAGCACAAGCCTTATTTTTTCCATTAATGATTTTATTAATAGGATTAAGTAACATTTTAGTTATTTATATTGGAGGTTTAAGATATATTGAAGGCACAATTACTTTGGGTGTTATTGCACAATTTATTATGTATGTAAACATGTTAACTTGGCCTGTTGCAGTAGTTGGTTGGGTAACATCAATGGTACAACAAGCAGAAGCATCTCAAAAACGTATTAACGAATTTTTAAAACATCAGCCAGAAATTGTTAACAACACCCAAAAATCTTCAAAAATAAATGGTAACATTGAATTTAAAAATGTTTCGTTTACTTATGATGATACAAATATTTCAGCCCTAAATAATGTAAGTTTTAAGCTAGAAAAAGGAAAAACTTTAGCCATTTTAGGAAATACAGGTTCAGGAAAATCAACAATTATAAATTTAATTGCTCGTTTATACGATACTAGTTTGGGTGAGATTTTAGTTGATGGAAAATCTGTTAAACAACATAATTTAGATGACTTACGCCAAAGTATTGGATTTGTACCACAAGAAGCATTCTTATTTTCAGATACCATAAAAAACAATATTAAATTTGGTGATGAAACTGCATCTGACACCAAAATAGAACAAGCTGCAAAAGATGCATACATTCATCACAATATTATTAATTTTAATGATGGTTACAATACGTATGTTGGTGAAAGAGGTGTTACTCTTTCTGGAGGTCAAAAACAACGTATATCTATTGCTAGAGCAATTATTAAAGATCCAAATATTTTAATTTTTGACGATTGTTTATCTGCTGTAGATACTGAAACTGAAGAAATAATTTTAAATAACTTATATAAAGTTAGTAAAAACAAAACAACCATTATTGTTAGCCATAGAATTTCATCAATAAAAAATGCTGATACCATAATTGTACTTGAAAATGGTAAAATAATTCAACAAGGAGAACATTCAAAGTTAGTTAATATTGATGGATATTATAAAGAACTATTTGAACAACAACTTTTAGAAAAAGAAATATAAAAATAGTGATATAAGTCAATTATTTTTATAGATTTGTGTAGAAATCTAATTATAAGATTAATTAAAAATAGAGAGTTAATTATGGAAAAAGAACATTTAGAGCAAGAGGAAATTTTCTCACAGGTTCTGAGAGCAGGAAGAAGAACTTACTTTTTTGATGTAAGAGCTACTAAAGCTGAAGATTATTACTTAACAGTTACTGAAAGTAAAAAATTCACACACGATGATGGATCATTCCATTACAAAAAACACAAAATTTATTTATACAAAGAAGATTTTTCTGAATTTAATGAGATGCTAAAAGCAGCAACTGATTATATTTTAACTGAAAAAGGTGATGAAGTAATTTCTGAACGTCATCAAAAGGATTTTAAAAAACCTTCTGAATTAAAAAGCGAAACTGAAGAAGTTACAAGTACTGAAAGTTTTACTGATGTAAATTTTGAAGACATTTAAAATTTAAAACTACCTAAATTAAAAAACACTTCAATTGAAGTGTTTTTTTTGCATAAAAAAAACCGACTTATAAAGTCGGTTTTTAATTTTATAATTTAAGCTTAATTAAGCTAAAACTTCTTTTACTTTATCTGCAGCTTCCTGAAACTCAGTAGCTGAAATTACATCTAATCCACTCGCGTCAATTAGTTGTTTTGCCTCAATTGCGTTTGTACCTTGTAAACGAACAATAATTGGCACTTTAATAGCATCTCCCATATTAATAAAAGCATCAATAATACCTTGAGCTACTCTATCACAACGTACAATACCTCCAAAAATATTAACTAAAATAGCTTTTACGTTATCATCTTTTAAAATAATTCTAAAAGCTGTTTCAACACGTTTAGCATCAGCAGTACCACCAACATCTAAAAAGTTAGCAGGTTCTCCACCAGATTGTTTAATTAAATCCATAGTACTCATTGCTAAACCAGCTCCGTTAACCATACACCCAACATTACCATCTAAATCAACATAATTTAAACCTGCAGCATTTGCTTCAACTTCAATTTCGTTTTCTTCACGTAAATCACGCAATGCGGCTAAATCTTTATGACGGAATAATGCGTTATCATCTAAAGCAACTTTAGAATCTACTGCTAATATTTTATTATCTGATGTTTTTAAAACAGGATTAATTTCAAATAATGAAGCATCCGATTTTACAAAAGCTGTATATAAAGAAGTAACAAATTTTATCATTTCTTTCAATGCTCCACCAGATAAACCTAAGTTAAAAGCAACTTTACGAGCTTGAAATGGTTGTAATCCTATTAATGGATCAATTTCTTCAGTAAATATTAAATGTGGTGTTTTTTCAGCAACAGTTTCAATATCCATACCTCCTTCTGTTGAATACATAATCATATTTCTACCTGTAGCTCTGTTTAATAAAACAGACATGTAATATTCATCTGGTTCATTTTCACCAGGATAATAAACATCTTCACAAATTAAAACTTGATGAACTTTTTTTCCTTCGGCAGAAGTTTGAGGTGTTTTTAACATCATACCAATAATGTTTTCTGAAATAGTTTCTACTTCAGCTAAACTTTTAGCAAGTTTAACTCCACCACCTTTTCCACGTCCACCTGCGTGAATTTGAGCTTTAACAACCCACCAACCAGTACCGGTTTCAGTAGCTAACTGTTTTGCAGCTTCTACCGCTTTTTTATGATTATCTGCAACAATTCCACGTTGTATTCTAACGCCAAAACTGTTCAACAATTCTTTTCCTTGATATTCGTGTAAATTCATTAGAAATAAAGGTTTTATTAAATATGCACAAATGTAATAATCATAACTTTAAATTAGTCTTTAATTTAAAAAAAGTTTTACGCTATGTAACAATCGTTATTTTTAGAAGTCTTTTCTTTATTAACATTAATTTAAGACTAAATTCTTTAATCTTGAATAATTTTGCTGCTCACCTTAACTTAGTCTAGTAAATTATTATGAAGTACTTTTTATACAGTTTTTGCCTATTATTTATTTCTATCACTTATTCACAATCTAGCGTAAAATCTATAAAAGCTAACCGAATTACAAATTCACCTACTATTGATGGCGTTTTAAATGAAGACGTGTGGTTAACTGCTGAAACAGCAAAAGACTTTGTTATGTTTAGACCCGGTACTGGTGAAAAAGAACCTGAAAATAAAAAAACGGAAGTGAAAGTTATTTATGATGATGAAGCTATTTACTTTGGTGCTATTCTTTATGATGATGATTTGGAAAATATGCCTTTAGAGTCAGCTACAAGAGATAACTTTGCACAAGTTGATTGGTTTGGTGTTATGATTAATACGTACAATGATGGACAAAATGACACTGAGTTTTTTGTACAAGCGACAGGAAATCAAGCCGATGCAAAAAGTACAATTAATAGTGAAGACTTTAGTTGGAATGGTGTTTGGACTAGTGCTGTTAAAATTACTGATAATAGCTGGATTGTAGAAATGAAAATTCCATACTCTGCATTGCGTTTTTCTGGTGAAAAAGTTCAAACTTGGGGCTTAAATTTTCACAGAAGAATTCAAAGCAAAAAAGAACAATATACCTGGAATTTTATTGATAAAACAAATGGTGCTATTCAACAATACGCCGGTGTTTTAAATGGTTTAGAAAACATAAAACCACCTGTAAGATTAAGTTTTTATCCCTACGCCTCATCATCATATGCTACATTTAATGGTGATACTGAATTTAATAATAATTATGGTATTGATGTTAAATATGGTATCAACGAAAGTTTTACGTTAGACGCTACTTTAATACCTGATTTTGGACAAACTGCATTTGATGATGTTACATTAAATTTAAGCCCTTTTGAACAACAATTTTCTGAAAAAAGATCTTTTTTTACTGAAGGAACTGAGCTTTTTAGCAAAGGAGATTTATTTTATTCAAGAAGAATTGGAAATACACCAACTGCATATTATGACGAATCTAATTTAGCTGAAAATGAAGAGTTATTAGTCAATCCTTCAAGTGTAAATATGTTAAACGCTATTAAAATTTCAGGACGAACTAAAAGCGGTTTGGGTATTGGAATTTTTAATGCAATAACAGAAAAAACTGAAGCTAAAATTAAAAATTTAGACACTGATGAATTTAGAAAAGTAACCACTGAGCCTTTTACAAATTACAGCGTTGTAGTTTTAGATCAACAATTTAACAAAAATTCATCTGTAAGTTTTGTAAATACAAATGTTTTAAGAAATGGATCTTTTAGAGATGCAAATGTTTCTGCTTTATTGTTTAACTTAACAAATAAAACCAATAAATATAATGTGAATGGTGGTGTTGGAATGAGCACTATTAATGAATTTGGTGAGAAATCAACTGGATTTATTTCAAGTATAGAAATTGGTAAAATTAGTGGACACTGGCAATATGAAATTGAGCACAACCTACAAGATACAAAATTTGATAAAAATGATTTAGGTTTTCAAAGACGAAATAACTTTAGCAATTTTGAAGGGCAAGTATCCTACAGAATTTTTGAGCCAACAGAAAAATTTGATGACTTAAGAATTACGCTTTCAACTGATTTAGAATATTTATTTAAACCAAACACTTACACAGGTAATTCAGTACGTTTAAACTATTTCTTTATTACAAAAAAAGCAAAAACTGCATTTGGTGGAAATTTACAAACAAATATTGGCAATCAGTTTAATTATTATGAGCCAAGAGTTGAAGGCAGATTTTTTAAACAAGGTACTAGATTAGCTTCAAACCAATTTATTTCAACAGATTACAGAAAGCAATTCGCTATTGATGCAAATTTCTATTATTCAACAAATTTAAATGACGAAAAAAGTTTTATATATTCTGAAATATCACCACGATATAGAGTAAATGATAATTTATCGTTTGTTTACAGTTTAAGATACACTAAAGATATTAATGAAAAAGGATATGTAAATGAATTAGAAAATGGCGACATTATTTTTGGAAATAGAAATGCAAAATCTATTACAAATGCTATTTCTGGTAAATATAATTTTAACACAAAAGCATCTTTAGCGTTAACTTTCAGACAATATTGGTCACCCGTTGAATATGATGACCAATACTTTTTATTAAACAATAACGGTACTCTAACTGAAAATGATTACACTGCAAACCATGATATAAATTTCAACACATGGAATTTTGACCTTAATTTCTCGTGGGAATTTGCACCTGGAAGTCAAATAATTGCTTTATACAGAAATTCTCTCTTCAATGAAGATGAATTTTCAGATTTAAACTTTAATGACAATCTAAGTAACTTATTTAAAGAACCAATGCTACATAATTTTTCAGTTAGAATGGTTTATTATATAGACTATAACAATGCAAAAAAATGGTTTAGAAAAAGCTAAAAATAATAATTAGGTATTTATTTTAACTTTTAGCTATTTAACTTTATTATTTATTTATTTTTGAATTATGATAAAGGCAAAAAATATACATAAATTTTACGGTGATTTAGAAGTATTAAAAGGTGTAAGTTTAACTATAAAAAAAGGCGAAGTAGTTGCTATTGTTGGTCCTTCAGGAGCTGGTAAAACAACACTATTGCAATTATTAGGCACTTTAGATAAGCCTGCAGAAGTTGTTAACGCTGAAATAAAAATTAATAACACCAATTTATTAACTTTAAAAGACACTTCTTTATCAAAATTTAGAAATCAACATATTGGGTTTATTTTTCAATTTCATCAATTATTACCCGAGTTTACCGCAATTGAAAATGTATGCATACCCGCTTTTATAGGAAATACTTCAAAAAAAGAAGCTGAGAAAAAAGCTTCTGAATTACTAGATTTTTTAAGTCTTTCTGATAGAAAACAGCATAAACCAAATGAACTTTCTGGTGGTGAACAACAACGTGTTGCTGTAGCTAGAGCTTTAATTAACAATCCTGATGTTATTTTTGCCGATGAACCCAGTGGTAATTTAGATTCTGCTTCAGCAAAAAAACTACATGAATTATTTTTTGAACTTCGAGATAAATTTAACCAGACGTTTGTAATTGTTACTCATAATGAAGAATTGGCTGATATGGCAGATAGAAAGTTAGAAATGAAAGATGGTAAAATTATCAACTAAATTCCTTATAAAATGATTGGTATTATTAGTGCAATGCAAGAAGAAATGCAAGCCTTATTAAATGAGCTTAAAAATGTTTCAACCTCTGAAAAAGGAATGAGAACCTATTACTCAGGTACTTTATTTAATAAAAATGTAGTACTCGTTTTTTCTCGTTGGGGAAAAGTAGCTTCGGCAGTTACTACTACTCAATTAATAAACGATTTTAATGTTGATGAAATTATTTTTACAGGAGTTGCAGGTGGAATTATTGACCAACTTAATATTGGAGATGTTGTTATTGGAAAAAACATGTATCAACACGATTTAAATGCGAGTCCGTTTTACGAGAAACTAGAAATTCCAATTATTAAGAAAAAATTTATAAAAACTACTGATGCTGCAAAACTTTTAGAAGCTACTACTTCATTTTTATCCACCTACAATAATTACATAGAAAATACTGATGCTCAGTTATTTGAGATAACAAATCCAAAAATGATTTTTGGTGATATTGCTAGTGGAGATCAATTTATATCTAGTTTAAAAAAAATTAAAAAGCTTAATAAATTAATACCAACAGCTGCTTGTGTAGAAATGGAAGGAGCTTCAGTTGCGCAAGTTTGTTTTGAATACAATATGCCTTTTTCAATTATTAGAATTATTTCTGATAAGGCAAATGACAATGCAACTATTGATTTCCCTAAATTTGCAAATTCAATTGCAAGTAATTATGCTTTAGGTATTTTAAAAAACTATTTTGCATAAATACTACTGATTTTAATATCTTTGAAAAATCCTTTTAAACAATGCAATTTAAGCATCCTGAAATTTTATATGCACTTCTACTACTTATCATCCCGATATTAGTTCATTTATTTCAGCTACAACGCTTTGTAAAAGTTCCTTTTACTAATGTAAAAATTTTAAAAACTATTGAAAAACAAACACGTAAAAGTGCACGTTTAAAAAAATGGCTAGTTCTTATCACCAGACTTTTAATTTTTGCTTGCTTAATTATTGCTTTTTCTCAACCTTATTTTTCTAAAAATAGTTTACATCAAAATTATAACACCACTGTTTACTTAGATAACTCTTTTAGCATGCAAGCCAAAGGTGAAAATGGAGAATTGTTAAAAAGTGCTGCACAAGAACTAATTAAAAATTACACAAATTCTAATCATTCAATTTCGTTAGTAACAAATAACCAAAGTTTCAAAAATTTAACTCCTGAAGCTTTTAAAAATGAGTTAATAAAAATTAAATACCATCCAAATAAATTAGATTTAAATAGTATTTTATTAAAAGCTCAAAGTTTAGAATCAGCTAAAGAAAATACCTTGAATAATTTAATAGTAATATCTGATTTTCAAGATATTACAAACAATAGTAATATTAATTTTGATACAACTAAAGCTACTATTAACTTAGTTAAAGCAACTGCAAACAACATTATAAATAGTTTTATTGATAGTATTTTTATTGAAGACAATTCTTCAACAGAAATAACTATTCATGCTATTATTAAAACCGCTAAAAACACAACTTCTACAATTCCTGTTTCGTTATTTAACAATGAAATTTTAATTGGTAAAACCACTTCAAAATTTAAGGAATCTAAAATTAATACTGTACAGTTTACAATACCAAAATCTACCAATTTTAACGGTAAAATTTCTTTAATTGATGATAGTTTAGAGTTTGACAATACCTTTTATTTTTCCATTTCAAAACCAGAAAAAATTAATGTATTAAATATTGGGAATACTGCTGAATTTCTAAACAAAATTTACACCAAAACTGAATTTAACTACACTACTACGCTACTCCAAAATTTAAATTATAACATTCTGCAAAACCAACATTTAGTAGTACTAAATGAGCTTACAAAAATACCTGCTGAACTTAAAAATAGTTTACAAGATTTCACAAAAAGAGGAGGTAATCTAGTTATCATTCCATCATCTAACACACATCTAGACTCTTACAATTCACTTTTAACTGCTTTAAATTTTGAAAAAATAATCACTAAAATTGAAAGTGAACAAAAAATAATGACGATTAATTATGAGCATCCTCTTTTAAATGATGTTTTTGAAAAAAGAGTTAATAATTTTCAATATCCAAAAACAACTACCTATTTTAAATCTAAAAATAATGCAAATTCTTACATTATAAAATTAGACAATAACCAATCTTTTATTTCTTCAAAAGAAACAAAAAATGGAACTATTTATTTTATTTCTTCACCTTTAAACAATGATATATCAGATTTTACACAATCGCCATTAGTTGTTCCAATCTTTTATAATTTTGCGAAAAACAGTTTAAAAACTACTCAATTATATTATACAATTGCCAAGAACACGGAACTTGAAATTACAACTTCATTAGAAAAAGATCAAGTTTTAAAAATTTCGAGTAAAAATAGTGAGTTTATTCCTTTACAAACTAGTTCTCAAAACAAAGTGGTATTCAACATCCAAAATCAACTATTAGAAAGTGGTTTTTATGCTATTTTGAATGAAAACACAAAAATTAAAACAGTTGCATTTAATTATAATAGAGAAGAAAGTAAACAACAAATTATAGATATTGAGACTTTATTTAAAGCTAAAAATAACGTCTCCTTCTCAACTTCAGTTGCTGATTCTTTAAGTAAAATAAACAATCAACAAAAAATCAATTGGCTTTTTAAATGGTTTTTAGCATTTTCTGTACTATTTTTGCTAATTGAAATGCTGATACTAAAATATTTCAATAAATGACAATACTTCTAAAATCTGCAATAATTATTGATAACTCAAGTCCGTTTCATCTTCAAAAAAAGGATTTATTAATAAAAAACGGAATTATCACTAAAATTGCCAGTTCAATTAAAAATGATGATTCAATAAAAGAAATTAAACTTAAAAATTTGCATATATCACAAGGTTGGTTTGACACTAGTGTGTGTTTTGGTGAACCAGGTTTTGAAGAACGTGAAACTATTGAAAATGGTTTAAATACCGCTGCAAAAAGTGGATTTACAGCAGTTGCAGTAAATCCAAATACATATCCAGTTGCCGATAATAAATCAGCTATTGAGTATATTAAAAATAAAGCAAATGGGTTTGCAACTTCCTTATATCCAATTGGTAACCTAACAAAAAAGGCCGAAAGTAAAGACATTGCAGAACTATTTGATATGCAAAACTCTGGAGCAATTGCTTTTGGAGATTATAATAAACCTATAAATAATCCTAATTTATTAAAAATTGGATTGTTATATGCTCAAAACTTTGACGGTCTTATTTTAAGTTTCCCCCAAGACATTGGAATAGCTAGTAATGGCTTAGTAAATGAAGAAAAAATTAGTACAAAACTAGGTTTAAAAGGAATTCCTGCGATGGCGGAAGAACTACAAATTGTACGAGATTTATTTATATTAGAATATACTGGTGGAAAATTACATATACCTACAATTTCAACTCAAAAATCAGTTAAATTAATTAAAGAAGCCAAAAAGAAAGGATTAAATGTAACGTGTAGCGTTGCTGCACATCATTTAGTGCTAACAGATGATGAACTAACAAAATTTGATTCAAACACAAAAGTTTTACCTCCTTTACGCACCTTAAAAGATACAAAAGCATTAATTAAAGGATTAAACGAAGGTGTAATTGATATGATTACAAGTGATCATAACCCAATTGATATTGAACACAAAAAAGTTGAATATCAAAATGCCAAATTTGGAACTATTGGTTTAGAAAGTCTGTTTGGAACTTTAAATAAAATTCTTAAAACTGAAACATTAATTACTTGTTTAACAACAAACCCTAGAAATAGATTTAACATAGAAAACACTTCAATTAATGAAGGCGAAAAAGCAAACTTAACGCTTTTTAATCCTGATTTTGAATATACATTTACAGAAAATAACATTTATGCTACTTCTAAAAATTCAGTATTTCTAGATAAAAAATTAAATGGAAAAGTATATGGAATTATAGCAAATAACAACATTAAAATTTAATTAACTAAAACCTAAACTCATGGAGAACCAAACAGTAAACGAAGGAAAAACAATAGCAATTATTAGTTATATTACTTGGATTGGAACATTAGTAGCTTTTATAATGAATAATGATAAAAGAAATTCATTTGCTGCATTTCATATTAGACAAATGGTAGGTTTATCATTAATTTCATTAGCAAATATATTTGTAGTTGGGTTTTATATTAATAGTAGTACTTCAAGTTTAATTAGCCTTATACTTTTTGTGTTCTGGATTATTGGCTTTATTGGTGCTATACAAGGTGAAGAAAAAAAGATTCCTTTATTGGGAGACTTATTTCAAGAATGGTTTAAAGGAATTGCTTAATATATATTTAAATAACACTTTTGAAGTCGTGCCTTAAAGCGCGACTTTTACTTTATACATATGAAAGAATTATCATTAAAATACATTGTAAGAGAACCAAATCAACAAACTGAAAATACTTCGTTACTCATTTTATTACACGGCTACGGAAGTAATGAAGAAGATTTATTTTCTTTTGCGACTGAATTACCTGAAGATTTACTAATTATTAGCGCTAGAGCGCCACAAAGTTTAGGCTTTGGTAGTTATGCTTGGTACAGCATTAATTTTACAGCTGATGAAGGAAAATTCTCTGATATACCTGAAGCTATTGAAGCAAGAGAAACTATAGCTATTTTTATTGATGAAGTTCAAGAAAAATATAACATTACACCAAATAAAACATTTTTATTAGGGTTTAGCCAAGGAACAATTTTAAGTTATTCAGTAGCACTTAATTACCCTAAGAAAGTTCAAAAAATTATTGCTTTAAGTGGCTATATAAACCCAGAATTATTACCTAAAGATTTTAATGATAAAGATTATTCTACGTTAGATTTCTTTATTTCACATGGAAATGTAGATCAAGTAATTCCTGCTGATTGGGCTAAAAAAGCACCATTATTTTTAGACAATTTAAAAATTAAAAATTCATATAAAGAATATGGTGTTGGCCATGGTGTTGCACCTCAAAATTTCTTCGACTTTAAAATATGGATTGAAGAGCGAATGTAAATTAACAACTAATATTCTTTACTATATTCATAATGAGAATTTTAAAAAATATTTTTAATAAATGATATAAGTCATTAATTTTCAATTAAGCAAGTTTTACCTTTAACATATAATTACAAAAAAGCTTTAGTTTTGATTATCCTAAGGCATTAGAACTAAGCTTAAAATGTAATTTAACCACCTCATTTTGAGGTGGTTTTTTTTACACTTCTTTCATTAATTCTCTAGCAATTCCTAAAACTTACAAAATATATCAAATTACAATAAAGTTGTTCATAGCAAGACAACATACTAATAATTCAAAAAGTAACCTATTCAATTATTAATACTTTAGTTGCATTTATTTTAACTTAATTTTGCATTTTACTAAAATTGAAATAATTAAAACAATGAAAGTATTCTTATTATTTAGTAGTATTATAGTATTTACATCATGTAATTTCAATACAAAAAAAACTTCTGAAGGTTTTGTTTCAAAAAACAATTTTCACTCTTATAGAACTGATTCAACCATCCATTCTCCTACCAAATTTCATCCAAATATTGTTTCAACGGAGATTGATAAATTCAATACTAGCTTTAGCCCTAATGGAGATACAATATATTATACCGTTACTTCTCAGAAATTAGGTTTATCAGGTATTGCATTTCAAAAATTTATTGATGGCAATTTTTTACCTCCAGAGCTTGTTCCTTTTTCTTCTGCAGATATACCTGTTGCTGATGTCCAAATTTCACCTGATGGCAAATCATTATTTTTTTCCACATTCAAAGATTATCAAGGTAAACCTGAAGGATTTAACTTTAATATTTGGGTTTCTAAATTAATTAATGGAAAATGGCAAGAACCAGAACCTTTAGGTTATCCTATTTCATCTACTGGAAACGAATTTTATCCAGTAATAACAACTAATAAAACTATTTATTTTAATTCTGACAGAAATGGCAACTCTGATATTTATTATTCAAAATATGAAAATAACAACTATCAAGAGCCAATTAAACTACCTGACAATATTAATTCAGACAAAAGAGAAGCTGATGCATTTATTGCAAGAGATGAATCTTATATCATCTTTGTAAGAGTTGATGAACCTGAAGGATTTGGAAATAGTGATTTATATATTAGCTTTAATGAAGGAAACGGTAAATGGACAAACCCTACAAATATGGGAGAAAATGTAAACAGTAATCAAATAGATGGAAGTCCATACATTACTCCAGATGGTAAATATCTGATTTTCACATCAGGAAGGCAACAAAAAAACATTAAAGAAAAAGCGATAAAAAGTTATGCTCAATTCAAAGCAATTGCTACATCAAGTGATAATGGATCATTAAATTTTTATATTATGAGCTTCAATCCCAATAATTACAGATAACAAAAAATATATTTAATTAAAAATTCTTTCTTATAATCTCACTAAACTTTACAATAACATTTATTTTGCATAAAAAATGCTAGTATCATTTTATATGTAATATATTTTCTATAACATTGTTCTTTTAAAACTTAAAATTTCATTTATAGAATATGGAAATACTAGGAATTGATGTTGGCGGCACAGGTATAAAAGGTGCTTTAGTAAATGTAACAACTGGAGAATTAACCACCGAAAGACATAGAATACCAACACCAAAACCAGCTACACCAGAAGCTGTTGCAAACACCATTCAACAACTAGTAAACCATTTTAACTGGAAAGGTTTAGTAGGCTGTGGCTTCCCAACACCTTTACAACATGGAAAATGTTTAACTGGAGGAAATTTACACGAAGATTGGAAAGGAACTCAAGTAGATAAATTATTTGAATCTAAAACAGGAAACGATTTTTCAATAGTAAATGATGCTGATGCTGCTGGCCTTGCTGAAATTAATTTTGGAGCAGGAAAAGACGTAAAAGGAACTGTAATTATGATTACTTTGGGTACTGGAATTGGTTCAGGTTTATTTTTAGACGGTAAATTGTTACCAAATACTGAATTTGGGCATGTACTTTATAAAAATGGTGAGATTTTTGAAAAATATGCCTCAGACTCTGCAAGAAAAAGAGATGATTTAAGTCGTAAAGCTTGGGGAAAAAGATTGCATAAATATTTTAAGCATATTAACTTATTACTTTCTCCAGATTTAATTATTATTGGTGGTGGAGCTAGTAAAAAGTTTGATAAATTTGAAGCAAAAATAGATATTGATGTGCCTATAATTCCTGCTGAAGCTGAAAATGAAGCTGGAATAATTGGTGCCGCAATGGCAGCTAAATATCAAATTAAATAAATCCTTTAGCTTTAAATTCTAAATATTTATTAATCACATTTACAGTAAGGTTTTGTGGCTTTGTTAAAATTCCGTAAATACCTTTACTTTCTAATTCTTTAACTATTAATCTTTTTTCGTAGGCAAATTTTTCAGCAATTGTTTTATGATAAATAGCTTGTAAATCTTCTGCATTTTCATTAATTAAATCGTCTAACTCAGTATTTTCAAAAAATACCACAACTAATAAATGCTGCTTTGCAATAGCCTTTAAAAATGGCATTTGACGCTTTAATGATGATATATGTTCAAAATTTGTATATAGAATTAGTAAACTTCTTTGTGTAATTTTTCTTTTTATAAAGGCATATAAAAATCCATAGTCAGAATCAGAATATTGAGTTGAAATTGAGTACAACGCTTCGTTTATAGTATTTAAATGCGTTTTTTTATTACTTGCAGCAACTATCGTATCAACCTTTTTAGAAAAAGTTAACAAACCAGCTTTATCATTTTTACGAAGTGCAATATTTGAAAATGCCAATGCTGCATTTATTGAGTAATCCAATAATTTTAATTCTTCAAAAGGCATTTTCATGACTCTTCCAGTATCAATAATAGCATAAATTGGCTGTGATTTTTCATCTTGATATTGATTTACCATTAATTGTGAACGCTTTGCAGTTGCCTTCCAATTTATTGTTCGCACATCATCACCAATTATGTAATTTTTAATTTGTTCAAATTCTAAAGTATGTCCAATTCTCCGTATTTTTTTCAAACCAAATTCAGTTAAGCGATTGCTCATTGCTAAAAATTCATATTTTTTCATTTGAATGTATGAAGGATACACAGCAACCATTTCATTATCTTGAAATTGATATTTTTTTGAAACAATTTTTAAAAACGTTGAAACATATACATTCAATTTTCCAAAGTAATACTCTCCTCTTTCAACAGGTTTTACTGAATATTCAAACTCCCAAACATTTGAAGGGTTAATTGTTGAAACTTGCTCAAAATCTCTTTTTTGAAATTGTTCAGGTAATTCATCAATTACTTTAACTTCAACATTAAAATTGTAGTTATTTTTAATTGTTATTGGAATTGGATTATTATCTGAATTTGAAAATTTTTGAGTTAAAATTCTCCTAGCTAAAATACCCTTTTTTGAATTAAAAAGTAAATACACATCACTAATAAATAATACTGCTAAAATTGTAACTAAATACCAAGCTATAACAAATAAAATTGGAATCCAAAATGACACCAAAAATACTGCAGCAATACTACTTATGTAGATATAAAAGCGTTCGTGTATATATAGGTTTTTAAAAATATTCATTAAAATATAATCTTCAATTTATGAGATTCTGAAACAAATTCAGAATAACGAAACTAATTAAATTTTGAGCTTCTACTTAACGTGGAACTTCAACCGATTGTACAATAATCTCAATCACTTTATCGGCTGTCATACCTTCCATTTCACGCTCTGGAGTAACAATTATTCTATGTCTTAATACAGGTGCAATTACTTTTTTAATATCTTCAGGAATTACAAAATCACGACCATTAATTGCTGCAAATGCTTTTGAAGCATTTAAAACCGCAATACTTGCTCTTGGAGAACCTCCTAAATATAAATGTGAATGATTTCTAGTTTTAGTGATTAGTTGAGCAATGTATTTCATTATTTTTTCTTCCACTAAAACATCAAAAATTTTGCTTTTATACGTTAATAAATCAGTTTCAGAAATTAATGCTGAAATTAACGTTTGCGGTAAAATTCCTTTTCTCTCTTGATGTGTTTTTATAATTAAAATTTCTTCTTCTAAATTAGGATAACCAACATCAATTTTAAATAAAAATCGATCTAATTGTGCTTCTGGCAATGCATATGTTCCCTCCTGTTCTATTGGGTTTTGAGTTGCTAAAACCATAAACGGTGGTTTCATTTTGTATGTGCTACCATCAATTGTTATTTGACGTTCTTCCATTACTTCAAACAAAGCAGCTTGTGTTTTTGCAGGTGCTCTGTTTATCTCATCAATTAAAACTAAGTTTGAAAAAATAGGTCCTTTTTTAAACTCAAACTCTGAAGTTTTCATATTTAGAATTGAAGTTCCTAAAACATCACTTGGCATTAAATCTGGTGTAAATTGCAATCTACTAAAACCTGTATCAATTGTTTTTGACAATAATTTAGCTGTAATTGTTTTTGCAACACCAGGCACACCTTCAATCAGCACATGTCCGTCAGCTAATAATGCAACAATTAGTAAATCAATAAAATTTTCTTGACCAACTATTATTTTTCCCAACTCTTGTTTTATTTGAGTTACAGCATTTTTTAAATTTTCGAGATTCACTCTATTATCAAAATTCAAATCGTTATTTTCCATATTGAATTGTTTTTTTAAAATTTTCTATCATTGAATTTAATTGCATAAGTTCATTAGTTGTAATGTCATTTTTCAAGTGAATTTCATCACAAAATTTGAATAATTTCTCAACACTTTCCAAAGAATTTCCACTTCTAGATGAAACATATTTATAAAAAGTAATGTCTATAGTTATTGTAGGAATATTCAATTTCGTTCTAATAAACGCTAATAAATAATCTATTTTATGCTCTGCAATATTTTTATGCTCTTGTTTTTCAAAATACATATTTGCAATAGTGCGTGTAAATGCAACAGTTTGGTTTTTTAAAGGGGTTAACACTGCAATTTTACGTTGCTTTCGTTTTCCTTCAAAAATAATAAAGATTAATAAGCCTATTAACACCATGTAATAAGCCCATTTCAAGTATTTGTTATTTAGCAAATAATAAATTGGAGATGTTATTTTACTTTTTCCTGTTTTATAATATGAATCCCATAAAATAGGCAAATCATCACTTAAATAAGATAAAACATTTGCTGCATGCTGATGATTTGAAGATTTTAATATTGAATAATTTGTAAAAACTTCAGGAAATGTATGAAAATAAAAATCACCTTTCCCATAGGTAAACTTCACAAAATTTATACCTTCTTCTGTTCTTTCTTCATTATCATTCACATACCCTGTAATACCTAAAATAGTTGTATTTAAAGTATCTATTTTTGTAAAAACCTGATTTACAAAAGATCTATCATAAGAATATTCTTTCCCTTTAAATGCCCTATTTTTAAATTTAAAAGTAACTTTTTCATCTAAATTTTCACTTACTAATTGTTTTGTTTCAAAATTTAAGGTGTCAATATTCATTCCATGAGTTGAAATAAAAACATCATTACCTCTTTCAACAAATTTCATTAAACGCAAAAACTCAGCGTTTCCAAAATTTAAAGCTTCATCAACAAAAAAGTAAGTTCCAATACGTGTAGTATCTTCCAAATAAATATAAGGTGGTGTTTTTATAATTGTTATTTCTTCAGAAGGAAATAAATTAGATAACTCTTCTCGTAACACAAAAGTTCCGTAAGGTATTTTATGTTTTGCAACATAACTTGGAAACCAATTTACAGGTGTTTTTTTAGTAGTTTCAAGGTAAATAAGCCCAAAAACTAGCACTAAAAAAGCAATACTGTATATAATTTTTTTTGTGTTCAACTTATTTTTTTTGAATTAAATGAGTGATTTGTGAAAAATCTGATGCGACTCTCATAAACTCGGTTTCATTAATTGTAAAATTTCCGTACCAAATAAAATCGTACAATCGTGTTAAATTCACAAATGATTTTTGAATTACTTTGTGTTTAATTTCTTTACTATAATCTTCATTTGTTTTTTGCTGCTCCCAAGTTATTAAATGCTTATCTTCAAGCTGTTTTAACATATTTATATAGTAATAACGAACCGCCAAACGATAGTTTTTTTGCGCTATTGCTTTTTGAATTAACTTCAAAATATCTTTCGTTTTAATTAACTCTTCTTCTTCAGTAATTAAAACAACCGATTTATTTTTTGCAGTTCTTATTATTGAATTTGAGTTTACTTTTAAGAAAAATTTGAACAACAAAAACAGTACAATTCCTGCAATTATATAAGGCAACGCTGCAAGAATATTTGCTAAAATTCCTTTAGCATATTTTACACCAAAAATCCATTCTAACAAACGAGAAAGCTGACGAATAAACCAATTAAAAACACGCTCTAAAAAAGAGGGTTCAGCTTTCACTGTACCTTCTTCATATATAAATTCTTTACTTGATTTGTAGTTCTCTAAATTTTTGGTGTTGAACTTTTTTTGTTGAATAGTACTTTTATCATTTTTCACCTTCAACGAATCAGTTTGTGCTAAAACACTAACTGAGAATAGTATAAAAAAGAAAAATAATAGTGTACGCATTGTTAATTACTAGGTTTTAATCGTTTCCTATATTTTCAATTTTCTCAAAAGTACCCGTAAAGTTTTTTTGTTCATTTAAATCAAAATAAATAAATGCTGAAGAAACTAATGTAACTGAATAAAACAAAAATTTACCCAAATAAGCTAACAAATTAAGGACTAAATAAATAGGATCTTCTAAAATTCCTAATATTGCTGTTGGGTCTTCATTTGCCATTGAAGTTCCCATAGAAATTAATTGATATATTAATGATGGAATTGAAAAAACAAACCCTAGCATTGCAACTAAAAATGCTATTACAAAAACAACTCCAAAAGTATTCCACCATTCATTTTTAATTAATGTAAAACAATGAGAAATAGTATCTCCTATACTTTTGTTTTCAAAAACCATAATTGGCATTGCTAATGTTAGCACAATTGAAATATAAACAACTGGAAAAAAACAAAGTACGTAAGCTACTACCATCATTAAAATGGATAATATTCCTAGTCCTAAAAATTTCCAAATATTTGCATAGGCCTTTTCTTTAACTTCATTAAAATTAGCAACACCTTTATTTTTTATATATGACTGAACATAAAACAAAGAAACTTCAGCTAATAATGTATAAACAACACCAAAAATAACAAGCATTGCTAAAAGCCAACCAAACATACCAAACATATTTCCAAATACTGCTGAAGGATCTGGTGCTGATTGATTTACATTTATAACTCCTTTAATGGCACCTGAATAAGAAACCATTGCAAAAACTAACAATGCGGCACCAATTAAAAGTACTGGTCCAATAATTTTAAATACAGTTAAAAAGTAATCTTTCCAGTTTTCACGTATAAATGTAAAAGTATCGGTTATAATAGCTCCTAAATCACGTTCTTTTTTAAATTCAATGAAATTGTTCATCTTGCTGTTGTTTAAGTTTGGTTAATTTTATGGGGTATATTACATAATAATATACTATTGAAATAAATGATGTTATTATAATAAATAATGCCAACCAATTTGGCATTTCTGTATGACGTGTTATAAACCCTTCTAAAAAACCTGCAATTATAAAAAAGGGTATGGTACTTACCATAATTTTTAAACCGACTTTAAAACTATTTTTAAAAGATGTTAATCGTGAATATGTTTTAGGAAATAATAAACCATTTCCTAACACTAAACCTGCACAACCTGCAATTATAATTACTGAAATTTCTATAGTTCCGTGAATCCAAATGGTTCTAGACGATTCCCAAAGCAATCCTTTTTCATAAAAAAAATATAAAAACGAGCCTAACATAATTCCGTTACGCATCATTATAAATAAGGTACCAACTGAAAAGAGTATTCCAAAAACAAAAGCTGTCATAGCTACTTTAATATTATTTAAAGTAATTAAAATAAACATATTTGTCTCGTCCATTTTTTTGTAAACCGCCATTGGATCACCTTTTTCAATGTTTTCTAAAGTTGTGTTTACATAATCATCACCCAAAATTAAACGAACAAAATCTCCATCATTAGCGGCTGAATAAGCGCCAATTATTGTGAAAAATAAAAAAGTTAGAAATGCAATACCTAATTGTTTATGGTATTGAGCAAATTGTAATGGAAATTCTGTTTTAAAAAAAGTAAGCAATCTATTTTTACTTTCTTTTTTTGTTTTATAAATTTTTTGATGTGCTTTTGAAGCTATAGAATTTAAATATTTTTCGGTATTACTTTTAGGATAAAAAGTTTTAGCATAACTTAAATCATCGGTAATTTCAATGTATAAATCAGATAGCTTATCTGGTGAAACTTGTTCTTTATTATCAAGAACATTTTCAAATAAAAGCCACTTATTTTTATTTCTTTTTACAAATGAAGCTTCACGCATTTTTTTTTACTTTTGTCTTTTCAATAGTTTTTAAAAACTATTTTCAACATTCAGGTGAACGAATGTAAAAAATCAAATTGTATCAGCCAAAAAAAGAACGTATATAAAATGGATAATTTTCATATAGAAACAGCACAAAATGTAACAATTCATCAAAATGTTGCGCCACTAAGTACTCGCATTGGTGCTTTTTTAGTTGATATGCTAATAATTGCAGGCTATTACCTAATAATATATTTAATACTTAACGCTCTTGGGCTTAGTTTAAACGAGTCATTATATGTTTTTTATGTGCTTTTAAGTTTACCTGTATTTTTTTACAGTTTACTTTTTGAAACTTTAATGAACGGACAAACACCTGGTAAATATGTTGGTAAAATTAGAGTTACCAAACTTGATGGCTCTAAACCAACATTTGGAAGTTATTTAATACGGTGGGTTTTAAGATTAGTTGATATTAGTTTAGCTTCAGGTTCTGTAGCACTTCTAACTATTTTATTAAATGGAAAAGGGCAACGTTTAGGTGATTTGGCTGCAGGAACAACAGTAATTTCAGAAAAAGAGACTATTTCAATTTCTGACACTTTATTAGTTGATATTCCTGATGAATACAAACCTACCTTTCCACAAGTTACTTTGTTAAATGATAAAGACATTCAAACTATTAAAGAGTTATATTTAAAAGCTAAAAGAAACGGAAATCATAATACCATTTTAAAACTTCACCAAAAAATTATTGACATTACTGAAATTAACACTGAAATGACTCCTATTAATTTTATTGATGTAGTTATTAAAGATTATAACTATTTTACACAACGCTAATTACAATTTATTGTAGTTAAATTCAATTATTTTTATCCGTATCTTATTTGAAATAACAATGAATTTTACTCATTTTAAAAAACATATATCAACTTTAAAACAACATTCAATTGGTGGTTTAGATGCACAATTTAGTTTAGCCCCTAAATTACGTTTAAAGTACACAGAAGAAAAAATTAATGCTTTTAACCCTAAAAAAGCTGCTGTAGCTACATTGTTTTACCCTAATAGCAAAAATGAAACTTGTTTTTTATTAACATTACGTGCAAATTATAATGGTACTCATGCTGCTCAAATAAGTTTTCCTGGTGGAAAATTTGAAATACAAGATACTTCACTTAAAAATACTGCCTTACGTGAAACCAATGAAGAAGTTGGTGCTTTAATAGAAAATATTGTTGTTTTTAAACAAATGACTGATGTTTATATACCTCCAAGTAATTTTATTGTAACACCTTTTTTAGGATATGTAAATACAATTCCAACATTCAAAAAAAATCATGAAGTTGCTGAAATCATCTCAGTGACTGTTCAAGATTTATTAAATGAAAAATCAATAACATCAACTACCTTATCAACCTCATATGCTAAAAATATTGAGGTACCATGCTTTGTATTAAACAATTACATTGTTTGGGGAGCAACAGCAATGATACTGAATGAAATCAAAGAATTATTAAAAAAAATATAAACTATTTTTTGCTTAAATTTGTAACTCATTCAAAACCAAACCAACCATAATGCCCGTATTTAAAAGGAATCCTTTTGGACATATTTTATTTTTAAAAAAATGGCTTGTTCGCCTTTTTGGTGTAGTATCTCACGGACGCTACAGACGCTTTAACAGACTACAAATTGAAGGCTCAGAAATTATTAGAGAATTACCAGATTCAAATGTATTATTTGTTTCAAATCATCAAACGTATTTTGCAGATGTTGCGGCTATGTTTCATGTTTTTAATGCTTCTTTAAAAGGAAGAGTAGATTCATTAAAAAATATTGGTTATATCTGGAATCCTAAGTTAAACTTATACTATGTTGCTGCTGCAGAAACTATGAAATCTGGTTTATTACCAAAAATATTTGCGTATGTAGGCTCAGTTTCTATTGATAGAACTTGGAGAAGTGCTGGCCAAAATGTAAACAGGCAAGTAAAACAATCTGACATTAGTAACATTGGAAAAGCTTTAGATGATGGCTGGGTTATTACATTTCCGCAAGGAACAACAAAACCTTTTAAGCCTATTAGAAGAGGAACAGCTCATATTATAAAAACCTATAAACCAGTTGTAATTCCTATTGTTATTGATGGTTTTAGAAGGTCTTTTGATAAAAAGGGGTTAATGATTAAAAAGCGTAATGTTTTACAATCTATGGTTATTAAAAAACCTATGGAAATTGATTATGAAAATGAAACAATTGATGAAATTGTAAAAAGAATAGAAATTGAGATAGAACAAGATCCATCCATGTTAAAAGTTGTACCTCCTGAAGAATACAAAAAATCTGAAGAAGAACTTCACAAGAAAAGAACTTTTTGGGATGTATATTAAAACAAACACAGCTTTTAGAAATCTAAAAGCTGTGTTTGTTTTTAACTAAACCTAATTATTATTTAAGCCATGCATTTAACATCCAAATTGTTTTTTCTTGTTCTGCAATAAAATCACTCATCATAGAGTTTGTTCCTTCATCATTAGCATCATCAGATTCATTTAAAATATGTCTTTCAATTTTTAATAATTCTGATAAAGAGTTTACAACTAGTTGAACTCCATCAACATCATTACTAATATTTTTACCAACTTTTACTTTTGATAGTTCTGAATATTCTGAAAAAGTATGTAATGGTGTTCCTTCCAAAGTTAATATACGCTCTGCAATCATATCAATTTTTTCTTGAGAATCTGTGTAAAATTCTTCAAACTTAATGTGCAATTCAAAAAATGATTTTCCTTTAATGTTCCAATGCAATCCTCTTAAATTTTGATAATACACTTGAAAATTTGCCAATAAGTTATTTAAATTCACAACTACATTTTCTGTCTTTTTACTGTCTAATCCTAAAATTGTTGTTTTCATATTTTTCCGTTTTAATGTTATTTTTATTTCTACTACAAATTTCTTCAAAAATAAACTCAATAACATATAATTATTATTGATAGTTTTAATATCTTTATCAAAAATATTTATAATAATGACTATTACACAACTTAAATACGTATTAGCAGTTGCTGAACATCAAAATTTCACCATTGCATCTGAACATTGTTTTGTTACACAACCAACTTTAAGCATGCAAATTCAAAAGCTTGAAGAAGAATTAAATACACAAATTTTTAATAGAAAGAAAAAACCAATTCAACTTACAGAAATTGGTAATAAAATAATTGAACAAGCCAAAATTATTGTTGATGAAAGTAACAGAATTACAGATATTGTAGATCAACAAAAAGGCTATATTGGTGGTGATTTTAGATTAGGAATTATTCCTACTATTATGCCAACATTATTACCTCTATTTTTAAAATCTTTCATTAAAAAATATCCTAAAGTAAATTTAAAAATTGAAGAACTTACTACTGAAGATATTGTAAAAAAATTAGCTGACGGACACATTGACGTTGCAATTGCAGCAACACCTCTTGAAAATGAAATGATTAAAGAGCGAGTGCTTTACTATGAGCCATTTGTAGGTTTTGTTCCTACAGAGCACCGCTTATTTAACAATCCGAAAATTGAAGTGGATGATTTAAACATAGAAGATATTTTATTACTAGAAGATGGGCATTGCTTTAAAGAAAGTATCCTTAACTTATGTAGCACATTTGGCAAAGCAAATCAATCTTTTCAATTACATAGTGGTAGCTTTAATACTTTAATTAAACTTTCTAAAGAAGGTTTAGGAATGACATTATTACCGTATTTACAAACGTTAGATACAAACCAAGAAGATAAAAAGTATTTACGAGAATTTAATGAGCCTGTACCTGCAAGAGAGGTAAGTCTTATTTACCACAAGTCTCAATTGAAAATTCAGCTTATTGAAGCTTTAAAAAGTGCGATAGATGGAATTATAAGAGGTGTTATTGCTTTTAACGATGTTAAAATAATAAGTCCTATTCAACAAAAAAGAGGAGTCTTGTAAGACTCCTCTTTTTTAATTTTTTACTAAAGCTAAACAAGTATGTAGGTCTGGTTTATTTACCGTAAACTCTCTTAGCCAAAAATATAATTCTTTAATTTCAAAAGGTAGTAACCTATTTATTGCTTTTTCTAATTCTTTTTTAAATAAGTCTTTGTTGAAACTAACTTTTTCAAGTACTGTCTTGGTGTACTCAAACATTGCTCTTGCCATATTTTAAAAGATTTTAGTTGGTTAAACTTAAAACGCTAAATTAAATTTTTTAGTACATAAATATACAAAAAAAAATAACACAAACAAATATTAATTACCGTTTGTTTGCAAAAACTTACAGTTTATTTATTTTTTCAAGCAGTTTATTTGCATTCTTCTCAAGTTCTAAATTTAAACTTTTAAAATGTGCTTTTTTGCTTTCAACGTTTTTTGTGTGAACTTTTTCAATTAATGCATCAAAAGTTACTATTGCTTCATCTATAATAGCTTCAGTACCTTTTGTATCAGCTTTTGGGTTTAATAATTCCCAAGCATAACACTCTTCAATAATATCACCTAATACGTAATTAATATCTTTTTTTAAATTTTTAATACTTGCCATATTTCTTTCTATTTTTTACATTGCAAATTTACGAGATTTTGATGAATTTATACCCAAAAACATCAAAAATTAACTATAATTTACTTACAAATTGTTTAAATAATGGTTTTAGTTAACTTTAGTTAAATTGTTTAAAATATTTAACGAATTTTCAATGTGCTTTTCTGCTCCAAACTGACTGTTAAAAATATATTGAACAATGCCACTTTTATCTATTACGTAAGTTACACGCCCTGGCAAAAAAACCATACTTTTTTTAACTCCAAATAGTTTTCTTACTTCATTATTTATATCAGCTAATAAAGTAAAAGGTAAATTATATTTCTCTTCAAATTTCTTATGAGATTCAACATTATCAGCACTAATACCAACAACTAAGGCTTCAAGTTTTAGAAAATCTTCAAAGTCATCTCTAAACTTACAAGCTTCCTTTACACAACCAGGTGTGTCATCTTTTGGATAAAAATAAATAACCATTGGCTTTCCAATTGAGCTATTAACTGTAAATGAATTTCCATTTTGATCTTTTAATGTAAATGAAGGTACTTTATCTCCAACTTCAAGTTTTTTCATACTATTATCATTCATTTTAAAGCTTAAAAAAATTAAGCCTACAATTATAATTACTACAGTTATAATTTTTTTCATCTATAAGTTTTTAACAAATATCAATTATTTTATTTAAATGGTTAATTTTGCAATATGAAATATGATTAAGATATTGTTTCTACACTAACTATATACATGTAATTATCATTGCATGTAACCATATAAAAAACAGAATACAAATGAAAACATTTATTGAAAACTTACCCAAAGCTGAATTACATTTACATATTGAAGGATCTTTTGAACCTGAATTAATGTTTAAAATTGCCAAAAGAAACAATATAGACATTCCATATAATTCAATTGAAGAAATTGAAGAAGCTTATAAATTTGATTGTTTACAAGACTTTTTAGACATTTATTATCAAGGAGCTGGTGTTTTAATTAACGAACAAGATTTTTACGACTTAACCTATAGTTATTTACAAAAATGTGCCGCTCAAAATGTACGCCATACTGAAATCATGTTTGATCCACAAACACATACAGAGCGTGGTGTTTCATTTGAAACCGTTATTAATGGAATTTCTAAAGCTTGTGATGATGCCCAAGAAAAACTAGGAGTTACTTCGTTATTAATTATGAGTTATTTACGTCATTTAAGCGAAGATGATGCCTTTAAAACCTTAAAACAATCTATTGCATTTAAAGATAAAATTACTGCTGTAGGTTTAGATTCTTCTGAAAAAGGAAACCCTCCTTCAAAATTTAAAAATGTGTATGAAGCTTCCGTAAATGAAGGTTATATTCCTGTTGCACATGCTGGTGAAGAAGGATCTGCAGATTATGTTTGGGAAGCCATTGATATTTTAGGAATTAAACGTATTGACCATGGTAACAATTCTCTTCAAGATGAGAAATTAGTTGAAGAAATAGTAAAACGAGATATGGCTTTAACTGTTTGCCCGTTATCAAACACAGCATTACAGGTTGTTGATGATTTAAAAAATCATCCGTTAAAAAAAATGATGGATTTAGGTTTAAAAGTAACTATAAACTCTGATGATCCTGCTTATTTTGGTGGACAAGTAAATAAAAACTACTTAGAAATTCAAAAAGCATTAAATTTATCAAAAGAAGAAATTTACATTCTAGCCAAAAATTCATTTCAATATTCATTGTTAGATACTACAAAAAAACAATTGTACTTAAATGAATTAGAAGTATATTACGCTAACAATAAGTAAATTTAAACTTCGTTACTTTTAAATAACTAACAAACTATGAGAAATAAAATTAACATTGCTATTGTGCTTTTTATTATTACAGCAAGTGCATTTGGCCAAGCAAACAAAGTATATATTGATACCGGTTCTGTAAAAAACCAATTTGATTATTTAATTGATAAATCGTATTCATATAAAGATTATAAGAATATAAAACTAAACTGGTTAGTTACGTTAAAAAACAATGTTTCAGATTCTTTAGCTGTTTCAAAAAAGGAAATTCTAACAAATTACAAAACTATAAATTCACAAAAAAATACCATTGATAATCTAAGAGACTCATTAGTTATTTCAGAAAAAAATACAACTATTTTAAGTAATGAGAAGCAAAGTATTACATTTTTAGGTATTCAGTTTAGCAAATCATTTTTTAAAACACTTATGGTTTTAATTATTTGTGGTTTGGCTGCTTTACTCATCTTTTTTATAATACAATACAAACAAAGTTATAGTGTTATTTCTCAAGCAAAGTTAGATTTAAAAGAAACCGAAGATGAGTTTGAAACTCATAGAAAAAGAGCTTTAGAACGTGAGCAAAAAGTAATGCGAAAATTACAGGATGAATTAAATAAACAGAAAAAAGAGTAGTTTTCACATGAATGTAGATGAATTAATTAAAACTGAACTTTCGTTTTTAGGAAGTTCATTATTGAATGACATTATAGAATCATCTACAACAATGCTGTTTGAAAAAGATACAGAATTACTTCGTGAAGGTCAGTTTGTAAAAGTAATTCCAATTGTATTAAATGGCTTAATAAAAGTATTTTCTAGATACGAAGACAAAGAATTATTATTGTACTATATAAAACCTGCTGAAAGTTGCGTAATGTCGTTCTCAGCAAGTCTAAAAAACACACCAAGCCAAGTATTTGCAATTACAGAGGAAGAAACCACTGTTTTATTATTACCCGTTAATAAAGTTGATAATTGGGCAAAAAACTTTCCTAATTTCAACCAATTATTTTTTGAGCAATACAATGTTAGGTATAATGAATTATTAAAAACAATCAATCATTTATTATTTGATAAATTAGATGTTAGACTCTATACTTATTTAGTTGAGAAAAAGGACATTACCCAAAAGAATCCTATAAAAATTTCACACAGACAAATTGCTAATGAATTAGGTACTGCTCGTGAGGTTATTAGCCGACTTATAAAAAAATTAGAAGGAGAAAATAAAGTGAAACAACTCACAAATCAAATTGAAATTTTGTAAGTCGTGACTACAGTCACTGCAAATTACTTATATTTAGAATAATTTTGAATCAAATTTTAACTAAAACTTTTTTATAATGAAAAAAAACATGGGTTCTGCCGACAAAATTATTAGAGTATTAATTGCTATAGTTATTGCTGTTTTATACTGGCAAGGAATTATTAGTGGTGGTACATTAGCAATTGTACTTTTAGTATTTGCTGGTATCTTTGCATTAACTAGTTTAGTAGGTTTTTGCCCACTTTACCCAATATTTGGAATAAATACTTGCAAAAAAAAGTAATATTATAATAAAAAAAGAAGCTTTTAAAAGCTTCTTTTTTTATTCACCACAATAGGTTACAAAATTTCTTGGAGTTTCATAAAGCGTAATTGAAAGTTCTAACTTATCTTCAATTTTAGAACGCAATTTATTCCAAATTACCACTGCTATATTTTCAGCAGTTGGATTTAGTGTTTTAAAAGCTTCAACTTCTTCATTTAAATTTTTATGATCGAATTTTTCTTCAATTTCTACTTCAATTAATTGTTTTAAAACTTTCATATCCATCACAAAACCAGTTTCTGGATGAATTTCTCCTTTCACCGAAACTATTAACTCATAATTATGTCCATGATAATTTGGATTTGCACATTTACCAAATACCGTTGCATTTCTGGCATCTGTCCAATCAGCATTGTATAATCTATGAGCAGCGTTAAAATGCGCTTTTCTATTTACGGTTACTTTCATTTACAATTTTTATTTACTAATGAAGCTATAATATTTTTCAAAAATTATTTTAAACCATTCAGTATAAATTTCAGGGTGCAATAACATATCATTTTTCACTTCTTCAACAGTCATCCATTTAAAACTTTCAACTTCTTCCCTATTTATGATTGGATTTTCATTGTAATGTCCAATCATAATATGATCTAATTCATGTTCAGTTAAACCATTGTCAAACGGCGCTTTATATATAAATGAAGTCACTTCTTCTAACTCACAAACAAACCCCATTTCTTCTTGCAAACGACGCTTACCCGCTTCTAAATTACTTTCACCATCTCTTTGGTGACTACAACATGAATTTGTCCATAATAAAGGAGAATGGTATTTATTAGCTGCACGTTGTTGCAACATTAATTCATTTTTATTATTAAAAACAAAAACAGAAAATGCTCTATGCAATACAGCTTTTTCGTGAGCTTCCATTTTTGGCATTAAACCAACTTGCTCATCGTTTTCGTTTACTAAAATTACGTGTTCTTCTTTCATTATCTTTTGAATTGCAACAAATTTACAATTTTCAATTGAAAGATTAAATAATTGAATGACTGAAATAAGCCAATATTTAATCTTTTATTTTTTCAATCTTTAATCTTTAAATTCCTAAATTTGCACCTCAAAATTTGAATATGAGTTTTTTAGAAGAAATAGAACGCAGACGTACATTTGGAATTATATCTCACCCTGATGCTGGTAAAACCACATTAACCGAAAAGTTATTGTTATTTGGTGGTGCTATACAAGAAGCTGGTGCCGTAAAAAACAACAAAATAAAAAAAGGTGCCACTTCCGATTTTATGGAAATTGAACGTCAACGTGGTATTTCTGTTGCTACTTCTGTACTAGCTTTTCTTTATAAAGACAAAAAAATAAATATTTTAGATACGCCTGGACATAAAGATTTTGCTGAAGATACTTTTAGAACTTTAACTGCCGTAGATAGTGTAATTGTAGTAATTGATGTTGCAAAAGGTGTTGAAGAGCAAACTGAAAAACTGGTTGAAGTTTGTAGAATGCGTAAAATTCCAATGATTGTTTTTATCAATAAATTAGATCGTGAAGGAAAAGATGCGTTTGATTTATTAGATGAAGTTGAACAAAAATTGGGATTACGAGTAACTCCTTTAAGTTTCCCTATTGGAATGGGTTACGACTTTAAAGGAATATATGATATTTATGGTAAAAAAATTAACCTATTTTCTGGAGATAATAAACAAACCATATCAGAAGGTGTTGAATTTACAGATATTTCTACTCCTGAGTTAGATGAGATTATTGGAGAAACTTCAGCTGAAACATTAAGAGAAGAATTAGAATTAGTAACTGAAGTTTATCCTTCTTTTGATAAAGAAGAATATTTAAATGGAGATTTACAACCTGTATTCTTTGGTTCAGCCTTAAATAATTTTGGAGTGAAGGAACTGCTTGATTGTTTTATTGAAATTGCTCCTTCACCTCAACCAAAAAATTCAGAAGAGCGTTTAATAGATTCAAAAGAAGAAAAAATGACTGGTTTTGTGTTTAAAATTCACGCAAACATGGATCCTAATCATAGAAACCGTTTGGCATTTATAAAAATTGTTTCAGGTACTTTTAAACGAAACGTGCCTTATTTACATGTTCGTAATAATAAAAAAATGAAATTTTCAAGTCCCAACGCCTTTTTTGCTGAGAAAAAAGAAATTGTTGATGAATCTTTTCCTGGTGATATTGTTGGCTTGCAAGATACAGGGAACTTTAAAATTGGTGATACTTTAACCGAAGGTGAAAACTTAAACTTTAAAGGAATTCCAAGTTTTTCACCTGAGCATTTTAGATATGTTAATAATGCAGATCCGCTAAAATCTAAGCAATTAGCTAAAGGTTTAGATCAACTTATGGATGAAGGTGTTGCTCAATTATTTACTTTAGATTTAAACGGAAGAAAAATAATTGGAACTGTTGGTGCATTACAATATGAAGTTATCCAATACCGTTTAGAACACGAATATGGTGCAAAATGCAGTTATGAAAACTTGCCATTACATAAAGTTTGTTGGGTTGAACCTGATGATATTAAAAATGAAGAATTTAAAGAATTTAAACGTGTAAAACAGCGTTTTTTAGCTAAAGATAAACAAGGACAACTGGTATTTTTGGCAGATTCAGCATTTACAATTCAAATGACACAAAGTAAATATCCAACGGTAAAATTACACTTTACTAGTGAGTTTCAATAACACTAAATTGTAATTTTAACGGTTGTAAATTATCTAATAGCATAGGTATAAATTCATTTCCTAGCTCTAAATATATTTCAGAAAAATTACGAGTACGTTCTTCCAAACTTTGATTTGGAAACAGTTCATTTTGTAACAGTTTAATTCTATCAACAACATCAGAAAGTTTACGTTTTTGTGCTTTTAATAATCGTTTTTCTAAATTAGAAATTCCATTTAATTGCTTCTGTTCTTGTGCATTTACTGCTCCTAAAAAGGAAATATCAGTTTGCTTTGCTAATTCCTTTAAATCAATAAATTGTTGCTTTAAATGTTCTTTTTGTTTGGTAAAATCTATTTCAATCTTAGATAATTTTGTTACTTTTTTTGTGATTAAATCTTGTTGCTTTTCAAAAAGTTCTTCTAAAGAAATAGCTAATTTTTCACTTTTAAGTAACTGCTTTTCTGAAGCCAACAACACTGAATTTCTTAACAATAAAATTGGGAATGGTATTTTAACCCTACTAAAATAATTTTTTAACTGAAACCAATATGCTAATTCTCCACCTCCACCTATATAACATAAATTTGGTAAAATTGTTTCTTGAAACAAAGGTCTCATAATTACATTTGGACTAAACCGTTCTGGGTAATTTGAGACTTCATCCAACAATTCATCTTTAGAAAAAGCAATTGTTGTGTTATTAATCTTAAAATTATTGTCTTCAAAAATTATACGTTCTCTTAAGTTCTCTTTTAAATAAAATAAGTTAATTTCTCTAGCGTTTACTTGTATTTTATAGTTTTCCCCTAATTCTTTACTCGTCTTAGAAACTTCTTTAAATGAAGTATTATTCAATAACTCATCTTTAATAATTGGTATAAATTGTTGTTTTAATTTAATATCGTCACCATCAATAATTACCAAACCATATTCACCAAAAAGTTCGTTTACTAAATAACGAGTAGCCGAAGTTAAATTACCATGTTTTAAGTATGAATTTTCAAATAATTCTTTTAAATATTTTGCATTTTTAGTAGTACCAACTAATTTTGAGAATTCTTCAAAAACACTGTTAAAATCGTCAGTTTTTAATCTCCCAACTGCTCCGCTACTTTGTCTATCCCAAGCAATCTTCGTATTTTTTAAATTAAAAAAATTAATTTCTTCAAAATCGTGATCTTCAGTTGCCATCCAATAAATTGGCACAAAATTCTGATGAGGAAACTCCTTTTTTAAGTCTTTTGCTAAATTTATGGCATTTACTATTTTATATAAAAAATAAAGTGGTCCTGTAAATATGTTTAATTGATGACCAGTAGTAATAGTAAAGGTATTTTTTTTGGAAAGCAGTTCAATATGTTGAAGTGTATTTTCAGAAGCTTTAGTTGATTTATATTGATGCGTTAATGCATCAACCAACACTTTTCTAGAATTGGTTTGAAAAGAATCTTTTTTAAGTTTTAGCTGCTTTATAAATCCTGCTAAATCGGGAAAATTGCCATAAAATGATGATAATTCAGGCTTTTTGTCTAAATAATCACAAATTATAGGCGAAAAGTAACCCGTTTTTTGAAATGGAATATGATGTACTTTCATTAAATTTAAACTGTTCTTTGAAATAAAGTATATACATATTCTCTTAAACCACCCGAAGGTTGTGTATAGGTGTAATTAAACGACTTTAACAACTTAAAATCATTACCTAAACGTTCTTGTAACATAGCTTCATTATAATTAAACACATCTAAACCACTACATTTTTTTGCGCCTTCTAAATTAAATTCTGCTAAAATCACATAACCATTTGGAGCTATAACCTTTTTAATTAAATTAAAATATGTTTTTTGTTGTTGTTCAGTTGTAAAAAAATGTAATACAGCTCTATCATGCCATAAATCAACATTTTTTAGCTTTAATAATTCTGATGGGTTTGTTAAGTCATCTACAATAAATTGAACCTCAGCATTTTTATGTGCTGTTAAATTATTTTTCAATTCGGTTAAAGCTGCTGCTGCAATATCATTTACAACAATATTTGTATATCCTTTATTTAGTAACAATTCAATTAACGTTGCTGCACCAACACCTGCATTAAAAATTAGAGCGTCATTTGGTAAGTTACATTCTGAAATTAATTCCATTGAAGGAATTGGATCTTCTTCATACCAACCTAAACTATCAACAGGAGTTTTTTGATAAGCATTATTCCAATGTTTTTCAAAATCGTATGCTGAGATTTTGCGCTCTTCCATAATTCACTAAATTAATTTTGATAAAAGTAAACAATTTAGCTTGTTTGTCGAAATTGAGCAAAACATCTAACAAATCTTTAACAAAAAATAAAATCACAGTTTTACTTAGTTGCCAATACCAATCCTTCTAATGCTGATGCATCATTAGGCTTATTTAATAGCGCTTTTTGAAACAACACTTTTGCCTCTTTCTTTTTACCAAGTTGCAAATTTGTCCAGCCATACATTAATAAACCATCATAATCAAAAGGATATAAATCTACAATTTGTTTATAATACGTTTGAGCTTTGTCAAACTGTGAACGATTATAATAAATAGTTCCTAAATAATACATTGCTTTGGTATTATGTGGCGAATTTTCTAAAATTCTTTTATATATAATTATTACTTCATCCCAATTACCTATGGCTGATAATGGAAAAATAGTTCCAAATTTTGGTTCATCAGCATAAGGCATCAATTCACTTGCTTTTTTATAAAAAATGATAGATTCGGTAAAATTTCCGGCCATATAGTTTAACCAACCTAAACGTAAATTGGTTTCGTAAGAGCTTTCATCGTATAAATCTTTTAGCACATCAGCGGCTAATTTGTAATCCCCATCTGCTTCAAATGAATAACTTTTACTAAATGCTTCTTGTAAATTAGTGAAATTTACTTGTGCAAATACTGCTGGTTTTACACATAAAATAAACAATCCTATAATACTTATCTTTCTTAAAATTTCCATGTAATTCCTGCTGTTATATTTTGTTGGTTAAATGTAAATACTTTTGATGTGCTATCTAAATTTTCAGTATAATAATTATCTTCTAGTTCCATAAAAGAATAGCCTACTTTTATAGTTGAATTTTTAGTGAAAAATTGCACTACTGCACCAAATTCATTCAATGCTGTTGCTGCTTGGTTGTAAAGTACTGCTCCGTTATTAGCTGTAAAGTTATACATATCACCAACAGTTCCGTAACCAACAATTGAAAACTTTTCTGTGTTTACAGATAAACCTCCTGTAAAAACGGTGTTTGAATCTGAATCTTCATTTTGATATTGAATACCTCCAAATGGGACAAATAAAGTACTTCCTAAAGGATATAAAGCCATATTATAGCCTGCTTGAAACTGGTTATAACCATTTAAATTTGAAACCGAAAAATTTATGGTGTTTCTCATAAAGTATGAAGCTTTTGACAAAGAGCCTCCAAAAACAATATCGCTATAATTTATAGTTGAAGATGATGAAGTTGCTCTTCCTGGCCCTCCAATAGGTATTGTAGTATCTGCATTTAAATTATCATAATCTCCATAAACAATATGCATAAATGTATCTAAATACCATCTATTTCCTAAAGCAACTGTTACATCTACATAATAACGTGTTTCGTTTCCTTTATATACTTGGTTTTCAAGTAAACCTCCGCTATTTTCTTGTTGAATTGATGTTGTTGGCATTACTGAAAGCTGATGAAATAAACTTACTCGTTTTGACAAAGGATGGCTAAGCCCTAATGAATACAACTGATAATTCTCAGGAAATAAACGCACATCTCCATCTTCTGAATTTGTATCCGCTTTTAATAACGCATCATAATCTACATTGTTAGTTGCCAATACATTTAAACTTAAAGAACTTACAAAAGGATATTCCAAATTAATGGATTCTTTTAAATTCTTGTTCATTTTATCATAAAACAAACGCGATTCTAATAACAAACCACTATAACGATATGCCCAATATAAATATTCTTGCACTACAACATCATACGTATCAATCGTATATGCTTCTTCTAATAATTGAATAGCATTTAACATTTTATTTTCTTTAAAAAAGGCAATTCCCATACGCACTTTCAAATAATAAAAATCAATTCCTGCAGCTCTAGATTCTTTCCCTAAAGCTAATAAAGGCTTCCAATCTTGCTTTAAATAAAGTGCATACGTTGTGCTATCTATTTGTTTAAATGATAAGGATGCTTTTTGTGCATTGGCAGTAGTTACTAACCACAAAACCAATATTACTGTAAGTTGTTTTCCCATGTTAATTTAATTTTTGAATTTTTTGAGGTTTTACAATCAATATGTATCGTCTTATTTTTAAATATTATACTGTTAGCTGAAAAGAGTACGCGATTTTTATTTCCTTCAATTTTAGATTGAATCTCCATATTTTGAGGGTTAAACGCTTGCTCAGTTTCTTTATAAGAAAGTTGATATCTCCCTTTTAAGAATAGTACTAATGGAACTAAAAAGTCTTGTATAGTTAATAAAGGAAATCGGTATAAATGATGTACCGGAAACCTTGTTTTTACCACCAAATTAGTTTGATCACTTAATACTACTTTATAAAAAGAACGATAAAAATAAAACAACGCACTTCTTTTAGAACCCAAATAATTTAAGCTAGAAAATGTTTTTCCATTATTTTCATAATACAGTTTTGCATTTGTTTTTAAGCAGTGCAAGTAAGATTGATTATAACTATCAACCTCATTTCTAATTGAATAACTAGCTTCTTTTCCAGTATCCTTCACTATTGTTAGCTCAAATTTATCACCAGGATTCCATTTAAAAGCATTTTGCAATAAAGTAGCTGTAGAAATAGTAGCTATGGTTTCACCTTCCTTCGGAATACCTTTTTCTACCAAATTTAATAATGAGTTATCATCTTTCACAATATATTCAAACAATGGCCAAAACGTAGTTTGGTCACCAATTTTTGAAGTTGATTGCAATTGAAAATGTAAATGTGGATATGGAGAACGACCAGAATTACCACATTTACCAATTACCTGACCTTCAACAACAACATCACCAATATGTACTGTAATAGAACCTTTTTTTAAATGACTTACTTTTGAAAACAAATACATATCGTGTTGTATTACAACTGTATTTCCCCAATTTTGAAGTGTATTTGCAACGCCTATTTCATTGTCTTCAATAGTATTTACAACGGCTACAACAGTTCCTATTGCAGGAGCAATTACTGGTTTATCAAAACAATAATAATCACTTACTAAAAGACCATCTCCTTGAAATTCTTTTTCTGAAACAGTATCTTTAATAATAAAATCCCAAGCATATTTAAAAAAATCTTTATGTGTATAAGCACCATCATGACCTTGATTTACTGTCCATTGTCCCATAAATGGTAAACGAATAGGAATAGTAAAAGCTGCATATTCCTTTGCTGAATGACTATCAAACAAGTACGCATTAGTTTCAGGATTTTTTTGCTGAATTAAGGTTAAAATTGGTGATTTTGTTTGATTGTAACGTATTTTAAATGCATATAACATTCCAATAACAATCATATTAAAAGGTAAAGAGAACGCAGATAATTCAAAAGACGTAAAAAGTCTATCTGAACCTATTGTTGTTACAACTAATACAGGAATTAACACTAAACTCCATACAAATGAAGTTTTTGATGGAATTAAAAAATAACCACCAATGGCTATTGCTGACAATATAAAGTTAAAACCATAGTAAGTATAATTTAACGAACCAGTGTACATTCCTAAAAATGAGTAAAACCAATACGCTACAAAAAAGCCAACTAATGATAGTAAAAAATTAACTCGCGAATGAATTAACAATCCAATTGAGATTAGCACTCCTGCCAAAATATTAAATTGAAAGAAAATAGCCCCTAAAGATAAAAAATAAGTATCAAAACCAGTATCAGCAAAAAAAGTAGTAAGTGTATCAACTAGTACAACAAGTGTATTTCCGCCTAATTTAAAAAACATATTAGAAGGATACAAAGCTTCTGTATTTAACGCTATTTTAGAAAATGAAGGAAATGCCAGTAGCATTAACCACATTCCAAACAAAAATGGAATACTTAAAAATGGGAGTTTATATTTTGCAAACAATCCCATAATAACAATTGTACTAAAAAAAGCGATAGTACCACCAACAATAATTAATAACAATACTTCTAAACTTGGTAAAAAATAGGTACCAATACCTAAACCTACTAGCAAAGCATTAAAACTAAAAAGCCCTTGTTTAGCAATTACAGGAGAATATTCAAGAACTGTAGATAAACCAACAGCTGTTAAAACTGCTATAAGTCCACTTAAACCTGTCCACCAATCAATAAAACTTACAACAACTAATATTGACGCTAAAATTTTATTTTCAGTAAAAAAAATTTGTGAGTAGCTTGTTAAAACAGCTTCTCCAATAAAAAGGCTTTTTTTTAATAGGTTTTGTTTCATACTTACATTCATATATCTAATACTTCTAACTTGTGTTAACTAGTAAGGTCTCAAAATACATTATATTAGTCAGTCGTACATTTTGAATAAAATTTGTCAATTCGAGTGAATTTACGAATGAAAATGAGTAAAATTCGTATCGAGAATTAAGTTTACAACTTTCAAATAGCTCTCGATACAATTTTCTATCGAAAATCACTCGAATTGACATTCATTTGTATTAATCTATTTATGTTAAATTTAATTTCTATTTATTTTGAAGATAATCTGGCACTAATTCTTGTCTTCTAAATACTTCTTTATCTTCAGCTTTTCGTACCAAATGCACTTTTCCTTTTTCATCAATTAAAACAATATTAGGACGATAGGTAATAAACTGCATCCATTGTGTCATTGTGTACGCTCCTACTCTTTTCACTACAAAATGATCTCCTTTATTTAACATTGGAAAATCTATATTTTTACGAATCACATCAATATTCATACATAAAGGCCCGTAAATTGTTGTTGGTTCTGATTGAAAACTAGATTCTTTCACTGGATAAATTTCGTGATCGTACCAAAAAGCTGTAAACATTAAATTTACACCGGCATCAATTACCATAGATCTTCTTCCATCAGCCAACCGTTTATTTGCTAAAACGGTTCCTGCCAACCAACCAGCATCATCAATTAATGCACGTCCTGTTTCTAAAATTAACATAGGAGTTTCATTATTTGGAAAATCAACAGCTGTCATAGCCGTTGTAATTGAATGTGCATAATCATCAAAACTTGGTGTAGTATCAGTTGCTGGCATATAAGCACCTTGCAATGTGTTTTGTGATGCAAAACCTCCACCAACATCTATATAACTAATACTTGTTTGAAAACGATCATACGTTTTATTGGCTAACGCAGCTAACTTTTTAACTGCAGTTGCATATGCTTTAGACATTGTTATATATGTTCCAATATGAATATGCAACCCTATTAAATCTATTTTTCCATTAGAAAGTAACCTGTTTATTGCATTCCAAGCTTCACCATTTTCATAATTAAATCCGAAACGATCCCATTGAGGAAGAATTCCTGTATCCATATTCACACGAATAGCAACTTGCGGACGTTCTTTTAATTTATCAACCAAACCAATAATTGTGTACAATTCATCAAAATGATCTATATGAACTAATGATTTATTGTTGATGGCTCTTATTAAATCGGCATCGCTTTTATCTGGTCCGTTAAAAATAATTTTATTTCCAGGTGTGCCATTATCTATTGCTTTTTCATATTCAAAGCCTGAAACTACTTCAGCCCAAGCACCTTCTTGATGAAAAATACGGCAAACAGCATCTAAATAATTGGTTTTGTATGACCATGCAAATTGTACTTTTGGATACCGTGTAGAAAATGCTCTATGTGCAGTTCTATAGGTTTCTCGCATTGTTTTTTCAGAAATAACAAACACTGGAGATCCATATTTTTCAATAAGACCATCAATGGGTACATTATCTATCGTTTCTATTGGTCGTAATCTTTTTACACTTCCAAATTTGTTTGGAATTCCTTCAACAACTTTTCTTAATACCGGACGTTCATATATTTTTTTACTCATTTTTTTCATCATTTATAGTTCTCCAAACATGATTATTTTTTCAAAATCGGCAATATCACCTATTAAATCCCACGAATAACGGATAAACATTTTGCCATAAGCATACTCTGTAACTGGTGCTACTTTTTCTCCCATTGCCATTTGACATAACATTTTGGGAATGTTTTGACCTGCACCAACTGCTAAATATACCCAAGCTGGTATACGCGGATTGATTTCAATTAAATGATATTCACCGTCATCAGTCTTTATCATTTCAAGTTCCATAGCACCACGCCATTTTGTTTCTTTAATAATATGATGTGTTATTTCAAGTAGGCGCTCATCGTTTAATGTAATTCCTCCCCAAGCTTTTCCTTTATCTGTAATATATTGCTTACGCATAGCAACTGCAGAAACTGTATTCCCTTCTCCATCACCTAATGCAATTACATTTACCTCAGTACCATGTATTGCTTCTTGAACGACGACCGGAAGTCCCCATTTTGCAGATAATTTATTAAAATAATAAACACCTTGACTTTGGTTTACCACTTTATAAGCTTCATAAAACTTACCTTTTATATAATATGGATATGATAAAGGTTTGGGCAAATTTGCCAACTCTTTACTATTTAAAATTGGCTTACTCGCTGGTACGGTAATATTATATTTTTTAGCAAATTCAGGTAAATTATCTTTATGGCGTTCTTCAAACTGCTCCATAGTTGGTAAGAATGTACGAATACCCATTTCTAACAACTTTTCACTGAATTTTATAAATAAATACAGTTCTGAATCAAAATTTGGAATAATTAAATCTAATTGTTCTCTTTCATTAATATACGTTAAGCGTTCTAAAAATGCTTCACTTCCTGTTGAAGGAAAAGGCATTAGATATGTTTTATCTACCAAATTTGGCATATAAATTCCTGGTTCTAAATTTTCATAAGCTAAACCTATAATTCTAACATTCATACCAGAATCTTTTATCCCCCTAATTACAGAAACTCCAGGTCCTGGACTATCAATATTATTTAAACCTGTAACTGCTATGGTTATTTTTTTTGTAGCCATAACTTAGTCTAACATATTTTCACGTTTCAAAAAATCTAAATACTCATACAAATCACGACCAGCAGTTACTTTATCTACATCAAATTCAGTGGTAATTTCATCAATAATTTCATTGGCAGGCTTTTCTTCTTTTAAATGGTGAATAATTAATAAACCTAATTCATTTGTTGTGAATGATTCACCTGTAGATGGTTTAAAAATAAATCCGTTATCGCTTATAGCTAGTGAATTTAATTTGCTCATATATTGCTTTTTAATATTAAATTTATACGGTTTACATCTCAAATTTCTTAACTAAATTTCTAATGCAAAGCCATATTTGTTACTCAACATAAAATTAGAGACCTCTAAGATTTTATTAAGACTATCGCTTTTTTAAAAGGTTTAATGAACTTTTGTTACACAACTGTGAAAAATTTGTTAATAACATATTGCGCTATTTTAGAATACTCACTTAACCCTAACAATCAACAAGTTACAATTTGTTTTATGTATTTATTCATTTTTATGTTAGGATTTCAAAACTATACAGACTATTAAAAAAATGGTTTACTACTATTTGTTAAAATTCTAGAAATTCATAAAAATTATTAAAAATGAAAAAAAGAATACTAAAATGGGGTTTAATTCTTCTTGTTAGTGGAATTATTATTGGTGCCGCAATTATATACTTTATGTTTAATCAACCTCACAGAGATATTCAAGCAGCTACAGTTGATTATAAATTAGAAGCTTCTGCACTAGTTAATGAATACTTAACCAATGCTACTTCTGCAAATGATAAATATTTAGAAGCTGAAGGAGAATCAAAAATAATTATTGTTTCAGGAACTATTGCTTCAATTTCTGAAGACTTAAATAAACAAAAAGTAGTGCTTCTAAAGAGTAAAAATGCTAAAGCAGGTGTAAGCTGCACTTTTACCTCTGAAACAAATGCAACTACAAAAAATTTAAAAGTTGGTGATAAAGTAAGTATAAAAGGTGTTATACGATCTGGTGCTGGCTATGATGAAGACTTAGAATTGTATGAAGATGTAATACTTGAAAAATGCAATAGCATTAAAAATTAATATAAAATATCTAACAAACATAATTTATAACTAAAAACAACAATCATGAAAAAATTACTTTTTACAATTGCTATTTCAGGAATTTTAGCAATAACAACTGCATTTACATCGCCAACAGTGAGTAAATTAGTGAGCAAAGCTGGGCATATTAACTTTTTCTCGCATACAGCAATTGAAGATATTAGCGCAGATAATTTTAAAGTTGTAAGCACGTTAAATACAGCTACTGGCGAAGTAGTATATTCTGTACCTATGCAAAGTTTTGAATTTGAAAAAGCATTAATGCAAAAGCATTATAACAGTAAAAAGTTTTTAGATACTAAAACATATCCAAAGGCTAAATTTAAAGGTCAAATTACGAACCTTGATGCTGTTAATTTTGAAGTAGATGGGACTTACAATGTAACTATAGCAGGTGAAATGAATTTACACGGCGTTACAAAAGTAATTACTGAAACTGCAACAATCACTGTTTTAGGAAACAAAATTACCGTTGAAACAAAAATGAATTTAACTTTAGCTGATTATAAAGTTGCTTTTAAAGGTGGAAAACCTTCAACAAATATTGCAAAAACTATTGAAGTTACTTCAAAATCTGAATATACTAAAGAAGGGTAAACATCTAATTACACTGAAAATTTAAAATCCTTTTACTTTTAATTAAGTGAAAGGATTTTTATTGTAAATCCATTTTAAAATCAAATCTTAACAAAAAGGCAATTCATAATAAAATAGTATATTTAGCACTTTTAAAAAAATAAATACACCTATGCAAACAAAAGTTGAAGAACAAACATTGTGGGGACACCCAAAAGGCTTATACATTTTATTTTTTACTGAATTATGGGAACGCTTTTCGTATTACGGAATGCGTGCAATACTAATTTTGTATTTAACGGCTAAAGCTACTGATAGCAATGCAGGATTAGGTTGGGACAAAGTATCAGCATTAGAACTTTACGGGTGGTATACGATGTTTGTGTATGTGTTATCTGTTCCTGGAGGCTTATTAGCTGACCGTTTATTAGGACAGAAAAAAACAGTGATGTTAGGTGGTTTTTTACTTGTAGCTGGGCATATTATTTTAGCGTTTGATAGTATTTCAGCTTTTTATGCAGGGCTTGTTTTAATTGTATTAGGTGTTGGTGCTTTAAAACCTAATATATCAACTATGGTTGGCGGACTCTATAATAAAGGTGATGCTAAAAGAGATACCGCATTTACTATATTTTATATTGGAATTAACATTGGTGCGTTTGCAGCACCTATAATAGTTGGGTATGTTGGTGAAGTAATTAATTGGCATTACGGCTTTGGATTGGCTGGTATTGGTATGACTATTGGTCAAATTGTATATATATGGGGACAAAAATATTTAAAAGATGTAGGGAATTTTGTACCTGTAATTAGAGACAAAGGCACTAATAAAAAAGTACCGCTAACTGCTATTGAAAAAGACAGAATGATTGTACTTATATTATCTTTTATTATTGTAATTGTTTTTTGGGGCGCCTACGAACAAGCTGGTGGATTAATGAATTTATATGCACGTGATAAAATTGACAGAGTTATGTTCGGTTTTACAGTGCCAACTAGTTTTTTACAAGCATTACACGCATTTTATGTTATTTTATTTGGTGTTCCGGTTGCTTGGTTTTGGACACGTTGGAGAAAAAAAGGAAAAGAAAGCTCTTCTCTATTTAAAATGGGTTTAGGTACAATAATTACCGGTTTAGGGTTTTTATTACTAGCACAAGCTGCCATTGAAACTACAGTTTCATTAGATGGAAAAGCATCAATTTATTGGATGTTTGGTGCTTATTTATTGCACGTAATTGGTGAATTAAGTATATCACCAGTTGCATTGTCTTTTATCACCAAATTAGCACCTGTTAAATATGCATCCTTAATGATGGGAACTTATTTTATGGTATCAGGAATAGGAAATAAATTAGCTGGTTATATTGGTGAAGCGGCACAAAATGCAGGAGAATACACTATTTTTATGGGCGTACTTATATTTTGCGCATCATTTGGTTTGTTACTTATAGTATTTGTTAAAAAACTAAAAAAACTTACGCATGGTGCTGATGATGTTAATGAAAAAATTGTAATTGTAGAAGCTGAATAAATTTTAATGCAAGATAGAAAACAATTTTTAAAATTAGATGTTTCCGTTTTTGAAAGGAATGGAAAAAAAGAATTTGCACAACTAATTAAAAAAAACAAATTAAGAACAACAAGAGCTCTTAATGATTTTTTAATTGGAATGAAAAATGAAGCTCTAGACACCAAAGAAGCTTCACGCATTATTTTAAAATTTATAGTTCAGCAACATATTTCAAAAGAAGAAGAAAAACACCTTAAAACTCAGCTTGCAGATATTTTTAAAATAGTAGGCATTGGTGTTCCTTTCATGATTATTCCGGGCGCTACCCTACTAATTCCGTTTATTTTAAAAGCTGCAGAAAAAAAGGGCATAGATTTATACCCTTCTAATTTCAAAGGAGAAAAAAAGTTGTATTAGCTTATCTCTATATAATTAGCTTCGAAAAAATCAATTTCTAGCAATCAATAATACATCACAATTTATACGTTTTGCGTGCTAAAAAATGTGTATATTTGAATTGCTATGAAAATTTAAAATCTATGAAACCTACTATACTTTTAAAAAAGGTAAAGCATCGAAAAAAAATACAATTACTGTTACTGTTTCCTTATAATGATGTGCTTAAAGAAAAAATTAAAGCCCTTGAAGGCTATGCTTGGAGTCAAACATTAAAAGGATGGTATACTGAATATTCGTCAAAAAACATTCATTTATTAAAAAAAACACTTCAATATGAAGTAGTTTTTAAGTTAGACGATTCTATGTATCATAAAGAGCTTATCGTTAGAACAGAAAGAAAACCACGAGAAATTTCAGAAAAAAACAAAGAAGTTCTTAGAGCCTATGTAAAATACTTAAAAGGAAAATGTTATAGTGAAAGCACTGTTAAAACCTATTTTACGTTTGTAGCCGATTTTATTAGTTATATTAAGGATACACCACTTGCAACAATCTCTAACAGAACTGTTGAACAATTTATTGAAGATGTTTTTATTCCTAGAAAGTATAGTATAAGTACTCACCGACAATTTTTTAGCGCCATAAAGCTATTCAAAGCCTTTTATCCAGAATGTAAAATTGATGAGCTTCAACTAAAACGACCAAAAAGAAGCAAATTATTACCAACTGTTTTATCTAAAGAAGAAGTTATTGATTTATTGAGATACACCAAAAATTTAAAGCACAGAGCAGTATTGGCAATGATTTACTCGGCAGGATTACGTATAAGTGAATTATTACACTTAAAATTAGAACACATTGATATTGATAGAAGACAATTAACTGTAAAAAACAGTAAAGGACGAAAAGACCGAAATATTATATTAGCTCAAAGTTTTGTTCCATTAATGCAAAATTATATTATGAGTTATAACCCAAAAACATATTTTGTTGAAGGAAAACCATTTCAACAGTATAGTGCAGAAAGTGTACGGTCGTTTTTACACAGATCAAGTAAAATTGCACAAATTAAAAAGCGAGTTACACCGCATACATTAAGGCATAGTTATGCCACTCATTTACTAGAAAACGGCATTGATTTAAGATATATACAGGAGTTATTAGGCCATGCAAAACCAGAAACAACAATGATATACACACATGTATCTAAAAAGGACTTATTAAATATTGAAAGCCCTTTAGATTTGGCTGTTAAAAGTTTGGTTGAAAATGACAACAATAAAAACAACCTTAGATTGTCGGGTAATTATTAATTTTAAAATTTAGTAATCAACTAATTTAAAGACTTCTGCTACCTTCTTTATAAGTGGTAACACCTTTTTTTAACAAACGTTTTATAAACAATGCTGGCTGAAAATTTAAATGGTATTTTAAAATACTTCGCTTTGGATTTAATTTTAAAGCCTCGTCTTCGGCCTTGCATTTAAACCCTAATTTAAACTTACCTATATTTTCAAGATCTACTGTTTTTCCTTCAAGTAAATGAAATTGCAACTTTTCACCTAAAGCAAATAGCACTGCGTGCACATCAGTAGGACTTAAAGTGCTCTCCATACTAATTTCTTTGCTTAGCCTTCTAGAGTTTATAGTACCAGTAGAAACGGCTTGCATAATATATGCACTTGCTTTGTTAGGATGAATATTATTAGTGCGTTTTGTAATTCTGTAACGTATTGCCATTATTTTAATTTAATTATTTTAAATGTATTAGCTTTAAAATTGTTAGTAACTATTTAATTATAATTATTTAACACTATTATTTTTTTGCAACTTTATAAAAAGTTAATTTTTAGCTTCTTTTCAATTATTTTTATTACACTGTAAAAATAGTACTTTTTGCATAAAATAATTCTACACTATTTTAATATTAATTGTACAATTAATATATAGATAATTGTACAACTTTTTTAATTATCTTCAAGAGATAATCCATTATCTCTTAGCAATAAACCACATACACTATGAAGATAAACAACTTATAGTAGATAGCAGCGAAAAGAGGATCACAAAAACTTATTGTTGTTTTACCAACTTAGATAAGTATTTATAGAATACAAGGTTTTTTTAATTGACTTTGAACAATTTTATTTGGGTTGTTCAATTATTAATTACACCTTAAAATTTACGAGGAATTATTGATAAGAGGGTGTTTAACTAATTTAGTACCACAAAATAAAAACAAATAGCTTATAGTATGCTATTTTTTTGTATTTTAGTTCTCGGTAAAAAAATTGCATATTTACTCATACCTTTTTTATAATTATTTGTTTAAAGTTCGGTTTTTAAATACCAAAAAGACAATAAAAAACTACGTTTATCCGGAAATATTAAATGATAAACAGTATATAAATAAATGATATAACCAGTTACCCAACATATCGAAAAAAATGAAAAAGACACTTTTAATAACCCTTTTTATTTGTTTATGCTTCAATTTATATTCGCAAGAAAACAGAATTGAGTATAATCCTGAAAAAGATGAAATTGATATAGGAGTATTTATGAATATGATGGGATTTGACTATCACAAATTCGAAATGAAATCTAAAAAAACTGCGTATATAAATGTTTATGTTGACGAATATTTGAATGATAAATTAATTAACACATTTGACCATATTTCTTCTAATAAAGACAAAACACCAAAAGCATATTTTGATTTAGTGTTTACAAAATTAGATTCTACAAGTTTTACATTAAAGATTTATACGCTTACTAAAAATGATAGTATTGAAAGTGTTCAATTTAGAATTGGAGAATTAGGTCTTTTTAAAAATTTACAAGTAAATAAAAAAGAGTTTAGTTATAGTTGGAAATTGACCGAGTTTAATGACAATATCGGATCAATAATTGAATTGAATAAAAAAATATCATTATTGTATTACACAACAGCGGTCGAAGAAAATGTTAGTGAAAAAACTGTTAGCGCTTTCTGTAATGTTCCGAATATCTTAAACAATAGGCATTTGATTGAAAATCAAGGAAAAATTAAACATTTTTTTGAAATCGGAATTGAATTGGTTGAGAAAATAGAATAAAAAACGTTGGGTAACACCTCATAAAATTTATGCTTACATTTAAACTAAATAACGAACTGACAAACATTCAACAATCGATTTGCTACAACCGAAAAATCTCCGATTTTCCAGTCGCACAAATCTTATAAAAATCCGTTGGGCACAATATCCGAACAGAACGCAAATGAAAGAAAATAAAGATAGAGTGATAATCGCAAGTGACGTAAATGAACGTGACGGAATCGGAGTTGAAATCTATCGAAATGACGAATTGATTACGGAAATTTTCAGAGACGACACAGAGAGAACCAGAACAATCCGAGTTTTTAAAGAAAATATTTCACTTGAATTAATGGAAGAATGTATTTCAACTTTTAAAAAGGAAATTCCTTGGGACTTTATTGATTACTCAGAAACAGAGAATGAAAAAAATTAACCGAGAAATAGAATCGTATTTATTTGATGGAGAGAATGGAAAATTTAGAGCTATTCCTTTCTATGAACTTTCTATTGACGAATTTGTAATTTATCAGAATCAAGAGCCTAAATATTTAATTGATTTTAATTACAGAGAGTCCTCGTTTGTAAAGCAAATTAAAAAAGCAATGGAACAAGGTGTTGACCTTGAAGAAATCATTAATGGATATGGAATTTATCTTGGTTTAGATTGGACCACGAAGCATAATATAGTAAGTAATGAAATTCCCAATTCGCAACAAACAGAAAAAGTTGAATTAGAAAGAATTGAATCCTTCGGAGATGTTGCGAGTGAATTGATTTTTATTGCAACTGACAACTACAATAAATCTGACTTCATAAACGAAAATGAATTGTTGGATAAATTTATGATTCAGGACAAAAATGGTTTTTATAGTTTGGAATCAATGGTTATTGACCGAAAAGAAAATATTGGAAAACTGTTAGAGTTTCTATTTAAAAGAAAAACGGAATTAACCGAAATTCAGCTATCAGAAAACATTTCAATTTTCGACTTGAGCAGTTTAATCGGAAAAAGTACTGACTTAAATAAACTTGAAAATGATTACCAAAAATGGATTAAAATTTCGGGTCGGAATAACACTATGGATGAATATGGAACGCTACTCGGATTGATTGGCTTTCTTGAACGGAATTCTGGTAAAAAACAACTGATTTTAAGAGTTGAAAATAAAATACTGTGCCCAACAACGTATAAAAATAATGGCGGAATTTCTGCCAATACAAAAGATAATAACAACAATAAACTTTGGTCTAAACTGAAAAGTCTGTGGTCTTAAAACCGCCACTATTCTTATACAAGACCGTTGTAAGCTATTTATGAAAAACCTAATTCTGACAATATTATTATCAATTGGAATTAATTTGACTTATGCTCAAACCAATTATTCAATACACACAGTTGAGTTTTATCAAAATAATACAGAAATGAATTTTAAGGTTTCTGAGATATTTATAAATGTAGACGGAACTAAAATTAATGGAGAAAAGGTTGGAGATAATTATAGGTTTCCTAAAATTGATTCGACCAAAACATTTGAATTTCATATTAAAACCAACAAAATGGAATTTAATTCTGGACCACACAACGCCTGGATTTTAAATAATGGTTCAAACATAACAATTGGAAAAATAACACGAATTGACAAACTTCAATCCGTTGCTGAATATAATGGAATGGAAAAATCTGATGAGGATTATGAAATATTCTCAAAACGATTCTTTTTAGTAAACGATTATATGATAGACATAAACGAATATGATAAAATTAAACGGCTTGACTATTTAGTTTTAAATCCAATTCAATACGGAGATGGCAGTTATGTCTTGATTCAAAAAATAATTAAGCTGAAAAAATAAAAAACAGCTTACAACACCTCATAAAATTTATGCTTACTTTTAAACTAAATTATAAACAGACAAACATTCAACAAACGATTTGCTACGTCCGAAAAATCTCCGATTTTCCAGTCGCACAAATCTTATAAAAAACCGTTGTAACACATTACTGATGAAAATTCGAAGTATAACATTCAGTCCTCCCGAACCCGAGATAAAAATTATAAAATCTGTAACGATTTATATATCAGAAAAACACTCTGAAATAATTGTTGCTCCAAAATCAAAAGAACCAAACGGAGGATATAATTATGAGCAAGATATTTGTGATATTATTGACTTAAAAAGTTCAATGGAAATTATCGGAAAAACTGTTAAACGCAATTTTGATAAATTCAATATTAAAATAAAAAAAGCTGGAATGGGGAATAAATCTGAATGGTTAGCTTACAAATTGAGTAAAGAAAAATCTATTCGTGGATTTGAGGAAAATTATAAACGGATTTCAATTATTGGAATTACTGACTTAAATATTTCTTTGAAAATTGAAACAGTTTTAAACCTCCCGAGTGAAATTGAATTAACTAGTACGATTTCTGCTCATTGTGAACCGATTGATTTAGGAAATAGAATATTAAGGTTATTTTATTCAGACATTGTAAAAAGAAAATAAAAACGTGTTACAACAATGCACAAAAAAAATTGCTAAATTATGCTGATTAGAGAAAACCGATTAACTTTACAAACAAACGACAAACAACGGAAAATTACGATTTACCAATCGCAACTTTCCTTGTACTAAACCGTTGGGCATAATTTAAAGCTATGAAATTACTACATATAAAAACATTTAATGATTCTATTAAAACCGATACAATTTTTATAAAAGAAACGATTGATAAATTACATCATTGTGCCACTTTTAACGAAAACATAGAAAACTCACAGTTACTCAATAATTCATTCACAATTTTTTTAGCTTTAATAGCTGGTTTAATCGCTTTATATCAAGTTAAATCAAATATAATATCAAGTGCAAGAATAAATTGGATAGAAAATTTACGAAATGCCATTAGTAATTATACCGTTGAAATTTCGAATTGTGGATTAATCTTGACAAATTTCCTTTCAGAATCTGAAGGTAAGAGTGAAGAGGAAGGGAAAGCAATTTTAAAAATCTTTTATAAGAAATATGAGGAGTCAGCAAACAAATCTGGAGTTCTTGCAAATAAAATATTATTATATCTAAATTCTAATGAAAGTGAGCATTTAAAGATTGAAAAATTGATAGAAAAATTGGATACTCACTTGCATAAGAAAGATATATCTGAATTAAATATTGATCAAATTGAGGCTGATGTAACCGAAATTATTTCTATTTCTAAAGGTATTTTCAAAAAAGAATGGGAGAAATCTAAAAAACTATTTAAAATTTAACAAAATGATACTATCCTTAATTACTAATTCGGACTCTAACAATCTGGAAAATTTAATTTCAGCTTTAATTGGAGGTTTATTGGTTATCATTGGGCAATTTTTAATGGAACTATTTAAAAATCGTAAAGAAAAAAGAAATCGAGTGATTATAATATCCAGTAAAACTCGAGAAATTGAACAATTATTAAAAAACGATTTTCGAGAATTGGCAATGTTTAAAACTCACGTTGAGTATTGGTGGTTTTGTCATAATGATAATTCTATAGATGATAATTATAAGAAGAAATATTATGAGGAACATCTACGTAGTCAGTCAGAATCGAGGATAACTGAAAAGAGGATTGGTTCTTCAATAGCTACTTACTTTGGATATGTGAATGAATATTTATCTATAAATGATAGTGAAACTGTTGGTATAATTTCTGAATTAAAGAAAATATCAAATATAGAGTTCAAAAGAGCCAATGAATACAGTATAAGTGATGATTTTGACGAGATAAGAAACAACCAAGTTATAAAAGATGAAAAAGAATTAAGAGAAGAATATTGGGTGAATTTAAAACCATTGAAAGATATTAATGAGATAATTTACACGAAAAGTAAAAACTATGCCCAACAATGGGTATAAAAAATTGCTAAATTCAACAAAATAGAATGTTTCTAAAACATAAAAAACTTAAATTTAAACATCGGAAAATTACGATTACAAAATCGCAACTTTCCATACCCTAAACCGTTGTAAACAATTATGAAATTGAGATGCTGTACTCAATAACTTAACGCAACAAATCTAAATTTATAGATTTGTTAATATGATACGTAAAAAGAATAGTCGACTTACTCATAAAGAAAGAATACAAATTGAGACTCTTTTAAACGAAAATAAGT
>Ga0209345_10000326_pt1 | contig 61914 bp, 61 predicted proteins | sample Cruoilmetagenom7_FD_187294 | JGI IMG/M metagenome (GOLD analysis project Ga0209345, IMG submission 187294) | Oil polluted marine microbial communities from Coal Oil Point, Santa Barbara, California, USA - Sample 7 (SPAdes) (version 2) | ecosystem: Environmental > Aquatic > Marine > Oil seeps ... | reverse complement strand
TGCTAATTGTTTTTTTAACTCTTCGTGGTTGATTAAACTCATGTGTAAATCCTTGAAAATAATTCATTTGATTAGTTTATCAAATGAATCTAATTTTTAAGGTTTACACAGTTAGATTTACACTCTCATGATAACATCTCTCTTTTTTTATGGATGAATTGTAATCTCTGTAATCTCAGAAGTAGCACCTAATCTCATAGGTGGTCCCCAAAAGCCTGTCCCTTTGTTTACATATATTTGTAAATCTTTATTATGTTGATGTAGTCCTTCAATATAGGGTTGTACAATTTGTACTAAAAATCTAAATGGATATAATTGTCCTCCATGAGTATGACCACTTAACACCAAATCAACACCACTTTTTACTTCATCAATATATTTTGGTTGATGGGCTAAAAGTATTGTAGGAGAATTTTCTTCTTTATTTTCAAGTGCTTTTTGAATATCTGGAATAAATTTATCTATTCTATATCCAAATACATCATAAACTCCTGCTAAATTAAATCCTTGATTTTCTTTTCCTATATATACATTTTTATTTTCTAAAACTGTTATACCAAGTGATTTTACAGTTGATATAATCTCTTCTATTCCATGAAAATACTCATGATTTCCAACTATATAATAAGTTCCATAAGTTGATTGTAATTGTGCAAACTTTTCCAAAGCCTTTTTAGCTGAACTTATTTTAATATCAATTAAATCTCCTGTAATAACTACTAAATCTGGCTCTAGCTTATTAACTCTATTAACAATATCTCCAATAAACTTTTCATCAATAAGTCCACCAATATGAATATCACTTAGCTGGACTATTTTATATTTTTGTTGTAAGTTTTTTAATTTTATATTTACTTTTTCTATTTTTACAAATCTTGCTTCATATAAAGCTCTTCCACTTAATATAACTGCCCCAAATAAAGAAAATATATCTAATGATTTTTTAAAAAACTTTCTGCGTGGAGGAACTAGTGGTATTTTCTCTAAAGCTACTCTTGAAATATCATATATTACTGCACTACATAAAAGTAAAAATAATACTCCAATAGGAATTGAAAATAAGAAATAGATGATATTTGGAATATTCGCATAGTATCGTCCAGTTATATATCCAATAATTCCTATAAAATTTATCACTAAAAATATATTAAAATATCTTTTATATCTCGTGTTTATATCAAGCTTATTAATAAATCTTTTAGATACATAAAAACTAATCAACGCAAATACTACCAAAAAAATTGTCATAAATATTGTTATTCTCATAACAAGAAGTATATACTTTATTTGCTATAATTCACTTTATGGAAAATAATATAAAAATAGAACTCAATTCTCATATTGTTCAAGATCTTCAAAATTTTTCTGAAATTTTAGGAAAATCGCCAAGTGAAATTATCAATACTGCGTTAAAAGATTATTTTGAAAAAGAACAAGAGAAGTTAGATGCAAATACTTTAGATATGGATGGTGGTATGACAAAAATGGATTTTGATGAATTTTGGGATGGTGTAGATATATAACACGCGATTTTTTACTTGTTTTTATTAAATAAACCATATAAGAAAAAGTAAATAAAAGTTAGATATAATCAAATTTAAAATCAAATAGGGGTATTTTTATCCTAAATAAATAGTATAAGGTAAATATATAATGAGAGATTGGTTAGATAATCATACAAATGATACAGTAAGAACACAGATGTACTACGCAAAACAAGGGATTATTACTCCTGATATGGAATATGTGGCACAAGTTGAAAATCTTGACCCAGAACTAATACGAAGTGAAGTAGCTCGTGGACGTATGATAATCCCAGCAAATATAAATCACAGACATGTAAAACCCATGGCTATAGGAATAGCATCTAAATGTAAAATAAATGCAAATATTGGAAGTTCTGCCTTAGCTAGCGATATTAAAGGTGAGATAGAAAAAGTTGATGCAAGTTTAAAATATGGTGCAGATACCATTATGGATCTTAGCACTGGTGGAGATTTAGATAGTATAAGAGAAGCTGTTATAAAACATTCAACCGTACCAATTGGAACAGTTCCTATTTATCAAATCATCCATGATTGTGGAGATGATATAAACAATCTTACTGTTGAAGTTATGCTTTCAACACTAGAAAAACAAGCAAAACAAGGGGTAAGTTATTTTACTATTCATGCTGGATTTTTATTGGAAAATATGCCATTAATTGCTCAAAGAAAAATGGGTATCGTTTCAAGAGGTGGAAGTTTAATGGCTTCTTGGATGATGCACTATCATAAAGAAAATCCATTTTATGAAGCGTATGATGAGATTTTAGATATTTGTGCAAAATATGATGTTTCATTATCACTTGGAGATAGTTTAAGACCAGGTTGTTTAGCAGATGCAAGTGATCCTGCACAACTTAATGAACTAAAAGTATTAGGTGAACTTACTCTTAAAGCTTGGAAAAAAAATGTACAAGTTATGATTGAAGGTCCAGGTCATGTTCCTCTAAATGAGATTGAAAGAAATATGAAGTTAGAGCGTGAATATTGTCATGAAGCACCATTTTATATCCTTGGACCACTTGTAAGTGATATAGGTGCTGGATATGATCATATCACTTCAGCTATTGGAGCTGCCGTTGGTGGATGGCATGGTTGTAGTATGCTTTGTTATGTAACACCGAAAGAGCACTTAGGACTTCCAGATGCACAAGATGTAAGAGACGGTATCATTGCTTATAAAATAGCAGCTCATGCAGCTGATATAGCACGAGGAAGACCAAATGCACAAGATGTAGATGATGAGATGTCTGACGCGAGATATAACTTTGACTGGAATAGACAATTTGAACTAGCACTTGATCCAGATAAAGCAAAAGAGTTCCATGATGAAACACTTCCACAAGATGTATTTAAAGATGCAGAATTTTGTAGTATGTGTGGACCAAAGTTCTGTTCATACAAAATCACAAGACAAATAGTTGAGAATAATCCAACTTTAAAAGATCAATAAAACAATATAAAAAGATATAGATTGATAAAATCTATATCTGAATAATTATTCACCTTAATTATTTTAATTAAGAGTATTTTTATCTTATTTAGATATCATAAGAAAATATAATACTTAGATTAAGGATAAGCCAGTGACAACAGAAGAGATACTATTTTCTCTTATTAGTTTATCTGTAGGAATAGCCTATGGAGTAATCGCCCAAAGAGAACAATTCTGTTTTAGTGGTGGTATAAAAGATTTAATACTTTTTAAACATACAAGAAGAACAGCTTCACTTATAATAGCAATTACAACTGCAATTCTTTTTACCCAAATTTTTTCATACTCTTACGATATTGACTTAACACAAACAAGATACTATCTCAATATTAATTATCTTTTTATAATCATTGGTGGTGCCTTGTTTGGTATTGGAATGATGATAAGTGATGGTTGTAGTTCTCGTCATTTAATAAAATTTGCACAAGGAGATATGGACTCTTTGCATATTCTTATCTCTCTTGGGATATTTTCTTTTTTAACTTATACAATAATTGGATATTTTTATAATGATATATATTCAAATAAAATTATATCTTTAGGACAAATAGAAAAAGCTATAGAGATACCTATATATATAATGGGAGCTATTTTATTATTTTTACTCTATAAAAGTTTAAAAAAATGTAGAAATATTTTTCAAACTTGGGATGGTTTTTTAATTGGATTACTTATAACCGCAGGATGGTATGTAACAACTATTATTGCTGATGATTATTTTTTAATGCAATCAAAACAAAGTTTATCATTTGTATACCCTTTAGGAAAAATAGTTGAATATGTTTTAAGTGGATTTAGTGCAAATATAATTTTATTTTCAGTTTTTGTTATGTTTGGGGTTGTAATTGGAGCTTTCATATCTTCAAAATTTAATAAAAAATATTCTTCAAAATATATGTGTGATAATTCACAACAAAAACCTCCAAAATTATTTGAAAAAATTGTTGGTGGTGCATTTATGGGAATTGGCGGAATATTAGCTATTGGTTGTACTGTTGGTCAAGGACTTAGTGGTTTATCTACTTTATCTTTTGCATCTTTAGTTGCAATAGGTTCAATATATATTTCAGCATATTTTACTGCAATTTATATGAAAAAGAAAAATGCATTAATTGCTTGTTTTGTTTTTAATTTTGAAGATAAAAAATAAGATAAAGCAATTAAGAGTAAATTTATCTTAATCAGTTAAAATTTGAAAAATTAAATAAGGATTAGAAATATGGCAAATATAGATGATATAAAAGAAAAACTAAAATCTGTTACGTATCCTGGATTCACAAAATCTATTGTTGATTTTGGTTTTGTAAAAGATATAGAACTTAATGGTAATGATGTAATTGTAGATTTAGAAATTACTTCAAGTGCCCAAGAGGTGGAAAATACTTTAAAAAGTGATATTACTAAAGAGTTAAAAGTTTTAGGGTTAGAAAATATTCAAGTAATAGTAAAAAAACCAGAAGCTCCAAAACAACAAAGTAATAGTGTAAGTGGAAAAAATATAGCTCCACAAGTAAAAAACTTTGTTATGGTTAGTTCAGGAAAAGGTGGAGTTGGTAAATCAACAACATCAGTAAACTTAGCAGTTGCTCTTGCTATGCAAGGAAAAAAAGTTGGTCTTTTAGATGCAGATATCTATGGTCCTAATATCCCTCGTATGGTTGGATTTGAGGGAAAAGAACCAGAAATAGTTGGAAATAAAGTAATCCCTTTTAAAGCATACGGAATAGAGATGATGTCTATGGGAAGTTTAATAGACCAAGGGCAAGCTTTGATGTGGAGAGGTGCTATGGTTATGAAAGCTATCACACAACTTCTACAAGATATAGCATGGGGTGAATTAGATGTCCTTGTTATAGATATGCCACCAGGAACAGGTGATGCTCAGCTTACACTTGCACAGTCAGTTCCAGTTGCAGCTGGAGTTAATGTAACAACTCCACAACATGTGGCACTTGATGATTCTAGAAGAAGTTTAGATATGTTTAAAAAACTTCATATTCCAGTTGCTGGAATCATTGAAAATATGTCTGGTTTTGTTTGTCCAAAATGTGGTGAAGAATCAGATATTTTTGGAGCAGGAACTTGTGAAGAGTTAGCAAAACAATATGGTACAAAAGTTATTGCAAATATCCCAATTGAACCAAGTATCAGAATTGGTGGAGATGAAGGAAAGCCTATAGTTTATTTTTATCCTGATAGTAATAGTGGAAAAAGATATTTAAAAGCAGCCGTTGCTTTATGGGAAAGTATCCAAGAATCACATAAAGAAGGAAAAATAGGAAATGATGCTATTCAACCTACAATGCCTGCAGGTGTAAGTGCTTGTAGTACAGAAGGTCAAGCACATAAAGCAAAAGAAGAAGCTACTAAGAGTGGTGGATGTGGAACTCACGATGGTGATGGAAAAGGTGGATGTGGTTGCCACTAAATAAGTAACCATTTTAAAACTTTAGAAGCTTGTAAGTTACTCTTACAAGCTTTTTTTATATAATACTAAAATTAAATCCTAAAGGAAAGATATGAAGGTAGATTTATTACAACACTCAAGTTTAGAAGTGTGTGCACATGCCATTAGAACTTGTTGGCAAAGTTTTGATAAAAGTGATGATGGTGGTGAAAAAGATAAAGATTTAATAAATAGAGTTGGGAATAAATTTAAACATGCTTCAACATTGGAGCATCTTTCATATACTTTTTATATAGCCGATGTAAGTCGTGCACTTTTACAAGAACTAGCTCGTCACAGAATGGCTAGTCCTAGTGTAAAAAGTACAAGATACACACTGAAAGAGTTAAAAGAAGAAATCTCTTTTACTGATGCTGCAAATATGACTGAATTAAAAAATAAATATACTAATCCAACTGAAGTTTATACAGATAAACATATGGTACGAGCTAGTAAATATTTAGTTTGGACTAATATACTGGGTGTTGATTTTGCTTCTGTTGTAGCTTTGGAAAATTTACGATTAATCTTATTAGATGGTGTTGCAAATGATAAAGCGAAATATTGTCTCCCTGAAAGTTACAAAACAGAACTCACTTGGAGTATTAATGCTAGAAGTTTACAAAATTTTATATCTTTACGAAGTAGTAAAAGTGCATTATGGGAGATAAGAGAATTAGCGAAGTTATTATTTGAAACACTACCTGAAGATCATCAATATCTCTTCGATGATTGTATATTAAGTGAACATTAATATACTGATTTAAGTTTAATGTAGTTATAATTTAGCCAATATATAAAAGGTAGTTTTAAACATGAATATAGAATTAATAAAAACTTTAAAAGTGTTATACGTAGAAGATGAAATCATCTTACGTGATACTACGTGTAATTCATTAAATTCTATACTAAAAGAGGTTGTTGTAGCTGATAATGGTAAAGAGGGTTTAGAAAAATTTAAAAATGATAAATTTGATTTAATTATAACTGATCTTTCTATGCCTGTAATGTCTGGAACTGAGATGATTATGGCAATTAGAGAGATTAATAAAGATATCCCTATTATTATAACAACTGCATATGGAAGCCAAAATATTGAGGTTCAAGAATTAGCTAAAGTTAATATGACAGATTATGTTATGAAACCTGTGGATGTTATGAAACTTGTAGAAACTATAGATAAAGCAGTATCACCTAACTCTTAGAACGAAACTTTACCCTTTGAGCATGTGTTAGTGATACAGCAATAGCATCAGTAATATCAAGAGGTTTTATCTCTTGTTTTATCCCCAAAAGTCTTTTTACCATAAATGCAACTTGTTCTTTAGAAGCTTTTCCATTTCCTACTACTGCTTTTTTTACTTGTAAAGGTGTATATTCACTAAAATTACCTATCTCTTGAAGTATTTTTAAACTCATTGCTCCCCTAAACTGAGCAAGCTTTATGACTGATTTTGGGTTAAAAGCAAAAAACATATCTTCAATAGCAACTTCATCAATTTTATTATTTTTAAGAATTATATCAATCCCCTCTACTAATTCTAAAATCTGCTCTTGTAAAATTCTACTTTTCATTTTGATAAGTCCAGCTTCTACGAGTTTTGGTTTATTCACATTTTCACTTAGCTCTAAAACCGCATAACCACAGTTAATTGTACCAGGATCAATCCCTAATATTTTCACCTTTTCACACCTTTTCACCTCTTTTTATTTAACTATTCACATATATTTACCATTATATCCATATATTCTTACTTTTTATTTTTTACTTTTTACTTTTTTTAGATATAATAAAACAATTAACATCAATATAAATATTATTTAGGATTATATAATTTGACTACAAAAGAGATATTATCACAACTACAAGAAGAAGTATCAAAAAATGATTTTGAAAGATACTTAAAGCAGCTTACATATAAAAAATCAAGCTCTAGTAATGAGATAGCTGTTTTTGAAGTAAATAATAAATTTATTGCAAATTATATAAAAACAAAATTTTCATCTATCATTCAAGATGTCTTTGAAAAAAATAAAAATACTAAACCTTCGATTGAAATAAAAATTGCAGGTGAAAGACGAAGAACTACAAAAGAGATTTTAAACAAAAAAATTACTAATGGCACTAGTGAAAGTACAATTTTAAATCAATCTTATACATTTGAATCATTTGTAGTTGGAAATTCTAATAAGATGGCTTACACTGCATCTAAAGCTGTTGCTGATAAACCAGGTGTACAATATAATCCATTATTCTTATATGGAGGAACTGGTCTTGGAAAAACACATCTTCTTCAAGCTATTGGAAATGATGCTATTGAAAAAGATAGAAATGTGATTTATGTTACAGTTGAACAATTTATGAATGATTTTTTATTTAGTATGAAAAATAAAAATTTAGAACATTTTAAATCTAAATATAGACAATGTGATCTTTTGCTTATTGATGATGTTCAGTTTTTAAGTGGAAAAGAGACAACACAAGAGGAGTTTTTTCATACTTTCAATGAACTTCACAATGCAAATAAACAAATCGTTTTAACAAGTGATAAACTACCATCACAGATTGCTGGACTTGAAGAGAGACTAAAAAGTAGATTTGAGCATGGATTAAAATCACATATTCAACTTCCTGAACTTGAAACAAAAATTGCTATTATAGAGAAAAAAAGTGAATTAAATGGTATTCATCTTACTAAAGATATAGTTCAATATATAGCAACAAATCTTGGTAACTCTATACGAGAAATTGAAGGTGTACTTATCCAAATAAATGCAAATGCAAATTTAATCGGTGGAGATATCAATATTGATTTAGTAAAAAGAGTTTTAAAAGATCAAATCAAAGAGACAAAAGAAAATATAAAATTACTAGATATTATCAATGTTGTTTCTAATGAGTTAAATATAAAACCAAGTGATCTTAAATCATCAAAAAGAACAAAAAATGTAGTTGACGCAAGACGTACTGTAATTTATCTAGCACGTGAACTAACACATAACTCTATGCCAGATATTGCAAAGTTTTTGGGGATGAAAGATCACTCATCAGTTTCAAAAAATATATCTAAAGCAAATGAGCTTATAGAAACAGATGAAAATTTTAGATTAAAATTGGAAAATCTAAAAAATAAAATTATAAATAAGGACTATTAAAAATATGTAGATGTGAATAGATGTGAACAACTTATCTTTAAATAAAACAAAATATTTGCTTTATTTAAAGGTTTGAGAGCTTGTTTTCATCTATTCACACCTACTACTGCTAATACTACTTATTTAATAATATAATAAAAGGGGAAAAAATGAAATTTACCATATCGAAAAGTATCATTGAAAATATAATATCTTCAATGCAACCATTTCTAAATAAAAAAGATTCTAGTTCTATTACGTCTCATATATATCTAGAAATATTAAATGCAAATTTAATTATAAAATCTACAGATTATGAAATGGGTTGTGAAGCAATTGTATCTGATATAAAAGATATCATAGATGGAAAAGCTACAATAAATGGTGGAAATTTTTTAAATATTATAAGAAGATTAAAAGATGAAGATATTGATTTTGAAGTATCTGGTAATAATTTAAATATTAAACAAAAAAGATCTAATTTTAGACTTCCTATGTATGATGCAAATGAATATCCATCTTTTCCAAAGTTAGAAAATTTACATTCATTAGAAATAAATACAATAAATTTAATAAATAGTATTAAAAAAATAACACCTTCAATTGATAATAATAATCCTAAATTTGAATTAAATGGTGCATTAATAGATATAAAATCACAAAAAATAAATTTTGTTGCAACAGATACACGTAGATTGGCAATATCTAATTTAGAAAATATATCAAATAAAGAATCTCAAATAATAATACCTAAAAAAGCTATAATAGAGATACAAAAACTTTTTTTAGATGAGGCAATTATTAAATATGATGATACAAACTTAGTAGTATCAAACAACAATTATACTTTTTTTACAAAATTAATAAATGGTAAATTTCCTGATTATGAAAGAATTATCCCAAATAATTTAAAATATAAATTTAAACTTTCAAAATCTCTTTTAATAGAAGCAATTAAACTTGTAACTTCAATAGAATCAAAAATTAAAATAACATTTAATCCAGATAGTATTATATTTGAATCTTTAGATGATGATAGTGAATCAAAAACACAATTAGATATTAATATTGATATAACTGAAAGCTTTTATATAGCAGTTAATAGTAAATATATATTAGATTTTTTAAGTGGTACAAATAGTGAAGAGATTAGTGTTGGTTTTAATGAATCAAATTTACCATTTTATTTAGAAGATGGTAATTTTATAACAATAGTAATGCCAATAGTATTAGATAAATAAGGATTAACAATATGAGTGAAGATATAAAAAAAGAATACGGAGCTAGTAATATTAAGGTCCTTAAAGGATTAGAAGCAGTTAGAAAAAGACCAGGTATGTATATAGGTGATACTAATATAAATGGTCTTCATCATATGGTATATGAAGTTGTAGATAACTCTATAGATGAGGCTATGGCTGGGTTTTGTGATACTATAAATGTAACAATTACAAAAGAAAATGGTGTAATAGTTTCTGATAATGCTAGAGGTATTCCTACAGATATTCATGAGGGTGAAAAAATAAGTGCTGCAACTGTTGCACTTACAGTACTTCATGCAGGTGGTAAGTTTGATAAAGATACTTACCAAGTATCTGGTGGTCTTCATGGGGTGGGAGTTTCAGTTGTAAATGCACTATCTAGTGAACTTAAAATGACAATTCATAGAGGAGGGGAGATTCACTATCAAGAGTTTGCTAAAGGTAAATTTGATAAACCTCTTGAAGTAATAGGAACTACAAAAAAAACTGGAACAACTATTGAGTTTCAACCAGATGATTCAATATTTGAAGTATTTGAATATTCTTTTGAGATATTATCAAAAAGATTTAGAGAAGTAGCGTATTTGAATCCATTTATTACTATTAATTTAGAAGATAAAAGATCAGCAAAAAAAGAAACATATCATTTTGAAGGTGGTATAAAACAATTTGTTGAAGATACTAATAAAGCAAAAGCTATTACAGATGCAATCTCTTTTAGTGCAAAAGAAGATGGTGTTGAAGTAGATATTGCTTTAATGTATAATGATACTTATGTAGGAAATACAAAATCATTCGTTAATAATATTAACACTATGGATGGTGGTACACACGAAGCTGGGTTTAAAGATGGACTTACAAGAAGTATTAGAAAATATCTAAAAGAAAATGCAAATGCTAGAGATAAAGATGCAAAACTAGATGGAAATGATGTAAGAGAAGGTTTAGTATCTGTTGTAAGTGTTAGAGTACCTGAACCACAATTTGAAGGACAAACAAAAGGGAAACTTGGAAGTAGTTATGTAAAACCTATTTGTCAAAAACTTACTTATGAAGCATTAAATAAGTATTTTGAAGAAAATCCAGCACAAGCAAAACTTGTAATGGAAAAGTCATTAATGGCAGCACGAGGTAGAGAAGCAGCTAAAAAAGCAAGGGAGCTTACAAGAAAAACAGATACTATGTCTGTTGGAACGCTACCTGGTAAATTAGCAAATTGTCAAACAAAAGACCCAGAGATTGCAGAATTATACTTGGTTGAAGGGGATTCTGCTGGAGGTTCTGCTAAACAAGGTAGAGATAGAGTTTATCAAGCAATTTTACCTTTAAAAGGTAAAATTTTAAATGTAGAAAAATCAAGACTTGACAAAATTTTAAAATCTGAAGAGATTAAAAATATGATTACAGCCATGGGTTGTGGTATTGGTGAAGATTTTAATGAAGAAAAAATAAGATATCATAAAGTAATTATTATGACAGATGCGGATGTTGATGGTAGCCATATTCAAACATTACTTTTAACATTTTTCTTTAGATTTTTACGACCAATTATAGATAGGGGTTATTTGTATATTGCACAACCACCATTGTATTTATACAGAAAAGGAAAAAATGAAACATATCTAAAAGATGATGCTGCACTAAGTATTTTTTTAATAGAAAATGGTTTAGAAAACTTTGAATTTCAAGGTATGGGGTATAATGATTTATTAGATTTATTTAAAATTGTTTCTGCTTATAGAACCATGTTATTAAATCTAGAAAAAAGATATTCACTTGTAGAAGTTATTAAATATATTATCGAAAATGATAATTTAGTAGGGTTAAACAATGATAAGTTATATAAAGAGATAGAAACTTTTCTTTTATCAAATGGATATAATATATTGAATAAAACAATTTCAGAAGAATCAATTCATATGTTTGTACAAACAAAAGAAGGTTTAGAAGAGCTAATGATTGATGATGAACTATTTGCAAGTCCATATTTTGCAGAAGCTACATTTTTATTCAAAAAAATAAATGAAAGAGATATGAGTTTATTTGATGGTAGAGATATCATTGATGTTTTAGAAGATATTGAAGCAAGTGCTAAAAAAGGTGCTTATATTCAAAGATATAAAGGTTTGGGTGAGATGAATCCTGAACAACTTTGGGAAACTACAATGATACCAGAAGCTAGAAGACTTTTAAAAGTAACTGTTGATGATGCAGAAGTTGCAAGTGAAACATTTACTTTATTTATGGGGGATGAAGTTGAACCTAGAAGAAAATATATAGAAGATCATGCGAAAGATGTTGAGCACTTAGATGTTTAATAATATATTTATTTAATTTTAATGGAGGATATTAAATTATTCTCCATTTTTTATTTAAAATATTCCATTACCATTTTTTTAATAGGTTCCCATAGAGTTATTTGTCCATCTTTTTCACTAAATACTTTTCCATGATTTTTCTCTGATATTGTTTTTAAAAGATTATAGTTTGATAAAAATACTTTTGGATCAATATTACAATGCATCTCTAATAGTCTTGTACTTATTGTATGCTTATTATTATTTGATAGGCTCATAAAAGTGTTGAGAATTTTATAGTTATATTGATTTTGTTTCTTTAGCCATAACGGTACTTTTCTTTTTACTTTTTCAACTTCTAAAGCTTGAGCATTTTCATTTTGTTTGTATTTTTTTTTCTTTTTTAATTTTACTGTTTCTAATTCATTTAATAATAATTTTGAATTTGCCATAATAGAGAGTAATTTATCTTCGATTATTTTATTTTCAATAAGTATACTTTCTTTATAAGCCAATTTAGTTTCATCTAAGATTGTATTTACAATATCTTTCATAAAGATCCTTTTTGTAAGTTATATCTTATAATAAGAAAACTTATTACTATATAAGTTCTTATAAGATTCTAATAAGAAACTTATAATTAAGTTATTTATTATATTTTAAAATAACAAATTTTGTTGTTCAAAAATTATTTATTGTAGATTTTGGAAATAAAAAAAGGTTACCATACTTTGGTAGCCTTTTTAATAACTATTAATGAAGAGTAATTTTAACTGCTTGCTTCTTTTAATGTATCAGCTATCATAAATGCTAGTTCTAATGATTGGTCGGCATTTAATCTTGGATCACATTGTGTATGGTATCTGCTTGCAAGTGATTCTTCTGTAATAGCACTACTTGCACTTCCCGTACACTCTGTAACATCTTGACCTGTCATCTCTAAGTGTATTCCACCAGCAACACTTCCTTGAGCTTTATGAATTTGGAAAAATTGTTTTACTTCACTTAATATATTTGCAAAATCTCTAGTTTTGTATCCATTTGATGTTTTTTCAACATTTCCATGCATAGGATCACAACTCCAAACAACTTTTTTACCCTCAGCTTCAACTCTTTTTAGTAGTTTTGGGAAGTATTCAGCTATTTTTGATGCCCCCATTCGTACAATTAAATTTAATCTACCAGCTTCATTTTCTGGATTAAGTTTATCTATAAGTTCAATTAACTCATCTTCTTGCATAGTTGGACCAACTTTACATCCTATAGGATTTTTAATACCTCTAAAGAATTCAATATGTGCTTCATTTAAATTTCTTGTTCTATCACCAATCCATAACATATGAGCGCTACAATCATACCAATCACCTGTTAAACTGTCTCTTCTTGTAAGTGCTTCTTCATAGTTTAATAAAAGTGCTTCGTGAGAAGTAAAAAGTGTTGTTTGTGCTAATTGTGCTGTATTTTTTGATGTTATTCCACATGATTCCATAAATTTTAAAGAATCAGATATTTTAGTAGCTAACTCTTCATATTTTTCACCTAATGTATGATCTTTCATATAGTTAAGATTCCAACTATGAACTTTATGTAAATCAGCCATACCACCTCTAGCAAAAGCACGAAGTAGGTTAAGTGTAGCAGCACTTTGATTGTATGCTTTTAAGAGTTTTTTAGGATTTGGTATTCTTAATTTTAAATCAGCTTCTATATCATTTACAATGTCACCTCTATAACTTGGGTATTCAACACCATTAATTATTTCAGTGTCACTAGATCTTGGTTTTGCAAATTGTCCAGCAATTCTTCCTACTTTAACTACAGGTTTTCCACCACTAAATGTCATTACAACAGCCATTTGCATCATAACTTGAAAAAGTGATTTAATATTTTGTGCATTAAAAGCATTGAAACTTTCAGCACAATCTCCACCTTGTAATAAAAAGGCTTTGCCATTTGCAACATCTGCTAATTGAGTTTTTAATACTCTAGCTTCTTCTGCAAAAATAAGAGGAGGATAAGTACTAAGTTCTTTTTCAACTTTTTTAACTTTTTTTATATCTTCATAAATTGGTTGTTGCTTTATTGGAAAATCTCTCCAGCTACTTGGTGTCCAAATATTACTCATTTTGTTATCCTCTTATAGTTTTACTTTTTTTAATAATTCTTGAAATGATACCTTAAAGGCACTCAATCCATCTTGAAGTAGTTCATTATACACTGTTTCTATATCAATTTGATTACTTTTTAAAATTTCAAAATATTTTATACAATCATCTTCTTCAGTAATTTTTGATTGTTCTTTTTTCCCATTTTGTAACCAAGCGTTAATCGTATTTAGTGGTGCTGTATTGACACTATTTGGAAAAATTAATTCATCAATATAATAACTTGGAGTTAAAGAATCTCCTTTAACACCAGTACTTGCAAAAAGTGTTCTTATATTTTTGTTGGAGATAGATTCAACTTCATGATAACACATAGTTGCGTTGATAACTCCTGTTTTTGAAGTTTCAAGTTGTAATTCTTTTAATCTATCATCAAGTAATCTATCAAATCTACTTACAAAAACAGAGACAACAGCTTTTGTATCTTTTCCACTTTTCTTAATTCCATTATTAAGTGCTGTTGCAGACTTGCATGCTTGTTGTGGTGAGAATATTAGTGTAGCATTTACACTAATTCCTAAAGATGTTAAATGCTCCATAGCAACATATCCAGCTTCAGTTGCTGGAATTTTTATCATTACGTTATCATATCCAATTTGATTGTGTAATCTTGCACCCTCTTTTATTGTACCTTCCATATCATCACATAAAGTTGGGTCAACTTCTAAAGAGATAAATCCATCATTTGCATTTTTATCATACAGAGGTTTTAAAAGTTCAGCTGCCCTTTTAATATCTGCAATTGCTAAATCTTCATATATTTTTTTATTGCCATTAGCTTGAAGCATATTAATTTGTTGAGTATATGCTGTTGAGTTACTAATTGATTGTTGAAATATAGCAGGGTTACTAGTTGCACCTTTAATTATTTTATTGTTTATTAACTCTTGAAATTCATCTTCTAAAAAATTTCTCTCTATAAAGTCACACCAAATTGAATAATTTATTTTATTGTTTAAACTCATTTTTTTCCTATTGGTTCTCTATTTTTTGACATATTAGATCTTTGTCTACATTTTTTTTAAAGTCTTTTAATATAAAACCCTTGCATTGTTCATTTGTATCTTTATTGATAAAACTCACTGTATATTTAAAACCTTTTACATTAATATCTTCTCTTATAAATTGGTGATTTGCATATACTTTTACATCAGATACATTTTTATATCCTAGTTGATTTAATATTTTTGTTGCTTTTACTGACTGCCCATAAGCAACAGCTAAAAACCATACTAATCCCAATAATCCTAAAATTACCATAATAACTATCGTTTTTTTAGGAAGTTTTCTTACTTCATTTTCCATTTTGTATCCTTAAAAGGTTGATATTTTACCATAAATTATATAATACTTGCTATAATAACAGTTATGAAAAACGTACTTGTAATCCTAGATGGAAAAATAGCAAAATATTTAATCAAAAAAATGATTGATTTAAATAATAATCTCAATCAGTATGATATCGTTTATGGCGATGATTCAATTCTCCCAAAAGATATTCCATCAAATTTTACTTTTTATAAATTTGATCCTACTAGCTTTTCTAAATTAAAATTTATACTTAATAAATCTCTGTATCAAGATGCTTTAATAGCTTTAAATACAAAAGAAGATACTTTGGCAGTTGTGTACAATATAAGAGTAAAATACAAAGAATTAAATTTTACCATTTATGATCAATGGGGATTGGACTTAAAAGATAAAAATATTCAATACTATAGAGGAAATGATATTATCTCAAATGGATTGATAGAGCAGTTGCCAAATATACCTGTTTTTGCTCAAAATATAGGCTTAAGGCAAGGTGAAATTATGGAGATAAAAGTTCCTTTTGGAAGTACATATGCCTATCGATATATTGGTAGTATTGGACAAAAAGATTGGAAAATAGTAGCTCTGTATAGAAATGGAAAGCTCGTAAATATAAAACCTTCTTTGATTATGAAACCAAATGATGTAACTATTATCATAGGAAAACCAGATGTATTGATTCAAGTATATAATGCGATTACTAAATCTAGTACACAATTTCCTATGCCTTTTGGTAAAAATATTTATCTTTATATTGATATGTTTGTACAAGAAGAAGAAGAGATAATTGATGCAATAGAAGATGTGAAAATTTTACATCAAAGGATGAAAAATAATTTCTTAGTTGTAAAAATAACACGTCCTACAACTGTAGAATCACTTAATAAAATAAAATTTAATCTCAATCAGATTCCTGATATGAAACTGGAGATTGATTATCATAATATCGGAATACATACTGTTTTAAAAGAAGATAAAGTACGATTTGATATAGGACTTTTAGTTCTAACAAAAAGTATTTTAAAACATAAAGAAGCAATTAAAGATATTATACTTTTAAAATTGCCAGTATTTAAAGTAGGAAGTAAGAATATATCATCATTAAAAAATATATTAGTTTTACTTAATGACGAACGACTTTATGAGCAAATTTCACCAACTTTATTTGATATATCTGCACAGTTAAAAATAAAATTAAAAGTTTTAGATATTGATCCTATTGGGGATAAAAAAAGAGATGGTTTAATAGCTCACTTAAATAATTTATCAAAAATATTTGTTCAAAACATTATTGTAGTGCAAGAGGAGTCAAACCCTATTAAACGCTTAGATAAAGAGCATAATATATTACAAGTTTTGCCATTAAAAGAGAGTATGTTTCAAAAAAGATTATTTAAGTTTTTTACAATTGATAGTGATTTATTATCTTTTGATAATAATAAATTTAATCAAATTCTAATGCCAGTTATTGAGGATGTTGAGTTAACAAAAGTTATTTGATACTTTTTTAAGACTTTAAAGTTGTATAATTATACTTAAGAGTGTGAGGTAAAACTATTGGAAAATAATAAATATACGATTTTAGTTGTTGATGATACAGTTACAAATATTGATATTCTTCTTGATTTATTAAAAGAATATGATGTAGTAGTTGCTATGGATGGAGAATCTGCTTTAGAAATATTAGATAGTGATGATAATATAGACTTAATCTTATTGGATATTATGATGCCAAGTATGGATGGTTTTGAAGTTTGTAAAGCTATTAAAGCAAATAACCAAACAAAAGATATTCCAGTGATATTTCTTACAGCAAAATCTGATGACAATTCTATTAAAACAGCATTTGAAGTTGGGGGAATAGATTATTTAACAAAACCTTTTAGACCTATTGAATTAACTTCTAAAATTAAAACCTATTTACAATTAGTATCTCATCAAAAAAAGATTATTGAAAACAATAGACATATTGTTTTAGAAGAACTAATAAATAATATTGCCCATCAATGGAGACAACCCTTATCAATAATTTCAACTCTAGCAAGTAGTATAATACTTCAAAAAGATTTAGGAATGATAACTGATGAAGAGATAGATAATTGTTGTAACACTATATTAAAAAGTACAGAATTTTTAACAAATACAATTGAAAATTTTAAAAAAATCTTAATTAATGATTCTAAAAATGAGCAATTTAATCTTAAGGAGGCAGTTGATAATAACTTACCACTATTACAATACACAAATGATAACATAAATAATCAATTATTTATAAATATTCAAAATAATATTTGTATAAAAGGCTCTAAAAAAGAACTTATACAAGTTCTTTTGCATGTTATAGATAATGCAAAAAGTGTAGAGTGTAAATGTGAAAAAAGATTAATATTTTTTGATGCAACTCAAACTGATAAAATGATTACAATTTCTATAAAAGATAATTGTGGAGGGATTAATAGTAATATTATGGATAAAATTTTTGATCCATATTTTACTACAAAACATAAATTTGTTGGTACAGGTTTAGGTTTGTATATCGTTTATAATATTATAAAAAATTCTTTTTTAGGAACTATAAAAGCAGCAAATGTAACTTTTGAATATGAAAAAATAAAATACAAAGGTGCGAATTTTGAAATTCAAATTCCGCTTAGTTAAATTTTTCTTATTATTTATAATTTTCACAAATCTGTATTCAAGTAACAATTTAACAAAAGTCTCATTACGGTTAGAGTGGAAGCATCAGTTTGAATTTGCAGGGTTTTATGCGGCAATTGAAAAAGGTTATTATAAAGATATTGGATTAGAGGTGCAATTAAAAGAGTTTCAAAATGGAGTAAACCTTTCAGATGAAGTGCTTAATGGAAAATCAACTTTTGGTATTTCATCTTCTGCTTTAATTTTAGAGAAGTTAAAGAATAAACCAGTTGTTTTATTGAGTTCTTATTTTAAACAAAATGCTTTGGCACTGGTTACTCAAAAAGATATTAAAAAAGTTGAACAGTTAAAAAATAAGAAAATTATGGCAGTTGATTGGGAGATAGGACATACAAGTATTGGTTTAATGCTACAAGACAAAGGTATTAAGTCTTCAGATTTTACGTTAGTAGAACATGATTATAAAAATGATAAGTTTATTCGTGGTGAAGTAGATGCTATAAGTGTATTTTTAACTTCTCAACTCTATGAGCTAGATCAAGCAGATATTAAGTATAATATTTTAAATCCAGCAAATTATGGTATATATTCTTACGATATGGAATTATTTACAAGTAAGGATTTTATTATGAAGAATCCAAAACTAGTAAAAGATTTTATTGAAGCAACAAATAATGGTTGGAGATATGCTTTTGAGAATAAATCAGAAATTGTTAATTTAATATACAATAAATATACAAAAAGAAAAACAAAAGAATCTTTGAAATTTGAAGCCAGAGAAACAGAAAAGTTTTTTAAAACTAATATTTTTCAAATAGGTTCAATTGTTCCAGAACTTATAAAGTTAAACGCAGATATGTATGTAAGATTAGGATTAGCAAATTCAGATTATAGTATATCTAAATTGTACAATGAGTATATCTATCATAAAAGTAATTTCACTAAGGGGTATTTAAATCTAACTGCTGAAGAGTTGAATTATATACAAAATAATCCAAGTGTAACAATTGCCATGTTAAATAATTTCAAACCATTTTCTTTTGTTGAAGATAATATACACCAAGGTTTAAGTAATGATATTTTAGAAGAGATATCGAAAATAAGTGGTTTAAAATTTGAAAAGATACTTGGAAGATGGGATACAAGCTTAAAAAGATTTAAGAATAATGAAGTTGATATGATAAGTGGAATTTTTCATACTCAAAAAAGAGAGGAGTTTACACTTTTTACAAAACCTTTTTTTGAGATTCCTACATATCTATTTGGCTTAAAAACTGACAAATCTTATGTAAATATAGATAATTTAAAAGGAAAAAGAGTTGGTATAACTAAAGATATGTTTTATAAAGATACTTTAGTTAATAAAGGGATTGGTATAGTTGAGTTATCAGGAAGTGAAGAAAAAGTTGATGCATTAGTTCTCAATAAAATAGATTATTTTTTAGCATCTTATACTTCAGGTCAAAAAGCTATCAATAAAAAAGCGATTACAACAATAAAACCAATATCCGAGTTTACAGGTATAAAAAAAGAAGATTTACGATTTGGTATAAATAAAAATAAAAAAATATTACATAGTATTATACAAAAGTCAATGAATAAAATAAATGAAGCAAAGTATAGTTTATTAATAAATAGATGGATGATGAACTTAGATAAAAATGATAGACCAAATAAGGAAAATCTATATTTAACTGATAAAGAGAAAGAATATCTGAAAAATAAAAAAGAGATACGATTTTGTACTGTTCCTTCATGGATACCTTTTGAGGAGATTCATAATGGAAAACACGGAGGTATAGCATCTGATTATGTAGAAATATTTAGAAAAAGCATTAATACTCCATTTAGATTAATAGAAACAAAATCTTGGAGCGAAAGTATAGAAAAAGTTAAAAATAAAAAGTGTGATATTTTATCTTTTTTAGTTATGGAAACAAAAAAACGTAAAGAATATTTGAATTTTACAACACCTTATGTGAAAATTCCTCTAGTGATAACTACAAAATTAGATGTTCCATTTCTTACAGATTTTAATGGTTTAAGAGATAAAAAAATAGGTATTGCAAAAGATTATGCGTTTTATGAAATCATTAAAGAAAAATACCCATATATTGATTTAGTAGAAACAAAAAGTACAGAAGATGGACTTGAAAGTGTTAAAAATGGAAAACTTTTTGGATTTTTAGGAACATTAGCAAGCGTTAGATACATTTTTCAAACAAAACATTTGGGTGAATTAAAGATTGCAGGACGATTTGATGAAAACGGGGAGTTATCTATTGGTGTAAGAGGTGATGATTTGCTTTTATTAAATATTTTACAAAAAATTTTATATTCAATTGATGAAGAAACCCATAAAAAAATATTTAACAAATGGATTGCAATAAAATATGAAAATAAGATAGATTATCAATTGTTATGGGAAATTGTATTTGTAGCATTAGTAATTCTTTTAATTTTTGTATATTGGAATAGAAAACTAAGAATTGTAAATACTGAATTGGAGTTTCAAAAAAATAAAGCCCAAGAAGCACTGAAAATAAAGTCAAATTTTTTAGCAAATATTTCACATGAGATACGAACACCTATGAATGTTATATTAGGAATGACATACTTAGTACAAAAATCTACTCAAGATAAAAAACAAAAAGAGCAGCTTAAAAATATAGAACATGCAACAAGCTCATTATTAAGATTAATTAATGATATACTAGATAGTTCAAAAATTGAAGCTGGTAAATTAAATATTGTAAAAAATAATTTTAATATACTTAATATATTGGATAATGTAAGTGCCATTGCTTTATCTAATAGTAGCGAGAAAGATATTATATTTGAGATTGAATATGATGAAAATCTACCAATTAATTTTTATGGGGATAGTTTACGACTTGAACAAATACTTATTAACCTTATAAGTAATGCTATTAAATTTACTCATAAAGGTTTTGTAAAATTAATAGTGGAAAATAGAAAGTGTAATACCTATAGATTTTTGGTAATTGATACAGGTATTGGAGTATCTCAAAATCAGATGAAAAATATATTTGATTCTTTTACTCAAGCAGATGATACTATTACTAGAAAATATGGAGGAACAGGACTTGGGTTGTCTATTGTTAAACAACTTGTAGAGTTAATGGGTGGTACATTACAAATGGAAAGTGAACTTAACAAGGGGACACAAGTTTATTTTGATATTGAGTTAATGAGAGTGAATCAAGAAACTACAAATATAAATAATACTATAATCAAAAGGAGAAGTTTAAATTTTGATTTTTTTAAAGATAAGGGTAAGATTGATATAAGAGAAGAGAAAAATCTTATTGCAGAATTGCAAGCGGGATTGGATAGAAAAAGACCAAAAGTGTTGCAACATATTATGGAAAAATTAGATGGATATAATCTTCAAATATTAGAGGATGATGATTTTAATAATATAAAAGTATATATAAAAAAATATATGTTTCAAGAAGCGAGTGAAATATTAGATAAATATGAAAAATGAACATAGCCCAACAATACTGGTCGTTGATGATAATGAAGTAAATATAGATATTTTATTGGGGGCTTTGAGTAGCTATGATCTGATTGCTGCACTTAGTGGTAAAGAAGCTTTGGAGATCATAAAAGAAGAGCATATAGATTTAATACTATTAGATATTATGATGCCAACACTAGATGGATTAGATGTATGTAAAATCATAAAAAATAACCCAAAACACAATAAAATACCAATTATATTTTTGACAGCAAGAAATGATACTAATGATATTAAAAAAGGCTTTGAATATGGTGCTATTGACTATATTACGAAACCATTTAATCCAATTGAATTGAATATTAGAATTAATACACATATAGAACTTATTAATTATAAAAATAATTTAGAGAGACGAGTAGCAAAAGAACTTGAGGAAAATAAATTAACACAACAAATATTATTTCAAAAATCTAAACAAGCAGAGATAGGTGAGTTGATGATGCATATTTCACATCAATGGAAGCAACCATTAAGTGAGTTAGGGAGTATTAATACATTTGAAGTGGGTAAATTAGAGCATGAGCAAGCTATTAGTATAGATAACTATAAAAAATATTTGAAAAAAAATGAACAAATTATCACATTTATGTCCGAAACTATGCAAACATTTCAAAACTTTTATCGATCAAATCATGATACCCAATATTTTGATGTAAATGAAGCAATTGAAATTGCAATTAATATTGTTGTCGCTACATTTGACTATAATAATATAAAATTAAATTTCAAGAGAGATAAAAAAGTAGATAATATTTTTGGTAATAGTAATGAATATTCACAGATTATATTATCTATTTTAAACAATGCAAAAAATATATTTATAAAAAGAAAAATCGATAATCCAGAAGTAACTATAAGTATCAAGAATAACGATAAAAAAATTATTGTAATAATAGTGGATAATGGTGGTGGAATTATCAAAAAAAATGAAAATACTGATATATTTTCTGAATTTGTAAGTTTTAATGACAGTACAGGGATAGGTTTATATTTGGTGAAGGCCATTTGTAAAAAGAATTCTTGGAATATTGAAGGGGTAAATGAAAAAAATGGTGCTAAATTTATTCTAACGAGTAGCTTGGAGAGTGTAGATGAATAGTTTAAAAAATCTTACTGTATTATTTTTAGAAGATAATCAAGTTTTTGCGGAACATACGATTTATTTTTTAGAACTTTATGTTAAAAAAGTAATACATTGTGTTAGTATGGAAGATGCACTTACTGTTTTCAAAGAAGAAAAAATTGATATAATTATTAGTGATTTAAAAGTTCAGGATGGATTGGCATTGAGTTTTATTGAAGAAGTTAGAAGTATGGATAAAGAGATTCTCATTATAGTTTTAAGTGCTCATAAAGATGAAGAATTTTTATTTAAAGCTATCCCTTTAGGATTAACTTCTTATGAAATAAAACCAATAAATTTTACTGATTTTAAAATTTTGTTAAATAAATGTGCGCGAAGTATTGATAATGAGAGTTTAGTGTTTATTAAAGATGATATCTCTTATGATTACAATAAGAAATCTATTTATAAAAATGGCTTAGAAGTTCTATTAAGTAAAAAAGAATCTCTTTTTATTGAGTTACTTATTAAAAATAAAAATAGTGTTATCTCTAAATATGATATAAATAATTATATTTGGGAAAATGAATTTATGAGTGAATCAGCATTAAAAAACTTTTTATTAAGAGTACGCAAGAAATTAGGAAAAGAATTTTTTTATACTATTCAAAATATTGGATATAGGTTGTAATTTAAAATATAAGTTTATAATCTTTTATCTCTTTAAATCCAATCATTGCATTGAGCAATGCAATCTTTGAAGATAACTTTATATCTTCAAGTGTTACATCAGCTTCATAAATCACTTTTTCTTCAATTAATTTAGTTCGTGTAGTTCCCTCAAGAAGTGGTTTTTTAGGTGTAAGCCACTTTCCTTCTTTTAAAATGGCTATATTAGCAATAGATGTATCTGTTATTAAACCATTTTTTATAATAATAATCTCATCTGCTAAGCCTTTTTTTGCAAATAAAGTATCTAAAACTTCTCTATTGAGATATTTGTACTTATATTCTACAGATTCACTTTCAAGAACTTTAAATATTTTTATATCTCTAGGTTTATATTTATAATAATCTACTTTCTCAATACCATTTTTTGAATAGATAATTTTTGCTCGTAATAGATGATCTGTTGGCGGATAGATATATTCTTGTAAATCTATATTTATACCAATTGTTCTGGCAACTCTTTGATTATGATAGGGTAAATTAAAAACTTCAAAATCTTCACATTTGATAGTTTCAAAAAAATAATTCATGGGATATACACCTTATCTAACATCTCTTGATATTCTTTTTGTGGATCACTGTCACATGTTATCCCACCGCCACTTTTATATATATAGTTTTCATTATTTTTTTCAATAAATCGGATCATCACTGCACTATCTATGCTTTCCCCATCAAATATACCAAAAATACCTGTAAAGTACCCTCTTTCGTACTTTTCTACTTCATCAATGATTTGTACTGTTTTTTTCTTTGGAGTGCCTGTGATACTTCCTGCTGGTAATAATGAGGTAATTATATCTCCTATTCTATTTTGCCAATTATTTTCTAGTTCACCAGATATTTTTGAACTTATTTGAAAAAGCTCTTTTTTACCTGCTTTTATTTTTTCACAGTATCTAAATTCTTCAACTTTTACTTTTTTAGCAACTATTGATAAATCATTTCGTAAAAGATCTACGACCATAGTATGTTCTGCTAACTCTTTTTCATCTTTGAGTATTGTATTTTTAGCATCTTTAATATTAGCATCAATAGTGCCTTTCATAGGATATGTAAAAATTTTATTTTCGTTAATTATACAAAAGCTTTCAGGAGAGAAACAAATAAATTGATTTTTGTAAAATAATTTATATTTACTATTTGCATTGTCATATATATTTTTTAATTCTAGTTTTGTATTAATTTTTGTAGGTGTTGTTAAGTTTATAAGATAGGTATTCCCATTTTTAATTTCACTTTGTATTGTATTAAATTTAGTTAAATAGTTATCATAACTTATTGGCTTTTTTTCTATTGATTTATTTTTGTTAGATGATCCAATTTTAGTGTTTATTTCATATTGTATATTTTTTGGAATATCTTTTAACGGGATAACTTCATAGTCTTGTAAATTATAACTAATCATAAAAAAAAATGGCTCTTTTTTAGAGCCATAATTATTAAGAATCTTTTTAAGTTTCACTTTTAAATATTATTGATTTAGCATAAGTTTTTTCAAACAAGCCATTCTTACTGCTACACCATTTCTTACTTGTTCTAAAACTTTAGAGCGAGGGTCTTCTAGCATCTCATCACTTATATCTATATTCCTATTTACAGGACCTGGATGCATAAGAAGAATATCTCTATCACCTAACATTTTTTTAGTAATACAATATTTTTTACTATATTTTTTAGTATTTTTTTCTAATTCACCATCTGAGAGTGTAAAAGTGTGTCTTTCATGTTGTACTCGTAAACTCATTATAATATCAAGCTTATTAATCACTTTATTGATATTTTTAACAGTTTTATATTCAGATACTACTCTAAACTCTTTAGGAGCTACTAAAATTGGTTTTAATCCAAATCTAGGTAATAGCTCAAGATTTGAAGAAGCAACACGTGAGTTAAAGATATCGCCTATTATAGCTATGTTTTTATCTTCAACATCATAGTTAAAATGTTTCATAATAGTAAATAAGTCTAAAAGTGCTTGTGTAGGATGTGCATTTTTACCATCACCTGCATTTAGTATAGGACAGTTCACATGGCTTTTTAAACTATTTGGTAAACCACACTCACTATGTCTTATAATTATAGCATCTGGTTTCATTGCATTTAAGTTTGCAACAGTATCAACTACCGTTTCCCCTTTTTTTGTAGAACTTGTTTGTACCTCAAGATTTACTACATCAGCACCAAGTCTTTTTGCTGCTATTTCGAAACTACTTCTTGTACGAGTAGAGTTTTCAAAAAACAAAGTAACAATAAGTTTTCCCTCTAAAAGTTTATTTGAGCTTAAATCTAAAAAAAGTTTTGCATCATCGAAAAGTTTTAGAATTTCATCATTTGAAAAGTCAGCTGTTGTTATTAAATGTTTCATATAGAGTCCTAAATTTATTTTGGATTATATCATAAATTATATTTAGATTTAAACTTTAAATTGTTCTAATTTTTTCAAGCCAATCATTTAAAGTTTTTTCATAGCCTATTTTTTTAGTTTCATAAAATTTGAGATCTTTTGCTAAATATTGTTGTTTTACAAATCCGCCAAAATCGTGAGGGTATTTATAACCTATATGGCTATCTTGTAGATGTTTTGGTATGGGAAGTACCTCATTCGTATTTATGTAACTTAATGCACTATTTATTGCATTATAAGAGCTATTAGATTTTGGAGAAGATGCTAGGTAAACTACACATTGTGAAAGTATAATTCTAGATTCTGGATAACCTATTTTTGAACTTGATAAATAAGTACTTGTAGCTAAGTTTAAAGCATTTGGATTTGCATTTCCTATATCTTCACTTGCAAGTATTACAAGTCTTCTTGAAATAAACTCTACACTTTCTCCACCATCAATTAAACGTGCCAAATAATACAATGCTGCATCAACATCACTACCTCTTATTGATTTGATCATTGCACTTATAATATCATAATGACTTTGAGAACTGCTTACCCCATCTCCCATTGAAGTTTCTCTTAACTCTTTAAGAAGTCCCAATGTTATATCTTTATTTACTTTAGATGCAAAATCAAGTAAGTTCAATAAAGCCCTTCCATCACCACTACTTGAAACTATGAGGTATTCAAGAGCTTCTTCATTGATTGTGATATCAAGTTCTTTGATTGCTTTGTTAGTTAAATTTTCCAACTCTTGATTGTTGAGTGGTTTAAATTCATATAAAAATCCACGTGAGCGAATTCCATTTGTTAAAGTAAAAAAAGGATTTTCAGTACTAGCTCCTATGATAATAGCATCATAGTTTTCCATAATAGGTAACAGTACCTCTTGTTGAGTTTTTGTAAGTCTATGTACTTCATCTATAAATATAAGTGGCTTTAATAAGGCATTTTCATATCTTTTAAATATAACTCGTAAATCATCTATTTTTAAACTCGTAGCATTCATATTATAAAAATCATAACCACTATTTTTAGCAATAATTTTAGCTAGTGAAGTTTTTCCCGTTCCTGGTTTCCCATAAAAAAAGAGATGTGGAATCTCATTTTTTTCTATAAGTTTGTAGAGTGCTTTATCTTTTCCAATAACATGAGTTTGTCCTACAAACTCTTCTAAATTATTAGGACGCAATAAATTTGCTAGATTAGTACTCATCTTCGTAAAAATCTTCGTTGCTATTTTTTCTATTTTGTTTTGTTTGTTCTTTCATAAAGTGTCGTAAGTTTTCATATTCATCACTTTCTAGATATCTTACTTTTCCTGATGGAAGATTATTTAGATTGATTCCACCAAAACTAACTCTTTTAAGATCAACTACTTTAGATCCAAAGTGTGCAAAAAATCTTCTAAGTTCTCTATTTTTTCCTTCTGAAATTGCAACTTTTAATTTTGAAAATTTAGGTGTATTAGTTTGTATTTGATATCCTAAAAACGGTGAAAATTCCATACTAATTGTTTTTGTTTTATCCCAAGCTCCAGCAGTCGCATCATCTAATGTAATACCATTATCCATTCCACTTATCATTGAAGCTGTTACTTCCCCTTCAATCTTAAGTTTATAAACTCTTTCCAAATTTGAGTTCATTAATGCTGTTGCAATAGTTGGATCATCTGTAAGTAAAAGCATACCTTCACTAGCAAAATCTAGTCGCCCTATTGGAATAAAGTGTTCAAATTTCTTTGGAATTGTATCGTAGATTATTTTACGACCTTGAGGATCTTTTTTAGATACTATTTCACCTTTTAATTTATTATAAACTATTACAGTTGAAGCTCTTTTGTAGTCTACTTTTACAGTTCTTCCATTTACTTTTACAATTGTTTTATCATTTACTTTTGTTGATAAGTCACTGATAACTTTTCCATCAATTGATACTTTCCCTGCTTTTATAAGCTCATCAGCTTCTCTTCTACTAAATCTACTATTGTGAGAGATGAATTTGTTGAGTCTTGTTTTATGTTCATTATTGTCATTATTTACCATGATTATTTCCTTAATTTTAAATTTAATGATTGTTCCACATAGAACAATCATTAAATTTAAAAGGTATTGTTACCTTTTAAATTAGATTATTGTACAAAAATAGTTGGTACTATCATTGGATATTTTCTATATTTTCTTATACAATGTTTTCTTACTACTTTTCTTAGTTCTTCTTCAACAGCTCTTGTATTTTGTAAAATTCCTTCTTTCATGTGTTCTAAGAAGTGTTCTAAGATATCTTCTATCTCTTTTGCAAAATGTTTCTCTTGTTTAGAATCAACCATACCAAATGAACTCACTCTTGAAGGTCCTACAACTTTTCTATCATTTTCATTGATTTGTGCCACTATCATAATAACACCTTCATTTGCCATTGTTTGTCTATCTATAACAACATCATCACCAATTCTTCTATTTCTTTGGTTATCAATGTAAGTTTTCCCAGTTTTAACTGTTTTTACTTTTTTGACAAATTTTGGAGATATTTCAACTTGCTCTCCATCACTTAATATATAAGTATTTCTTTCTAATACTCCACACTCAGTACCTGTTTGAATATGTCTTACTACATGATTATATTCTCCATGTATTGGTAAGAAAAATTTTGGCTTACAAAGTCTTAACATAAGTTTTTGTTCTTCTTGTGCAGCATGACCAGACACATGAATATCAGTATAGTTTTGATATGCCACATGTGCACCTGCTTTTTGTATTTGGTTAATGATTTCTGATACACTTGCTTCATTTCCAGGAATTGCTTTTGCCGATAAAACTATAGTATCTTCTGGTTTTATTTTAATATGTCTATGTTCATGAATTGACATTCTAAACAGTGCACTCATTGGCTCACCTTGACTTCCAGTTGTTACAATTAAAATTTCTTTATCTAAATATTTATTTACTTCATGAGCATCAATAAATTTATCTTTTGGAAATTTTAAATAACCAAGGCTAAGTGCTATCTCAAGGTTTTTTTCCATACTTCTACCAATAACACAAACTTTTCTTCCATGATCAAGTCCACATTGTATTGCTTGTGCTACACGGTGCAGGTTTGAACTAAATGTAGACATAATAATTCTACCTTTTGCAGATGAAAAAATTCGCTCAAAAGTTGGTCCAACTGTTTTTTCAGTTTTTGTAAACCCTTGTGAATGTGAGTTTGTACTATCACTTAAAAGAGCCATTACACCTTTTTCACCATAGTATGCAAGTCTATGTAAATCTGCAGGATACCCATCAACAGGAGTATGATCTATTTTAAAATCTCCTGTGTGGATGATTGTTCCAGCTTCTGTTGTAATTGCTAAAGATGAACTATCTATAATAGAGTGAGTCATATGCATCCATTCTACTTCAAATTCCCCTATTTTGATAGGTTTTCTTTTTTGAACAGCTCTAAAATAACTTCTATGTTGTTTCATTTTATGTTCATCAAATTTAGAACCAATTGATTCTAAAGGTAAAGGTGTGCCATATATAGGAACTTGTAGTTCTTTAAAAATATATGGCATTGCACCAATATGATCTTCATGTGAATGTGTAATACAAATAGCAGTTATTTTACTTCTGATTTGTCTTACATATGTAAAATCTGGTATAAGAATATCAACTCCATGCATAGAATCATCAGGAAAACTCATCCCTACATCTATAATAATAGCACTTTTATCAGTTTCTATTACCATCATATTTCCACCAATTTCACTTAATCCTCCAAGTGGAGTTACTTTGATGCTAGCTTCTGTTTTAAGATTGAGTTTATTGTGTGGATTTAGTCTCTCTTTTTGAATTCTTTCATTTGTTTCAAATGCTTTTTTAAGATCATTTGTCCAACCATTTCCACTTACTGGTGGTTTTTTCTTTTGAGGTACAGTTTTACCTTTTGGATTTTGTTTCTCAGTAGGGTTTTGTTTTTCCCCTTCTTTTCGTTGAGTTATCTCTTTTTTTGGTTCGCTATTTGTTTCTTGTGGAGTATTACTAATAGCTGATTGTAATGTTTCAGTTGTTTGCGTAACTTTCGTTTCTTCCATTTTGTTTTACCTTTGTATAAATATGGCTATACAAAGATGCTTCAACTTCATGAGGTCTTGCAGATTCTTTTATATTAAGTTCATTAAAAATAGAGTTTATCATCTCTTTTCTATATGCAGAAAAGAGATTTTTACTTAATTTTTTTCTCGGCTGGGAAAAACACACTTTTAAAAATTTGTTAAAATCAAAATCAAGTTCTTTATTCATCTCTTTTTGAATATAAATAACGCTAGAATCCACCTTTGGTGGTGGATCAAAACTTTCAGGTGGTACAACTATTAGTGTTTGTACCTCTTTTGAGATTAATTGTGTTATTACACTTAAGCTAGAGTATTCTCTATCTCCACACTTTGCTGTAAATTTATCCGCAACTTCTTTTTGTATCATAACGATAATATGCTCACAATTTTTATCGTTAAATGAATTTAATATAATGTTTGTCGCTATATAATAAGGTAGGTTTGCTACTAAGTCATACCTACTACTATATAATGATGAGTTTTCATTCCATTTCTCTAAAACATCACCTAAAATGATGTTTAATTTATTGGATTCTAACTCAACTGAAAACTCGGTTTGCAATATAGAGTATAAGTCTCTATCAACCTCATAGGCTGTCACATCTTTGCACTTGACAAGTTTTTTTGTCAAATCACCTAATCCAGGCCCAATCTCCACAATATGATTATTGTTATGGGGCATCGATTGGATGATTTTTATCAATACTTGTTCATCTTTTAAAAAATTTTGTCCAAATTTTTTTTTTGCTTTAATGTTTTTCATAATATTAAGTAGAGTTTAGCAAATTTATACTTACAAAAAGGTAATAAAATTTTTAATTGTACTTATTTGTAATTACTACTAAGGTATGTTATATCTATATATTTGTATTAATTTGATATAATGAGATTAAATATGTGATAAATAGGAAATGAGATGAGTTATTTTGCAAAAAGAATTATACCGTGTTTAGATGTTGATAATGGTAGGGTGGTGAAAGGTATAAACTTTGTAGGGTTAAGAGATGCAGGAGATCCTGTAGAAGTAGCAAAGCGATACAATCAAGAGGGTGCTGATGAGATAACATTTCTTGATATTGGAGCATCTCATGAAGGTAGAGATACTATAGTTGATGTAGTTAAAAAAGTTGCACAAGAGGTATTTATCCCATTGACAGTTGGTGGTGGTATTAGAAAACTTGAAGATATTTACAATCTTTTAAATGTAGGGTGTGATAAAGTAAGCATCAATAGTAGTGCGGTTACAAATCCAGACTTTATCAACCAAGGAGCAAAAAGATTTGGTAGTCAATGTATTGTTGTTGCAATCGATGTTAAAAGAGTACAAGATGGTAGTTATCATGTTTTTGTAAAGGGTGGTAGAGAAGATACAGGAATTGATGCGTTGCAGTGGGCAAAAGAAGTTTATAATAGAGGTGCAGGTGAAATATTATTAACATCAATGGATGCAGATGGCACAAAAGCTGGATTTGAAACAAATATTACTTCTCAAATAAGTAAAGCTGTTGAGATACCAGTTATAGCTTCTGGAGGTGCAGGGACTATGGAGCATATTAAAGATGCTTTTTTATGTGGTGCAGAAGCTGCATTAGCAGCATCTATTTTTCACTTTAAAGAGATAGATATTATGGATTTAAAAAGATATTTATCTGCAAATAATATTCCAGTAAGGTTATAGAAGTGATAGTATGTGCTGGAAATAACGAAACTTTTCCTTTTGCAACTCCAATTGGAGTAGGACTTATTGATAGTGCTATTAACTTAACTAGATTATGTTTATTTGATAAGCCAGAATATATCTTATTTATAGGGAGTGCTGGAAGCTATGGGGAGTATAATATTTTTGATATTATTGAAAGTTCAAATGGATCTAATATTGAGTTGTCATTTTTTCAAGATAACTCATATACGCCTATAGATAATATAGTAAAATGTGAAGATAAAAAGCTACCTAGTCAAACTATTGTTAACTCTTCTAATTATATCTCAATAAATAGTGAAATATCAAAAGAATATTTGCAATATGGGATAGGAATAGAGAATATGGAATTCTATTCTGTAGTTAAAATTGCTAAAGAATTTGATATAGATGTAAAAGGAATTTTTGTAGTGACAAACTATACAAATAAAGATGCACATAAAGACTTTATATCAAATCATAATCAAGCGATGGATAAATTAACAAAGTATTTAGAACAGAAAAATATTATCATAAAGAATTAAATTGTTCCATATGGAACAATTTAAAATAAAAAGGAAAAACTATAAAAACAATATATGATTATTCATTAAAAGAGTTACAAGAAAAAATAAAACCTTCTTTTCGTGCTAAACAAATATATAATTGGATATATAAAAATTATGCAACAACTTATGATGAGATGAAAAATATTCCAAATAATCTTAAAGATGAACTAAAAGAAAACTATCCTATTGATATTGCGAAAATAGTTCATGTTGAAGAAAGTACAGATGGAACTAAAAAATATCTTTTTGAATTTAAAGATGGAAAAACTGCTGAAGCTGTACTACTTTTGATGAAAGAAAAACAAAAAGATGAATCAGGAAATATTACAAAGAGTGAACAATATACTTTTTGTATCTCAAGTCAAGTTGGATGTAAAGTAGGGTGTAGTTTTTGTCTTACTGCCAAAGGTGGATTTGTAAGAGATTTAACGGCAGGTGAGATAATAGCACAAATAGTTTACTTAAAAAAAGAAAATAACATAGCACAAAATAAAGCTGTTAATATAGTATATATGGGGATGGGGGAACCTCTAGATAATTTTGATAATCTTGTAAATACAATTAAAATAATAGCTGATTTAGATGGTTTATCAATAAGTACAAGACGACAAACAATCTCAACAAGTGGAATAAGTACAAAAATTGAAAAGCTAGGAAAATTAAACTTAGGTGTGCAATTAGCAATATCATTACATGCTGTTGACGATGATTTAAGAAGTGAGCTTATACCTATGAACAAAGCTTATAATATAAACTCCATAATAGAAGCAGTAAAAAAATTTCCAATTGATACAAGAAAAAAAGTGATGTTTGAATATCTCGTAATCAAAGATAAAAATGATGATGTAAAATCAGCAGATAAATTAGTAAAACTTTTAAATGGGATAGATGCAAAAGTAAATTTAATATTTTTTAATCCGTTTGAGGGAACAAATTATGAACGACCATCAAATAATAGTATGGTAAAGTTCAAAGATTATCTTTTAAGCAAAGGTTTAATGTGTACAATAAGAGAGTCAAAAGGGATTGATATTAGTGCAGCTTGTGGACAATTAAAAGAAAAAGTGAAAGATGAAACAACAGAAATAAAGTGAAACCGTAAAGGAATTAAATTTGAAGGATTTAATATGGGAATAGTTGATATAATCATGGTAGTATTTTTAGGAATAGTATTAGTTGGCGGAATAGCAGGATTTTTTATTTATAACAATAAAGAGGATTAGTTAGTATGGAAGAGAAAAAACTTTATGAAAAAAAAGCTTTTGTTTATGTAGTTCAAACTATTACAATACTTTTAATTATCTTTCTACACTTAGATTTGGTTTTAAAACTAATGTTAGCAGTAGGCTATTTTATGCTTTTTAGACAAGAAAGATGGCATAAACATCTTCTTATAATGCTTGTGATGATGAGTATACTTTTTATCTCATCTCATATCTATATATGAAGTAAAAATATGATATTATAAAAGAATTAATATAGAAATAGGGAATACAATGAATATAGAAAAAATTGCAAAAGATGTATTTGAAATAGAAGCCAAAGAGATAAAAGATTTATCAACTCTTTTAACAGACGATTTTGAAAAAGCAATTAATGCTGTATTAAATACATCAGGAAAATTTATAATATCAGGGATGGGAAAATCAGGTCTTATAGGTAAAAAGATAGCTGCTACACTTGCAAGTACAGGAACTCCAAGTTTTTTTTTACATCCTGGTGAAGCATATCATGGAGATTTAGGGATGATTGAAAAGGATGATATAGTTTTACTTATATCAAACTCTGGAGAAACAGATGAAGTGCTAAAGCTTATACCATTTTTAAAAGTCCAAGGTAATACAACTATCTCTATGAGTGGAAATCCAAGTTCAACATTAGCACAAAATACAAACTACCATTTAAACGTAGCAGTAAAGCATGAGGCATGTCCTTTACAGCTAGCACCTACTAGTTCTACAACAGCTACTTTAGTGATGGGAGATGCTATTGCTGTTGCTTTAATGAAGTTAAGAGATTTCAAGGATGAAAACTTTGCAAAATTTCATCCAGGAGGTAGTTTAGGAAGAAGACTTTTAACAAAAATAGAAAATGTTATGAAAAAAGATCATCTACCAATAATTTCAGAAGATACAGATGTTAAAGGTATTATCCATAAAATCACTGATGGTAAATGTGGCTTAGTTGTTATTGTTGAAGATAACAATATTCATGGCGTAATTACTGATGGAGATATACGAAGAGTGATGGAAAGCCAAGAGGAAAACTTTTTTAATTTAAGTGCAAAAGATATAATGGGTAAAAATCCAAAAGTAATACACAAAGATGAAAAACTAGTTATTGCAAGTGAGATAATGGGTGAAAATAAAATCAACTCTTTACTTGTAATAGATGATAATAAAAACTTGGTTGGAATTGTACAAATGTATGATTTAGGTTTGTAGGAGTAGTATAGATATGGTTTTAATGATAGATAATTATGATAGCTTCACTTATAATATTGTTCAATATTGTTTAGAACTAGGGGCTGATTTAAAAGTTATACGAAATGATGAGCTTACAATTGATCAAATACGAGAATTAAATCCAGAGAAAATTATACTCTCCCCTGGTCCTGCAACTCCAGATGATGCTGGTATCACACTAGAAGTGATTAAAGAATTTGGAGATACAAAACCTATATTTGGTATATGTCTTGGGCATCAAAGTATCGCACAATGTTACGGTGCAAAAGTTATTAGAGCACCTAAAATGATGCATGGAAAAACATCACAAATAGAGATAATTGAAGATGATATTATATTTAAAAATCTACCAAGAACAATCACTGAAACACGGTATCATTCATTAACAGTAGAGAAAGAAAATTTACCAAAAGATATTATAGTTACTTCAAAATCCTTAGATGATCAAGAGATAATGTCTCTTAAAATTAGAGATAAAGATATTTATGGAGTTCAATTTCATCCAGAATCTGTGATGAGTGAATATGGACATGAAATGTTGGATAATTTTCTAAAAATTTAACGGATATTTATGACTTTAAATAGATACAATGGAATTTTTTTAGCACTGTTACTTTTTCATACAACAGTTTTATTGTATCTAACAAACGAATTTAGTATATCTTATAAAGAGGCTCAGATTTATTTTAATGATAATCTATCTTTTTTATCAATTATAACAAATCTATCTACAAGTTTATTTGGGCAAAATGATTTTGCGTTTAGAGCTCCTTTCCTTATCCTTTATATAGGAAGTGCAATACTTCTTTATCTAATAACAAAAGATTATTTTAAAACAGAATTACAAAGAGTAATGTCAAGTGCTATTTTTATGCTATTACCAGGTATTAATAGTGCAGCACTATTGGTAAATGAATCAATAATAGTAGTATTTTTTACTTTACTTTATCTATATATTTATAAGTTTCAAAAAAGACATTGTTATGGATTATTATTACTATTTTTATTTTTAGATAACTCATTTGCAATACTATTTTTAGGTTTATTCTTCTATTCTTTAGCAAAAAAAGATAATAAATTATTGGTAGTGACTTTAGTACTTTTTGGTATCTCAATGTCTTATTTCGGGTTTGATATAGGGGGAAAGCCTAAAAGTTATTTATTGGATACTTTTGCTATATATGCAAGTATATTTTCTCCTATATTATTTTTATACTTTTTTTATTCAATATATAGAATTGGACTTAAACAAGAAAAAGATATTGTGTGGTATATCTCAGCAACAGCACTAGGATTATCCCTTATATTTTCATTACGACAACATGTTAAAATAGAGGATTTCGCACCTTTTGTAGTTATCGCAATACCTTTAATGGTAAAATTATTTAACCATAGTTTAAATGTCCGTTTAAAAGAATTTAGAAAATGGCATTATAGTATGCTTCGTTTTGCTTTAAGTGTATTGGTGTTAAGTTTTCTTACTTTTGTATTTAATAAATATATATATATCTTTTTAGAAAAACCAGATAAACATTTCACATACCAATACCATATTGTAAAAGAACTTTCGCAAGAATTAAAAAAATTAAATATTAATTCTGTAAATACAGATGATTTTAAATTGGCATTAAGATTACAATTTTATGGTATTACAAGCTCAAAGAAACATTACATAAGTACGAAGTTATATAATAATCGCTATAAAGTAATTGATATAATTTATTATAATAGGATTGTAAAAAGGTATTATCTTTACTAAGGAGTATGTTTAATAAGTGTTACTAAAGTAAACACTTATTTATCGTTAAAAATAAAAAGTGTTACTTTTTGCAAACTTTTATCATCTCCTAGCTAAGATTATAAAATAAAAATTCTTATAAGGGGAAAGTATGGCACAAAAAGCAATACGAGAATATGATGGAAAAGCATTGTTTTCTAAACAATGGGAAAATTATTTTAGTGGATTCCATTATGGTTTCAAGTCAGTACTAGTAACAAGTGGGGCAGAATTACTTGAAATATCTAAACAACATGGATTTGAATGGTTAAAACAAGAACCATTAGTAGCAAAACCAGATATGTTATTTGGTAAAAGAGGGAAAAATGACCTTGTTTTATTCAAAACAAATAAACCAGGTGATGTAACTGTAGAGGAAGCTGCTAAGTGGATTGATGAAAAAATGGCACATTCTACTACATTACTATCTGGACAACATGGAACATTAACTCATTTTGTAGTTGAACCATTTACACCGCACACACAAGAACAAGAGTATTATATCTCTGCAACTACTGTTGGTGAAGATGATGTATTATATATGTCAGCTGAAGGTGGTATGGAAGTTGAAGAGGGTTGGGATGAAAAAGTTAATGAAGTAGCAATTTCTATTACTATGAGTGATGCAGATATGGAGCATGCTGTAAAAGCAAATATTCCTACAGATATTCCTGCAAAAAATAGAGAAGCATTTGCTTCTTTTGCAATTCAATTTTTTAAATTCTATAGAGATATGAACTTTGCATATTTAGAAATAAATCCAATAGTAATGTTAGAAAATAATAATATGGCTATTTTAGATTTAGTTGCAAGACTTGACGATACGGCTGGATTTATGATGGCTGATACTTGGGGAGATATAGAATATCCTACAGCTTTTGGTATGGAAGATCAATCTCCTGAAGAAAAAGCAATAGCAGATGCTGATAGCAAATCAGGAGCATCATTAAAGCTTACTGTTCTTAACCCTATGGGAAGAATTTGGACAATGGTGGCTGGTGGTGGAGCCTCAGTTGTTTATGCAGATACAATAGCAGACTTCGCAGAAGCAAATGGTGGAAGTGTAAAAGATTTAGCAAATTATGGTGAGTACTCAGGTGGTCCAACAACTGGTGAAACTAAATTTTATGCAGATACAGTAATTGATCTTATGACAAGACATAAAGACCCAAAAGGTAGAGATAAAATCTTAATCATTGGTGGGGCAATTGCAAACTTTACAGATGTTGCAAAAACATTTACAGGAATTATTCAATCATTTGAAGAAAATGCAGAGAAAATGAAAGCACATAATACAAAAGTATATGTAAGACGTGGTGGACCAAACTATGAAAAAGGTCTTAAAGATATCGAAGCAGCAGCAAAGAGACTAGGAATGTATATAGAAGTATATGGACCTGAAACACATGTTACAGATATTGTTCGAATGGCATTAGAGAAGTAGGGAGTTACAATGGCACAATTATATACTAAAGATACACAAGCAATTTTTTGGAATAATAACAAATCAGCAATTCAAAGAATGTTGGATTATGATTATACAATTAAAAGAGAAACACCATCAGTAGCAGCAATCGTAGCTCCAACTAGTTCTGGAAAATTTGATAAATTTTTCTATGGTCCAGATGAGATTATGATACCTTTATATAAAAATACTACTGATGCAAAAGAAGCTCAACCACAAGCAGATGTTTTATTAAACTTTGCATCATTTAGAACAGCTTATGATGTAACAATGGAAGCATTAGAAATAGGTGGATTTAGTTCTATTATGGTTACAGCAGAAGGTATACCAGAAAGACTAGCAAGAAAAATGAATCAAGCAGGACGAGATAAAGATGTGATTATTATTGGACCTGCTACTGTTGGTGCAATTGCACCAGGTGCATTTAAAATTGCAAATATTGGTGGAACAATTGAAAATATTGTTAATTCTAAACTTCATAGATGTGGTTCATGTGGACTTGTTACAAGATCAGGTGGATTATTTAATGAGTTATCAAATATTATTGCATTAAATGCAGATGGTATTGCAGAGGGTGTAGCTATTGGTGGAGATAGATTTGTTGGGTCTGTTTTTATTGACAATATGTTAAGAATGGAAGAAAATCCAGATGTAAAATATATGGTACTTTTAGGTGAAGTTGGTGGAACAGAAGAGTACAAAATTATTGAAGCTATAAAAGCTGGACAAATTAAAAAACCAGTTATTGCTTGGTGTATAGGTACAATTGCAAAACACTTCTCAACAGGTGTTCAATTTGGTCATGCAGGAGCAAGTGCAAATGCAGAAGCTGAAACAGCTGCAGCAAAAAATATAGCTATGACAGAAGCAGGAATATTTGTACCTGATTCATTTAATGATTTGCCTGATACTATTGCTGAAGTGTATTCAAAACTAAAAGCACAAGGTACAATTAGTGAAATCGCAGAACCAGAAATGAATATATGTCCAAAGGTACGAAAAGCAAAAGAGTTTATCTGTACAATTAGTGATGATAGAGGGGAGGAAGCTCATTATTGTGGGTATCCAATATCTTCAGTTGCAACACCAGATACAGGTTTTACAGTTGGTGATGTTATGTCTATTTTATGGTTCAAAAAAAGATACCCAAGATGGGCTGTTGACTTTTTAGAAACAGTACTTAAAACAGTTGCAGATCATGGTCCAGCAGTTTCAGGTGCTCACAATGCAAAAGTAACAGCACGAGCAGGAAAAGATGTTATATCTTCTTTAATTGCTGGTTTACTTACAATTGGTCCAAGATTTGGTGGAGCAATTGATGGGGCTGCAAAATACTTTAAACATGCAGGAGACAACGACATGACTCCTGCTGAATTTTTAGGATATATGAAAAATCAAGGTGTTCCAATCCCTGGTATTGGTCATAGAATTAAGTCTCTTAAAAATCCAGATTTAAGAGTAGAAGGTCTTAAAAAATTTGCACAAGATAATTTTCCAAGTACACCTTTACTTGATTATGCTTTAACAGTTGAACAATTAACTACATCTAAAAAAGAGAATCTTATTTTAAATGTTGATGGTACTATTGGTATTTTAATGATAGATATGTGGAGAGCTTTAGGATATGAAGATGATGAGATTGATGTATTTATTGAAGCTGGTGCATTAAATGCTTTCTTTATATTAGGAAGAAGTATAGGGTTTATTGGTCATATACTTGATGAAAAACGTCTTGCAATGCCAATGTATAGACATCCTATGACTGACATCCTTTATGATGTTAAAAAAGCTCCAGAGCTTTAAAACTAGTTTGTTTATATTGAAGAAAAGCCACCTCAAAGTTGAGGTGGCTTTTTTTATATGAAAAAAGCTTTTTCAACTTTAGAGATAATAATTGTTGTAGTATTAATCGCAATAATAATAACTGTAATACTCCCTCAAATAAATATACCTAAACTACATCTTGCTACAAATAAAATGGTACTCTACCTTAATTATACAAGATATATTGCTATGGTAGATAATAAATACAAGGTAGATGATACAGAATGGGAGAAGAGAAGATGGACGTTAAAATTTCAACATTGTTCAAATGAAAAAGATGGATTGTATTTTGTAGTATATAGTGATACAAGCGGTGGTACAGCACATTTCAAAAAAAGTGAAACATTAAAAGACCCACTTAATAATAAGTATCTTTACAGTGGTTATGATTGTATTGCAAGTTCAAATGAGAGTAGTGAAGTACTTCTTACGAAACAATATGGAATAAAGGAAGTAAAAATAAGTTGTAATACAACTTCTACAATAGGACAAATTAGTTTTGGTTATGATGGGAAAATATATTCACAATTAGGAACAAATATCCAAAAAATAACTCAACCTTGTGCCATTACACTAAAAGATACTAAGGATAATTTTAGCACAATAAATATAGAGCCAAATACAGGTTATATACATAAGCAATAATTTGATATAATCCTTATAAAATACTAATAGTAAGGTCAATCAAATATGCAATTTGAACAATATCCTTTTGAAAAACTAACACAACTGCTTGATGGTTTAAAAGCTAATGAAAAATATACACCGAGTAGTTTGACAATTGGGGAACCTCAATTTGCTACACCTCAATTTATTCTAGATGAGTTAGCCTCAAATGCTAGCTTACTAAATAAATATCCTAAAAGTGCAGGAGAGGAGTATCTTAAAGACGCCATGATAAACTTTATATCAAAACGATTTAATGTAAAGTTATCAAACGATGAGATAATACCAACTTTTGGCACAAGAGAGGTATTATTTAATTTCCCCCAATTTGCTTTATTTGATAAAAAAAATTCAACTATTGCATTTCCTAACCCTTTTTATCAAATCTATGAGGGTGCTGCAATTGCAAGCGTAGCGAATGTGATACATATGGATATGACAAAAGAGAATAACTTTTTGGTTGATTTAACAGAAAAACAGTTAGAAGAATGTGATTTAGTTATTTTAAACTATCCAAATAATCCAACAAGTGCAACAATAACAAATGAAGAGTTAGTAAAGTGGGTAAATAGGGCTTTAAAATATGATTTTATCCTTATAAATGATGAGTGTTATAGCGAACTATATTTTGATGAAGATAAGAAACCAATCTCTTTGCTTGAAGCTTGTAAAAGTGCAGGAAATGAAAGTTTTAAAAACTGTTTAGTATTAAACTCAATCTCCAAAAGAAGTAGTGCACCAGGATTACGAAGTGGCTTTATAGCAGGAGATAAAGAGATATTAAAAGAATATTTAAAATATAGAACTTATGTAGGCTGTGCATTACCATTGCCATTGCAAAAAACAGCTGCAATTGCTTGGAATGATGAAGAGCATGTAAAAGAGTTTAGAAAAATGTATAAAGAGAATTTTAAAATTGCTAGTGAAATTTTAGGAGTAGTTGCACCAAAAGCTACATTTTATATCTGGCTTGAGGTTGAAGATGAGTTGAAATTTACAAGAGAATTATATGAATCTAAAAATATTAAAGTTTTACCAGGTAGTTTTCTTGGCAGAGATGGTATTGGTAAGAATTATGTAAGAATTGCACTAGTTGAAACACCAGAAAAAACAAAAGAGGTTATGAATAGACTACAGGAGTTCATAACTTTATATAAAGCATAATAAAGAGGATAGAGATATATGAATCAAGAAGAGTTACAAGAAGCCAGAACAAACCCAGAGTTTTTAACCTATTTAAAAGAAAAAGAAGAGGAAGTAATGGAGTCAAAAAGTATCTCAGGACTTTATGAAGTTCTTGATACACTTCTTGTTTTAGATCTTGATGAGGAGAGAATACATAAGGTATATCAAGAGATATTAAAAGTAGCATTTGATTCTATTGAAGAAAGATTAAAAGACTCTACAAAACTAAGTTTAGACAATGATGATATATATTTTATCAGAAGTTTTTATGAACATGCAGTTGAAAAATGGAGTGTATTAAATTTTGATGGTGCAAGAGAGTTGTTTTTTATTTTATGGCAAATAGTAGAAGATGAAAAACTATCAAAAGCAATGCAGATACATCTTATAGTAGCTGCTAACAACAAAGATATGGATTCTTTTTATGAAGAAGATGTTCATCATTTAGATGAGGTAGAGAATGAAAAGTATGGGTATTTTATTCATGAGTTTAATTTTGATGTTAATAAGTATTTAGCTAAGAATTCTAAAGTTTTAGAAGAACAATATAGTCAGTTAAAGCATTTATTAAACTAATGAGAGTACATTTTATAGGAATAGGTGGGATTGGATTATCAGCACTTGCACGATTTTTACAATATAGAGGCTATAAGGTAAGTGGTTCAGATATAAAATCAACACCAATTACTAAAGAGTTAGAAAAAGAGGGAATCAAAGTAAATATTCCTCAATCAGCTGATGCTGTATCTGCACAAGATTTAGTTATATATAGTGCTGCAGTGCAAAATGACAATGTAGAGATACAAGAGGCAAAACAACAAGAGCTTTTATTGCTTCCTAGGAAAGAAGCATTAAGTGTTATTATGCAAAAAACTACAAATTACTGTGTGTGTGCAGCTCATGGGAAAAGTACAACTACAGCAATTTTAAGTTCAATTCTGCAAAGTTCAGCAATAATAGGAGCTATTAGTAAAGAGTTTGATTCAAACTTTAGATATATTGATGAAATTTTAGCTTTTGAAGCTGATGAGAGTGATGAAAGCTTTATCCTTTCACATCCGTACTGCTCAATAGTTATAAATACAGAACCAGAACATATGGAGTATTATAATTATGATGAAAAAAGATTTTATGCTGCTTATGAAAAATTTATAGATATAGCAAAACTAAGAGTAATTAATGCAGAAGATCCTTTTTTACAAAATTATAAAGGGTATGCAATCAAATTGTATCCATCAAAAGATATAAACCATATAGAGTTTATTTTAAAAGATGATGAACCTTATACAAAGTTTTCTTTAAAAGATTATGGTTTTTTTGAAGTTTGGGGATTTGGTGTTCATATAGCTGTTGATGCATCATGTGCTATATTAGCAGCAGCAGCCTCTATGAGTATTGATGATATAAGAACTAATTTAGCAAAATACCAAGGGATTAAAAAGCGTTTTGATATTATTCAAAAAGAGGAAAAATTTGTATTAATTGATGATTATGCACATCATCCTACGGAGATTGTGGCAACACTAGAGTCGGTAAAAGTGTATAAAACACAAAAAGGTTTAGAATATACAACAGTAATATGGCAACCCCATAAATATAGTAGAACAATAGATAACTTAGAGTATTTTAAAACATGTTTTAAAGGGTGTGACAAGCTTATAATTCTCCCTGTTTGGTCTGTTGCAGAAGAGATAAAAGAGATTAATTTTGAAATAGAGTTTGAAGACTACAATACAATACTTGCAGATAAAGTTCATACAACAACTGGAAAGATAGAATTGATTAAAGATGAAGAGGTTTTTCATATTATTGATGAGGGAATGGTTGTTGGTGTTGGTGCTGGTGATATTACATATCAACTTAGAGGAAAATAGGGGAAATATATGGAATATGATAATTATTATGTGATAGATACAAATATTATTTTACAAGATGCAGCAAATCTTTTTAAACTATCAGATAATAGTACAAACCTTATTATTATTCCAGAAACTGTTTTAGATGAGATAGATAGTAAAAAGAGTGGTTTTGATGAGATTAATTTTCAAGCAAGAGAGTTTGCAAGAGTATTAGAAACAGGAATCATAAAAGAGAAAAAACATATTGATAACTATACATTAATTACAGTTGTAATTGAAGGTATCTTAAATGCACATATCCAAATTATCTCAAAAGAAGATTATGATGCAAATAGTAAAAATATACAGCTCAATATTTACAATGATAGAAAAATTTTAGAGATTGCATCTTTTGCAAAAAAAGAATATAAAAAAACTAAGTTTTTATCACTAGATATTATGGCAAGAACAAGAGCTATTTCATTGGATATTGATGTGGATTCTTTACGTGGAGATAATGATGAATTTATTTATGAATTTGTAAAAATAATAGATATACCATTTGACAAATTAGAGACATTACCAGAGAATGATATAACTAACTTTGATACAAACTACAGTTCGTATAATTATTCGTATTGTTTTAAGGTTATTGATTCAGATCAGATGATATTGGCTAATATCATTAATGGTAAAGTATCTATTTTAGATGAGGGTGAAATAAGAGATCAGATAATTACACCATTAAATAAAGAACAACTATTTTTTAGTAATGCGATTTTAAATACATATTACAATGTGATAATTGTAGATGCAAAAGCAGGGAGTGGTAAAACACTTTTAGCTCTAAGTGGTGCTATAAAAAAGGTAAGAAGAAAACAATACCAAAAAATCATTTATGTTCGAAATTCTATTGAATCGTTAGATAAGGGTGAAGATGTAGGATACCTACCTGGTTATGAAGAAAAATTCGCAATTTATAATCACCCTTTAGTGGATAGTTTAAACTATATGGTGCGAAGTGAACATAAGAAAAAATCCCAAAACAAGCAAAAACAATTTGATGAATTGGATGAACAAGAAGTTGTTTTAAGAGTTCAAAATATGATGGATAATTATAGTATCCAAACAATGTGGGTAGGAGAGATGAGAGGACGAACACTTTCAAATGCTTTTATTATTATAGATGAAGCACAAAATATGTCAAATAAAACTATGCAGATGGTTTTAAGCAGGATTGACAGTAGTTGTAAAGTTGTAATTCTAGGAAGTAACAATCAAATAGATAACTTTTATGTAAATAAATATACAAACTCTTTAACTACACTTCTAAAATCAACAAAAAATAAAACAGATTTAGTTCATGGTTTTGCAATAAATCTTGAAAAAGTTCTTAGAGGTCCAATTACTCAATGGGCAGAAGATATTTTCACAAATAAGTAGAATTACCCTACTCACTTTTTTTGCTTAGATAGATAAATAGTCCTAATGCAATAATTAAAAAAGAAACACCACCTATAAGATATACCGCATTTACCATTTGTGAATAATCATCAAGAGCTATTTTAAATACAACCATTAAAGACTCAATCAATAAAGCGATAATAATAGTAATTGAAAATTTTGTTAAGACTTTATATTCAGCTCTACTATTTTTTGAATAACTTTTGAAAAACACCTCTTGTTCTAATACTGTTTTAGCAAGATCAAATATGGCAAGTCCTAAGGTAACAGCAACAATTGGTTTAAAAATAGCCTCAATTGAGAAATGTGCTTTAATAATAACAGCATTGATAAATTCAAAAAATGAATACCCAAGGGTAAAAATAGCCAATAAAATCATAATCATAGAGATAAGAAAATAAAATCCTTTATTGACCATATTAAATTGTTCATGTATCTCAACTAAACCTAATCTTTGTAATAAAGAGGTCATCTTAAAATCTAGAAAGTAGATTTTGTCTTGTTCAAGTTTTGCTACGGTCACACATGTTATTCCCGAAGCACTACTAATATATGGAGATGATACCGAAATACCATTTTCATTAAAATGTATTTTATTCATAAGGTACTTTCTATTAACACCATTTTGAGAGTCACTTATTGTATCTTTATAGATATTTGGTGAACATTGTGTAAGTGTATCTTTTTCACAGATATATATTAATTCTAGAGATGGAAAAGTATTAAATAATTTTCCATATTTATTATGCTCTTGTAATTGAAGATGTCCTAAATTCCTAATTGTTTCTATTAAAAAGTTTTCAATATCTGTAGTGTTTTTAGTATATGTTTCTATAAATTCTTGCAAAGTAACTCCTATTAATAATCTAATAACCCTATTTTACTCCAATTTGAAAATTATATTCTAATAATATTGTATAGTTAATATGCAAGTAGAGTAAAAATGTTTAAAGTAAAATTTAGATAAAATACGCTCAGCAACGTTTAGATTTATAAAAAACAGATTAAGAGGATTAGTTAATGGTAGAAAGATATGCAAGAGAAGAGATGACTCAACATTGGACACAACACGCTAGATATTCAGCGTGGCTTGAAGTTGAAAAAGCAGCAGTAAAAGCTTGGAATAAACTTGGACTAATTCCAGATGAAGATTGTAAAAAGATTGTTAAAAATGCTACTTTTTCTGTAGAACGAATTGAAGAGATTGAAGCTGTAACAAAACATGATTTAATCGCTTTTAATACAAGTGTATCAGAGTCTTTAGGTGATGAATCAAGATGGTTTCACTACGGTATGACCTCTTCTGATGCAGTTGATACAGGTGTTGCTCTTCAAATGAGAGATTCTCTTAAACTAGTTATTAAAGATGTTAAGATGCTTATGAAATCTATCAAAAAACGTGCACGTGAGCACAAATATACTTTAATGGTAGGAAGATCTCATGGTATTCATGGTGAACCTATCACTTTTGGTCTTACATTGGCTGTTTGGTATGATGAGATGAGTAGGCATCTTAAAAATCTAAAAGAGACACTTAAAGTTATCTCTGTTGGTCAAATCTCAGGTGCTATGGGTAACTTTGCACATGCTCCATTGGAACTAGAAGAATATGCGATGAAAGAGCTTGGATTGAAACCTGAACCTTGTTCAAATCAAGTGGTTCATAGAGATAGATACGCAAGACTTGCTACGGCTTTAGCATTAATGGCTTCTTCCATTGAAAAATTTGCAGTACAAGTAAGACATCTTCAAAGAACAGAAGTGTATGAATGTGAAGAGTATTTTGCTAAAGGGCAAAAAGGAAGCTCAGCTATGCCACACAAAAGAAATCCTATTTTAACTGAAAATATTACAGGATTAGCAAGAACTATTAGATCATTTGCAATACCAGCTATGGAAAATGTTGCATTATGGCATGAAAGAGATATATCTCACTCTTCAAATGAAAGATTTTGGTTACCTGATGCTTTTATTACAACAGATTTTATGCTTCATAGAATGAATAGTGTTATTGCAAACTTAACAGTAATGCCAGAAAATATGATGAAAAATTTAAACCTTACTGGTGGACTTGTATTTTCTCAAAGAGTATTGTTAGAACTCCCTTTACAAGGTGTTTCAAGAGAAGATGCTTATAGAATAGTACAAAGAAATGCTATGAAAGTATGGGAAGAGATACAACATGGGAAACCAACAGTGAATAAAAAAGGTGAGTCGTTGTATCTTGGACATTTATTAGCTGATGAAGAGTTAAGAAGTAAACTAAGTGAAGAGCAAATAAGAGAGTGTTTTAATTTTGAGTATTACACTAAAAATGTATCAAATATTTTTAAAAGAGTATTTAAAAAATAAATAAAATTGAGATAAAGTATTCAAGTGATATTCATCCAGATAGATATAAAGTCACTTGATAATTTATATAAAGAGATATTGGGATAAAATGCACTTAAACACACATTTAAAATTAGATAATTCTATCAATGGAAAAGTTATAGAATTAAGCAAGGGTTATGCCAAAATAGAGCAAATCACAAAAGATTTTATGGTAGCAGATGAGGTTGGGCTTGTTCATGGTGGATTTACTTTTTGTGCAGCAGATTATTGTGCTATGGCTGTTGTAAATGACCCAAATGTAGTATTAGCAAAAAGTGAGACAAAATTTTTAGCTCCTATAAAGTTAGGAGATATTGTACTATTTGAGGGAAAACTTATAGGGCAAGAAGGTAAAAAATCAACTATAGAAGTTACAGCTACCGTAAGCGAAAATACAGTATTTAAAGGGACTTTCTACACAATAACATTAGAAAAACATATTTTAAAATAGATAAAGTACTTTATTCTACAATATGCCCTACAAATTTTGACATATTATCAAGTATTTGCCCACCTTTTCTAAATCCTAATCCACACGCTTCATAAGAGTAAAATACACCAGCTTGATAGAAGTTACCAACACTATCTTTTGGAAACTCCACATACTCTTGATAGATAGGTTTAAAGTTGTCATACTCACCATCTGTTTTAATTTCAAGAGAATTATCTTCATTTACAATAGCTATATTTGCACCTTCTCTTCCAAAACACATCTTTTCTACTTGTTTTTTGTTTTCAAGTGGTTCAAATGATGTTTCAAGAAGAAGTGGATGATTTGGAAATAAATCCCAAAGTACTTTCATCATCCCTTTACTTTGAAAAAGTAGAGTATAAGCAGGATTTAAAATTATAGTTTTTTTATCACTAACAAGTTCTGTTAAAATAACAGCCAATTCCCCCTCTTGTATCCCTATATCTTCCCAGGGAACAAGCTTAAACCAAAACTCATAAAGTTTATTATCAACTGAGATACCATCATCACTAAATTCAACATCTTCCACATAAGCAAATTCTGTTTTAAAGCCAATTTCACTCGCAATATGTTGTAATAGTCTTGTAGTATGTTCCTCTTCCAAACTTCCTGCAATACTAGAAAAAAGTATTTTCCAATTGAGTTTTTCATAATGTTTTGGAAAATCTTCTATATCACTATCTAAAGTGATAAGTCGTTTAAAATTATCTCCAATTGCTTCATATAAAGAGTTAAATTGTTTTGTTTCATCATAACCATTAAATTTTAACATAGCCCATTGGATAATTGCTGTTTCAAAAAGAGCTGTAGGTGTATCTGCATTAAATTCTATAAGTTTTATAGGTTTACCATCAATTCCACCAGCTAAATCAAATCTTCCATAAAGGTGCCAATGTACTTTATTTTCCCAAGATTCTTTTATAATCTCTACTAGATTAAAAGGGATATTGAGTTCATGAAAGAGATTGTTATCAATTACATATTGTGTAGCTTTTGTATACATCTCATAAAGTTCATTTGTAGCATCATAAAAGGCTTCTGCTTTATCTTCATTTAGTATTAGAAATTCATTACTAAGATATACGCTATTATCTATATCTGTATGCCATGAAAAGCCTATAGACTCCAAATATTCATTTGTAAGTGGTTTGAGTTGTTGAAATTTCAAAATTTAACCACCAAAAAAACTTCTAGAACCACTAGTTTTTTTTGTTCCACCAAAAAAACCACTTTTTTTACTACTTGATGTTTTTGATGTTGCACTACTTTTTGCTTTGTTAAAACTATTAACACTTTTAGAGTAAGTTGAAGGTGATTTATAGTTAGTTCTTCTTTGACTTTGATAGTTTTGATTGTTGAAAAGCTTATTCCCTATATAACTACCAATAATTGCACCTGCAGCACTTGCTAATAAGGTTTCTCCCAAACTCATACCACCCATTCCCGTAGGATTAGTAAGATTTGAAGTACCATTATCAATTTTTGCAGATTCTTGTGCTACAAGTGTATCTATCTCTTGTTTTGAAAGAATTCTCTCTTTCCCATCTTCTCTTAAAACAATAGTTGTACTAGTACTTGGAAACTCATCAACAATTTTGTAATCTCCATTAGCAGTTTTTTCAACTATTACAAAAGCACCTTGCTTTTGACTAGCTGTATTTATTGCACCATTTTGTGAATTTTTACCATTTGAGTTTTTATCTTCACATCCTATAAAACTTGTAATTAGAATAGCACCCATTCCACCAACTATAGCATAGTCAGATACTTTTTTTAGAAAATATTTTTTTGCCATCAATGTTACTTTGCCAAAAATGTTATAACTTTTTCTATAGGTCTTCCTACAACTGCTTCATTACCTTTTATAACAATAGGTCTTTCGATAATTTTCGGAAATTTAATCATCGCTTTTATAAGTTCATCATCTGTTTTATTTTCATCATCTAGATTTAGCTCTTTATATTCAGCCTCTTTTGGTCTCATCATCTCTCTTATATTCGTGATGTTTAACTTTTTAATCAAATCTTTAATCATCTCTTCATTAATAGGTTGTTTTAAGTATTCAAATATTTCATATTCACACATCTTTTCATCAAGTAAATTTTTTGAATCTCTACTTTTCCCACATCTTGAGTTGTGCCATATTTTTATCATCAATTATTCCTTCCCAAAGTTTGCATTAATTGCATTATCTATTCTTTTTATTGTTTCTTCAATTCCTAATATAGCTATAATATCGTAAACAGATGGTGCATTTGTTCCACCTGTTAGTGATATTCTTATAGGTTGAAAAAGTTGTGGAAATTTTAATTCATTAGTTTGAATAAATGGTTTTGTGATAGCTTCTATATCAACAGGTGTATGAAGTTCTTTATTCTCTTCCAGTACTTTACAATAAGCCTCTAACATAGATACTGTATCTTCTTTAATAAACTTCTTTACCCCTTTATTTTCATAACTTGTTGGTGTAGTTAGTATGTTTTCAATAGCATTTTTTAGTTCAAGAAGAGTGTTAGCTCGCTCTTTACAAAGATCAAGTATCATCTCTTTTTTATCATGTCCGTGAATTTCACAATTATGAAATTTTAAATCATTTACTAATCTTTCATTTGAAACATTTTTTATATAGTGAGCATTAAGCCATAAAAGTTTCTCTTCATTATATGCAGATGCAGATTTATTTATATGATGTGGATCAAAAAGTTCAAGCATCTCCTCTATACTAAATATCTCTTGATCTTTATTTGACCAACCAAGTCTTACTAAAAAGTTCAAAAGTGCTTCAGGAAGAAATCCTAATCTTTTATACTCCATTACATCCATTGCTCCATCTCTTTTAGAAAGTTTTTTTCCTGATGGATTATTTATCATAGGGATATGGAAAAATTTTGGTACATCAAATCCAAGAGCATTGTAAATAACAATTTGTTTTGGAGTATTTGAAAGATGGTCATCACCTCTTAAAACATCTGTCATTCCCATCAAAGCATCATCAACCGCTACTACAAAGTTATATGTTGGTGCACCATTACTTCTAGCAATTACAAAGTCATCAACTTGGTTTGCATCAAACTTCATAGCACCTTTTACACCATCAATAAATTCAATAGTTCCCTCTTTAGGTGCTTTTATACGAATAACTGGTTCAATTCCTTCTGGAATAGTTGGTAATGTTTTTCCATCTTCTGGTCTCCAAGTTTCATCATATCTTGGAGTTTCTTTGTTTACCTCTTGTTTGGCTCTTAAAGCATCTAACTCGTCACGACTCATATAACATTTGTAAGCTTTACCTGACTCTAAAAGAATATCAATATATTTTTTATAAATATCAAATCTTTTTGATTGATACTCTATCTCACAGTCACTAGGCATTCCCACCCATTCAAATGCTTCAAGTATTGCCCTTACAGCATCTTCGTTGTTTCTTGCATTGTCTGTATCTTCAATTCTAAGTTTAAATTCACCATTAGTTTTTTTTGCCCACAAATAACTATAAAGTGCAGTTCTTAAACCCCCAATATGTAAATATCCTGTTGGACTAGGTGCAAATCTTGTAATTGCCATTGTTACCCTTTTGTTATAAATATTGCGTATTCTACCATACTAAATAACTCACTTACTTTAAACAGTAATTTTAATTAGTTAAAACTTTATATGATATAATCATCTAATGTTTTAAAAATAGGACTAATATATGGAACTTGTAAAAAACTTTTCGATTCTTTATATCGATAACGATAATGGGCTTATTACAAAAGCTGAACAAACTTTGAAACAAATAAAAACTCTTCATATTGTAAATAATTTTGAAGATGCCTTATCTTCTTATGAAACACTCTTATTTGATATTGTTGTTGTTGATCTATTTAGTGATAAAGGGATAACTTTTTGTCAAAAAATAAAGACTCTCTCTCCCAAACAAGCAATTATTGTTCTAACTGCACAGAAAAATATTGTTATTTTAGAAAAAATTATCAATTTAGGGGTATCTAAAATTTTATTTAAACCAATTATAAAATTTGATAGATTACTTCAGGCTATTAAAGCTGTTTGCATAATATTACAAAATAAATTAGATGCAAATAATCTAAAATTATTAAAAATAAAAGAGGAAAGAGAAGAGTTTTTATTAAGTGTTATAAAACAAATATCTCATCATTGGAGACAACCATTAAGTATTATATCAACACTTTCAAGTACTTGTAGCTATAAAAAAGAGATGGGTATAGAAACTAAAATAAACGAAGATATAGAATCGGCAAAACTAATTACTCGTAAGACTCAAGAGTTAGCAAATATTTTAGAAGCAATAGATAGTATTGATTATAATAATATAAAAATAGAAGAGATAGAGGAGCTTATAAAAGTAAGTAATCCTCTTTTTCCAGCACAAAAGATAGAAGTTTAAAATCCATTTGTCCTAGCTACTCTGTGGGATTTCATGGATTAAAACCATACGATGATAAGTCTTGATTAATAAAGTCTAAATTAGTATCAAATCCACTATCAAAATTTCCCATATTTGGATCTGTATAGCCTAGTTGTGCAGACTTATTTCTCAACATCATAATATCATTTTTAATATCTATATGTTCAGGACATACCATATTACAATTTCCACATAAAGTACAATCCCAAATACCATTTTTTTGTACACTATCTATCTTATGTTGAATCTTATTTTCTTTTTTATCATTTACATATCTATAGGCACGAGTTAGTGCAAAAGGTCCTATGAACTCTTTATTTACCTCATAAATAGGACAAGAACTGTAGCAACTATTACATAAAATACAATTACTTTGTAAATCAATACTTTTTTCATCTTGTGGGGTAATAATCGCATCACTTTTCTCTTCAAGATTTGCGAACGCCATATTTAAAGAGAGTTTTTGGTTTGATAAGTCTACTACGAGATCTTTGATTATATGAATATTTTTAAGTGGTTCTACACAATCTCCAGCTTTTATAGTGGTTTTACAAGCTAACTTTTCTACACCATTAACTCGTACAGCACAGCTTCCGCATACCCCACTTCTACACCCACTTCTATAGGTCAAACTGTTGTTTTGAGTTGTTTTAATCTTATGAAGGGTTTTGAGAAGATTTCCCTCTTCTGGGATATTGTATTGTTTATCACATATTGTTACAGAAATCATACTAACTCCACTTTATAGTTATTTTCTATTTTGACAATAATACTCTCTTTTGCAAATTGTTTATTCTCTTTTGGATAATCAACTCTATAATGTGCTCCTCGACTTTCAGTTCGATTTTTAGCACTAAGAATAATAGTTTCAGCCAATTCCAACATATTTAAAAATTCAATATATTCTTTAAGATTTGAATTGTAAATTTTGCTTTTATCTGTTATTCCCAAAAGCTCTTTTTTTGTTCTATATATCTTAACTTGTTCAAGTGCTTTATCTAAAGTTTCTTCTTTTCTAAAAAGTCCAACATTATTGTAAAATAAAGTGCCCATCTCTTTTTTTATTGAATAAAAATCAACTTCTTTAGGTATTAAGAAAATATTTTCTATAAAGTTTATATCAAGTTCTAGTTGCTTAGAAGTAAGCTTTTTATCAAGCAGTATTGTATTTGATTTTTCACTTGCCATTTTCCCAATAAAACGACCAAAAGTGATAATCTCAAGGAGTGAATTTCCACCAAGTCTATTTGCACCATGAACTCCATTTGAAGAACATTCCCCCACTGCATAAAGATTTTTAATATTTGTTTCACAACTTACATTTGTTTTAATTCCACCCATTGTATAGTGAGCCGAAGGTTTAATTGGTATCAAGTCACAATCAAGCTTTAACCCAGCAAATTGTAAAGCTAAATCATATTCTTGAGGCATAACCTCTTTTATTTTTTCTAAACCAAGATGACGAAGATCTAAAAATACATCAAAACCTGCTTTTATTTTTTCCTCAATTGCTCTTGATACCACATCTCTAGGAGCTAATTCATCTACAAATCTTTCCTCATCTTGCGTTACTAGATATCCACCTTCTCCTCTTGCACTTTCACTTAGTAAAATAGAGTTTTCTTTTAAAGTTGTTGGATGAAATTGTATATATTCCATATTTGCAATGGTTACATTTGCTCGAAGAGCTGCAGCAATTGAATCTCCTGTTGAGGCATTTGAATTAGTTGTATAGCCATCATAGATTGCTCCATAACCACCACTAGCTACTATAATACTTTTTGCAACTATTTGTTTAACTTCACAAGTTTTTATATCAAGAGTAGTTATCCCTTTAATTGTCTCATTCTCTACAATAAAATTTAAAAGCATAGATTCATTAAAAAATTCAATATTTTCTTTTAAACAATTATCATAAAGTGTGTGAAGTATTTTTAACCCAGTATAATCACTACTATAACAAGCACGACTATAAGATGCACCTCCAAGTTTTCTTTGAGCGATAGTGTTGTTTGTATCTCTACTAAAAGGAACACCAATATCATCAAGCCACTGTATAGTATCACTTGCTTGTTCACACATAAATCGTATAGTTTCATCATCTCCAATAAGATGAGCCGATTTTATAGTATCTTGAATATGAGAGTTGATGCTATCTTTAGAGTTTTCTTTTTTTAAAACACCATTAATCCCACCTTGTGCTTGGCAAGTTTGTGATTGTGTTGGGTATGTTTTTGAAACAACAACAACACTTGAGCCATTTTTTTTTGCTTCCAATGCAGCACTTAATCCTGCACCACCACTACCTATTATAAGTACATCTATCATTTTTTAATCCCAAAACTCTTTAAGTTCTCTTTGTTTTTTTAATTTTTCTTTTTCAATGTGTTGTTTAATCTCTAACTCTTCTTCATCTTCTTTTTGCAATTCTTGTTCCTGTTGTGCTAAAAGTTCTGCTCTTTCTCTTCTTGCTTGAAGCACTTTGACTTTTATTTTATCTTGTGCTTCTTTTTTCATATCTTCGTTAAAATTCATACCATCAAGAGTCAAAAAAGCATTACTAAGCTCTTCCTCTTCACTTAATTCGTCTATTACTTCCTCTTCTTCTACTTGAAGTGTCTCTTCTTTTTGGGAAATACTTTGGCTAAGTTCCTTCTCTTCAATTTTCTCTTCAGATATTGATTCTACTTTATTTTTAATTTCTTCTACAATATTTGGTTCAATTTTAGAGATCTTTTTTTTCTCTTTTTGTTTTGATTTTTTAGGTTTTGATTCTCCATTAAGTTGCTGTTTTAATTCTTCAAATTCAGCCATTATTTTTTCATATTTCTCAAAATCCATCAAAAGAAAACTTGGTTTTCCATCTCGTAATATAATAGCTTTATCAATCTTTTTTTCAATGATTTTATCAAAAATCATTTTACTCTTTCGAATTAATTCTGTAGCAGAAAACATCTCATTTGACTTGTAAAGTAATAAACCCATTGCAAACTCCTATATGTAAAGTTATATGTATTATAAAACAAATCCCTTTAAAATTAGCTCACAAAATTTTTTATATTTTCTTCTATCATATTGATTAGTCGTACTCGTGCTTCTTTTGAAGCCCAAGCAATATGTGGCGTGATAATGATTCTTTCTTTATCTTTTATAGCTAAAAGTGGAGAATCTTCAACTATCGGTTCTTTTGTAACTACATCAGTACCATAATATATATCTTGACCATTATCAATGAGTTCACTTATATCAGTTTCATTAACAATACCTCCACGACCAAGGTTTAATAATATTCCACCTTTTTTAATATTTTGTATATTTGACTTGTTAAGTAAGTTCAGTGTTTGTTCATTTAAAGCACAATGAATAGAGATAATATCAGAAGTTGCAAGAAGGTTATCTAAACTTACTTGAGTATATTTTGTATTGGTATTTTTTCCAGTTGTTGAATAGTATTGAACTTCACAACCAAATGCATCTGCTACTTTTGCAACCCCTAATCCAATATTCCCAAGACCGATAATTCCCCATTTTTTATTGTCAAGTTCAAAAAATGGATGACTTAAATTAGTAAAAATAGTACTGTATTTCCAGCTATATTTTCCATATAAGTCATAAAAGTTGATTTTCTGTACAAACTGTAATGCAAATGTAAATACAAGTTGTACTACGCTAGAAGTTGAATATCCAACCACATTTTTAACTTGTATATTTTTTTGTTTTGCATATTCTAAATCAATATTATTCATACCTGTTGCAGCTACACAGATAAGTTTTATATTACTATTATCCATAATCTCTTTATCTATTATTACTTTATTTGTAACTACAATATCTACCCCTTGAACTCTAGAAAGAGTCTCTTCTAAATTTGTTGAATCATAACAGATAATCTCTCCAAATTTATTAAATTGATTTAAACTAATATCTTCTCCCAAAGTTTTTCTATCCAAAAATACTATTTTCATTCGTAGCCTTTTTTTCTTCTATGGTATCAAAAATAGTTTTAATTTGTTATAATAAATTTTTCAAAAAATTAAAAGGTACAATATGAAACAAAATAGAAATATTGAACATATTATAGAGGGGATAGTTGATAAAGACTTAGATGGTAAAAAAAGCAATGTACCAGCAAAGCTAGATTTTTATCAAAGTGCAACAGGATTAATACTTGCAATTTTTGTAAAATTTCATTTAATTTTTGTGTCGTCAATTTTAATAAGCAAAGATTTTATGCATAGTGTTGATAAGTTTTTATCAGGAAGTGTTATAGTAGATGGTGGTCATCCTGCTTTTGTTGTGGGATCTGCATTTATATTATTTGTTGTGTTATTTGTACATGCGCTTATGGCAGTACGAAAATTCCCAAACTCTTATAGACAATTTAGAAACTTCACTTCTCATACGCAAATGTTTCCACATGGAGATACAAGATTGTGGGGAGTACAAATAGTTACAGGATTTATACTGTTTTTCTTTGTTTCTATGCATCTGTATCAAATGATGAGTGAACCATCAAACATTGGACCCTATTTAAGTTCAGATAGAATTTGGACAGATAGTGCTTGGGTTATGTATATTATTTTGCTTATAGCCGTTGAACTTCATGCAACAATTGGATTATATAGATTAGTTGTAAAGTGGGGTTGGTTTGCAAATAAAAGTTATAAAGTAACAAGAGAAAAATTAAAAATAGTTAGAAATAGTATTATTATTTTTTATTTAGTATTAGGTTCATTATCTCTTGGGGCTTATATGAAAATAGGATATGACCATAAAGATAATTATGGAGAAAAATATATTCCTACGCATACTGAGGTTTTAAAATGAAAATATTTTATACAGACACATTAGTAATAGGTGGTGGACTTGCGGGACTTAGAGTTGCTATTGCGACACAACAAGCAGGACACAAAACTACAGTTTTATCTTTAATTCCAGTAAAAAGATCACATAGTGCAGCAGCACAAGGTGGTATGCAAGCTAGTCTTGGAAATTCTGTTAGAAGTAAAGGTGACAACGAAGATATTCACTTTGAAGATACTGTTAAAGGAAGTGACTGGGGTTGTGACCAAAAAGTAGCTCGAATGTTTACACATGTTGCACCAAAAGCGATACGAGAACTTACAGTTTGGGGAGTTCCTTGGACAAGAATACGAAAAGGGATTAAAAATGTTGTAATTAATTCAGAACATACAACAATTACAGAAGAAGAAGATGTTCATGGACTCATAGCCTCAAGAGATTTTGGGGGTACAAAAAAATGGCGTACTTGTTACACAGCAGATGCAACAGGACACTCTATGTTATATGCCGTTGCAAATGAAGCTATTAAAAATGATGTTACAATTTTAGAGAAAAAAGAAGCTGTAAAACTTATTTATAAGGATAATATTTGTTATGGTGCAGTTGTAAAAGACCTTATGAATGGAAAAATATCAGCATATCTAGCAAAAGCAACAGTAATTGCAACAGGTGGATATGGAAAAATTTATGAACATAGTACAAATGCAGTAATTTGTGAAGGAACAGGAGCTGCCCTTGCCCTTGAAACAGGTATTGCAAAATTAGCAAATATGGAAGCAGTACAGTTTCATCCAACTGGATTAGTACCAAATGGTATTTTGATGACAGAAGGGTGTAGAGGTGATGGTGGAGTTTTAAGAGATGTGGATGGTTATAGATTTATGCCAGATTATGAACCAGAGAAAAAAGAGCTAGCTAGCCGAGATGTTGTAAGTAGAAGAATGACAGAACATATAAGAGCAGGCAAAGGGGTACCCTCTGCTTATGGTGACCACTTATGGCTAGATATTTCTATATTAGGACGTGAACATATAGAAAAAAATCTTCGCGATATGCAAGATATTTGTATGAGTTTTTTAGGAATTGATCCAGCTACTCCAGGTGTTTGGATACCAGTACGACCTATGCAACACTACTCTATGGGTGGAATAAAAGTTGATTTTACTGGTCAATCTCCACATCTAAAAGGACTTTTCTCATGTGGAGAAGCAGCTTGTTGGGATCTTCATGGATTCAATCGCCTTGGTGGAAATAGTGTCGCTGAAACAGTTGTTTCTGGTATGATTGTTGGAGAATATGTTTCTCAACATTGTTTTAATACAAATCTAGAGTTTGATACAAAATTAGCTACAGATTTTATGAAAGTTTTTGATGAAGAACAAGATTTAATATTAAGAAATATTTGTGATATAACAATAAAACAAAACGACAAAAGCATCTATGACATAAGAGATAAGATGAAAAAAATTATGATGGATAAAGTAGGGATTTTTAGAACAGGAAGTGAACTTCAAAGTGCATATAATGAACTAATAGAACTTTTAAAACAAAGTGATGGCGTATATATAAGAACAAATACAAAATCAGCAAACCCTGGACTCATAGATACACTTCGAGTTAAAAAGATGCTCAAACTAGCTCTTTGTATAACAAAAGGTGCTTTAGATAGATGTGAAAGTAGAGGTGCTCATACAAGAGAAGATTATCCAAAACGAGATGATGTTAATTGGATGAAAAGAACTCTTACTTCTTGGGAAGAAGGGAGTTATGAACCAACTATCACTTACGAAGAGTTAGATATTATGAATATGGAACTTCCCCCTGGATTTAGAGGATATGGGAAAAAAGGCAATATCATAGAGCATCCTGATTCACAAAAAAGATTAGAAGAGATAGAAAAAATTAAAAAAAACAATCCAACATTTGATAGGTTTGCATTACAAAACAACCTTATGCCATATGATTTACCATCAAAATATCAAGAAAAAAACCAAAGAGTAGGGATAGGATATGAATAATAACCAACAAGGAAGAATATTAAAGCTTCATGTATTTAAATACAATCCATTAGATAAGAGTGATAGACCAAAATTAAAAACATATGAGATAGAAGAAACACCTGGTATGACTATTTTTGTAGCATTAAATTTTATACGAGATAGACTTGACCATACGCTACAGTTTGATTTTGTATGTCGTGCAGGTATTTGTGGAAGTTGTGCTATGGTTATAAATGGAACACCAACTTTAGCTTGTAAAACATTGACAGCCTCTTTTGAAAAATGTGAAATTACATTGTTACCTTTACCTAATTTTGAACTTATAGGGGATCTATCTATAAATACAGCTTCTTGGATGAATGATATGTCAAAAGATGTACAAAGCTGGATTCATACACAAGAAGAGGCAAATATAGATAAGATAGAAAAACCTATGGATCCAGATATAGCAGATGAGGTATTTGAACTTGATCGTTGTATTGAGTGTGGCTGTTGTATAGCTGCCTGTGGTACAAAAAGAATGCGACCAAAATTTAAAGGTGCAGTTGCTTTAAATAAAGTAGCAAGATATGCACTAGACCCAAGAGATGAAAGAACATTGGAAGATATGTATGAAATCATAGGAGATGATGAAGGGGTATTTGGATGTATGAGTTTACTAGGCTGTGATGATACTTGTCCAAAACATCTTCCCCTTCAAACAAAGATAGCATATCTTAGAAGAAAGATGGTTCAGTTAAAATAGTTAAAATAAAATCTAGATTATGTACTTCTTCTATCGTATAATCTAGCTTAATATATATCACCTCTATTACCACCATTTTCTATATAGATTATCAGCTCTTCCTCGATAATATCATAAATAAATCTATATCCACCAATTCTCAATCTAAATCCATCTATGTTTTGTAGTTTTTTAGAATCTATTTGAATATTTTGAGGATAAGGATTTAGTTGTAATTGGTCAAACTTTTTTTTAATTAGCTGTTTCTCTTTAGAATTTCTACTGTTGATAAATTTTATAACTTTTTTATGTAGAACAATTTGATACATCAATTAATTCCAATCTATCTCATTCATTGTTCCATAATTTTCAGGATGTGTGGCTCTCTCTTCTCTCCCGTTCTTAATATATTTATAATCAGAATCATTTTCCGATATTTTTTCAATATCTAGTAAATTATTATCAATTATGGTAACATCAGATTTTAAACTATTTAATAGATACATAACTTTATCCATCGCAGTTTCTTTAATATCAATAGTTAGTTGCATCTAAATTCCTTTAATTCAAATTTTGTATATAAGTTATATTATACTAACTTTATTTACTAAAGTCAAACCTTTGTATTGGTCCAAAACATCTTCCACTTCAAACAAAGATAGCATATCTTAGAAGAAAAATGGTGCAGTTAAAGTAAGTGGACAAGATTCGCTAATTGAAATAAACTAGTAAATCTCCACTAATATGAAACTCTCTATATCCTTGATAGTTTCCTTTAAGTGGATGATCAAGTGCTTCTTGAGGGAGTGCTTCATGTGAAAGTAACTTACCAAGATATACAGCATATTTGGAATAGTGCTCATTGGTAAAACTAACTTTACGTAAATCTTTGATAAATAGTTTACTTCTATCTAGTTTTTTATACACTGTTTCATCTCTTCTAAATGATCTTCAAAACTTATCTCTTCAAGTCCAATACCAGCTTCCACATCTTTCATAGCTTGAAGAGTTTCTTTGTTAGGTATTTTTACTTGAAATGGTATACCTTTTTCCATCACTGATTGAGAGAGAAATATATTAAATGCATCACTAAGACCCATACCATATTGTTTAAATATCTCTTTAGCTTGTTCTTTCATGGTGCTATCTAGATATACATTTGTTCTTACTTTATTTGTAACAGGAACAGTCATCGTATCCTCCTATATTTTTTGTATAGTATAACACACATTGTGCGTTCTGTCAATATATAGATTCCTTAATCTTTTTAGGGTTAGAATTGCTGATTAGTCCATAACATTTGCCACTTCAAACAAAAATAGCTTATCTTAGAAGAAAAATGGTGCAGTTAAAATAAGTAGATGATATAGAATGTTCCCTATTTCAGGATATGTGTATTTTTCTGAACTTACTACAAAATGCTTTATATTTTTATGGTATAATTATTGAAATGATACGAAAGGATACTAATTAAAGTCAAACATTAACCAAGATTATGATAAAAGTATGATAGAAAATTCTTACATTTAAATATTTTAGTGTAAATTGACTTAAGTATCTATTCCACCTCAGGAGAGGATGGAGCAAGTAAAATTATTCTGTATGTCCAGAGTTAATAGCAGTATATGCAATAGTAACAATAAAAAAGGCAATAGTTAAGATAACTAAATACTCCATTATAAATTCTTTAAACTTTTTGTTTTTGTCTTAATCTTATGAATAATTATTTAAGCATTAGCAGACAAATAAGCTTCATAACTAAAAAATATAACAAGTGATAGTATTAAAATACCAGAAATTATCTCAATCATAAGTCCTCCAAAGAATTTATTTTTTCTAAAATTTTTTTATTTAGTAAATGAATACTAACTGACAACCATAAAATAGCAATAATTGCCATTATGAATTTCCAATGTGAAATCATATCATAATGAGATATTGTCCAGCCTACAAGACCAATCATAGTTACTACAAATATCCCTAGCCAAACTTTAAGATAGTTTATTTTCTCTTTTATTAAATCTATTTTTGCCATAAAG
>Ga0209345_10000325_pt1 | contig 61916 bp, 59 predicted proteins | sample Cruoilmetagenom7_FD_187294 | JGI IMG/M metagenome (GOLD analysis project Ga0209345, IMG submission 187294) | Oil polluted marine microbial communities from Coal Oil Point, Santa Barbara, California, USA - Sample 7 (SPAdes) (version 2) | ecosystem: Environmental > Aquatic > Marine > Oil seeps ... | reverse complement strand
GCCCGATGGCTATAAGGGTTTATCGGTTTTCTTTAAGATGTTTTTTTGTAATTTACCAATAACACTTAAGCTTAAATCACTACGCGGGAATACTCTGCACGCCAACACACAGCCGGATGCCTCTTCATCAGCGGATATATGCGCCCTACTCATTTTTTTTGTTTCGTAAGCCCCGTCATTTATCTGGATTTTACACACACCGCAACCGCCCCCATGGCAACCCGAAGGGATGCCTTTTTTGCCCATTCTCGACATGGCTGATAGAACGTGCTGATGCGACTGACAGCTAAAGCTTTCTCCCGTGTCTTCTATAGTTACCACAAAAGACTGCTTTTCATCACCCACGACTTTCATATGAACTGGTAAGAACCGTTACACTTCTGGAGTATATAAGTCAGAAAAGAATTGAGATGGCTTTAAGTTTTTATTTGCAATCAACTCATCTGCAACTGCTTTCACCATTGCAGGTGAACCCGCACTATACGCTTGCCACTCAGACATATCATTAGGCATCAAACGATCTACCACTTCTGTAATGAGACCGCTATGGCCACCCCAGCCCTCTTGATGTGATAAAGCAGCGTAGTAATGAAAGCCCTTATATTTCTCAGCCAAAGCTTGCATAAAATCGGATTCCAATAATTCACTTTCTTCTCGACAACCAAGAAAATAATGCACCTCTCGATTAGCCAAGCAATTAGTTTCATCCAAATAATGAATCATCGAACGAATATAACTAGCACCGGATGCGCCCGCCACAAAAATCAAATTCCGCTCACTTTCTTCCCGTAAGTAAGCCTCACCCATTGGCATCTGCAACTGAACCACATCACCTACTTGCAATGAATATAAATAGGCCGCACCGGCTCCTAATTTATCTTCTTTTACTAACAACTCCACCTCACCCTTTTTACTGGGCGATGAAGCAATTGAGTAATACGACGCCTTATCAGAATTTGGTAACAAAACCGCCAAATATTGGCCAGCCTTAAAATCGACCGATTCAGGTTGAATCAGCTTAATTTTAAGCAAAAGAATACCCTTACTGACAAATGCCGAGTATACGACTTGCCCATTATGTGTTGCTTCCATTTATAACTCTCTTTTTAACAATTAGGACACCTCTCAAGATGTTCGTGAGGTTTATACATACAATGTAGAAAAAATGCCAGTCAGTATCTAATGGCAGCGCTAATAAACTAAACCAAATATGAGCAAAATCAACACTATATCTTTACAAATCCGCTCTCAATGATTATCCACCTCAAACCGCCGTTTCAGTCAGAACATCAGCAACTGGTCGCAGAGGTACTCAGTAAGCTCATGATGTGACAGGCCAAACCCAATACGTTTTTTCTTAATTATGTTGCCATTCAACGTTTAATAATAAACGATTAGTCTCCTTACCTTAGTTTTTTTAAGTCAACTGAATTTTATAGTCTATAAGATAAAAAAACCTTACTGAAGGTCGTCAATGCTTATTACCATTACAACTAACCACTCATTTTTTGTTATTGATAACAATAGGGAAAACTAAGACTCTTGTAACGCGCGTTGGCCTTAAGTTTTTTTGTCTTTGGTAAACAACAAAGGCGTACTTACACTAACAATTACACAGGTATACACGTGCAATTTTTCTTGCATAAAAATATCTCAGGCTAACTGGCTTATTATTCAGACAAATTCTGGATTGAATTCAATCTTGGTGGCAGGACAACAACGACCCCATTAACAAGAAGGGATTTGCACTCTGAAAAAAAATAGTAATCCAACTGTCAGAAAAACCCACATATAACACCCAGGTGGAAAAATACTGAGCAATAAAAACCCCGCAAATGCGGGGTTTTTATTTATTCTTTTATTACTTCAATCCTACAAGTTATATACGTCCAATACCGTATCAACCATGTCATTATGCAAAGTAATTTTTCTATAACAAATTTTCAAACCATCATCTGTTTTGCGTAAACGATGCTCTTGAACACCAAACGCTTCACGAGTTTTTTTCAAACTATAGCAATGTGTTACCCATGAAGAGTGAATAACGATTTCACCAGCATCATTTTCTGACACTCTAAAGTTTGTATTAATGTGACACGTTCGTGGTAAAGGCGTAGTCGCAAAAGACAACTCTGTACGAATCCTGAAAATTCTATCTTCAAGACCTGAGCGATCCCCATAATAAATAAGTGAAATCTCACGTGCTGGGTCGCTGGTTAAATTATGCTCATCAACCCATGATGGCATCCAATATGTAGCATCCTCAGTATATAGATCAATCCACTCATCCCATTGTCTGTGATCTAGAGCTGCTGCTTCATTGATAATGACTTCAATTGCTTGTTCTTTTGTAGAAGCATCCATCTTATTTCTCCTCTGCTTGTGCTTTCGTCATCATTTCAGCCCATTGCCTATGCTGCGCAATCATTAAGCCTTCATCTTCAAGGCCAATACCACACTCATCAGGGTTGACACCTACGCTTTTGGCAAAATCACTGGCGCCATGGACAATATTTTTAGCTCCACGAGACATATCGCTCCATTTTGCTTTTTCACCCATAAAGCCTAATTGACTATTATAGAAAGCCGTTAAATCATCGGGGGTTGCCATACCTGTCGCATTAAAGAAATCCTCATACTGACGAATACGGCGTTCACGTGCAACATCAGACTCACCTACGGGTGCAATACAATAGGTTGTTACTTCTGTTTTATCGACTGAAATTGGTCGGAAATGACGAATTTGCGTACTCATTTGATCCATAAGGAAAACATTAGGATAGAGGCAGGTATTACGCAAATAATCACCCATAAAACTTCCCCTTTTACCATGCTTCTCAATAAGTTCAGGCATTTTACCACCAACATGCAGCGGTCTATCTGCAGGGTTAGGCAGCTCACCATAAAGTGTCACATGACCATTACCGTATGAGAAATAACCTGCTGGCATTTCTGTTGTTCCGCTTGCTAACTCACCTACCGATACCGGCTTAACTTTATCATCAGCTTTCTTTAACTTCGCACGGTTAGCAATCGTCATTACATAGTTACCGTGAATGGCTTCTAAGTGATAACCATCCACACCGTTCTCAGCTTGAAGCTTCCAGTTGCCATCATATGTATACGTTGTTGCACCCGGTAAAATTTCTAAACCTTCATCTGACTGATCAACCAAAAGGTCAATCATTTGCTTCGCATCACGTAAATATTCTGCAAGGGTACACGCATTATCATCTAACACACCAAAAACAAAACCACGGTAACTTTCAATATTACCAATTTTTTTAAGACCTAGGTCATCCTTACTAAAAGAATCACTGTAGCCCACATTACCTTTGCTTTCGCCACAGTCCATTAAGGTACCATCCATATTAAAAGACCACATATGGAAAGGGCAGGTTAATGATCGTTTGTTACCACCTGCTGTATTAACTAACTGCGCCCCACGGTGCGTACAAGCGTTAATAAAGCCGTGAATTTCGCCACTTCTATCACGCGTAATAATAACTGGTTGGCGGCCCATATAAGTAGTGAAGAAATCACCTGGGTCTTTAATTTGGCTTTCGTGACATAAATACATCCAGTTTTTTTCAAAGATGTACTTCATTTCTAATTCATAGAGCTCTGGGTCTGTGAACACTTTTCTATCCGCACGATAAATACCGTTCTCTTTATCGTCCATTAGATAGCTTGCAAAATCGATATTATTTTGTTTAGCCATTCTTTTATTCTCCTGTTATTACCATTTTAAAATTACTTGTATCATTAATTTCTTCTCACCTGATCCTATCGTATGAGTGAGATAACTATATCAATATAACTTGTTCAAACCATGACTTACATCATTTACTTGATAAAAATTCAAAAATCTCTATGAACCGATTCCTGTTAGTTTCATAGCCCCTTTTTTCAGCCCCCTAGCTAATATCTAAATTTGCCTTTAGATTCTTTTCCTCATAAAAAAACCAGCTTAAAAAGCTGGTTTTTTTATATTACTTAATCAGTTATCAGCTAGATACTATTTACCAAATGCACTCATATACTGAACGCGGAACTGTTTTTCCTTAACCAGTTTTGGATCAAAAATACCTTTAAACTGGCCTGTTGTACAGTGCATCACCTAGACATCCATCACGCCCAACACATCATCTTTTTCACCTGCACGCAAGGCACCCAAAGCAGGCTACAGAGGCCAAAGAACATCTTAGAGACAGTAAAACTTTATCTATACAACTGACGATTTCGAGTGATCATAATTTCGATGAGACTCGATATTCGCAGGGACTAAACCTAAAGGTTTTTGAATACTTATATTATGGGCATTAATTTCGTCATACTTTAAATACCAAGCCTTATGCATCTTATAAAAAGGTATTTCAGGGTACAAGTGATGAATTAAATGATAGTTCTGATATACCATCAGTGGCGTCAACAAGCCTTCCCAGCCCATACGCATGGTAGTTGCCATATACTTATCCTCGGCTTGGCTCACTGTTGCAGGGTGATGAGGCAAAATAACAAATACTACTGCAATTAAGAAAAGCGAGATACGAGAAGGAATAAACCACAACATAAATATTTCATAGCCATAGCCTAAGTACAATGCTACAGCAACAAAGATAATTAGCGACGTGTAATAGGCAATTAGACTTTTAGCATGCTTTTTCATCACTTTTTGACCGTATTTAAAAAAGTAATAAATATAATAAACATCAAAACAAGACCATTTAAAAGGAACTTGCCACCAACTGGCCTCATGTTCAAATTTGTCAGGGTCTTTCTCGCCATTGGTATGAATATGGTGTTGATTATGCACCCAACGAACCGGCACCATTGGTGCATACGGAAAAAGGAACAATAAACCAACAGAACCTATCCACTCATTCAGCCACGAATACCTCGACAATGAACGGTGCGCACTATCATGAATAACACTGAACAGACCGTAGGTTAACAGGCCGTTAATGACCCCTCCTTGCCACATAGCAATCGTACCGTTTGTCGCATAAATCCACGTCAAAACAATACTTGGCAAAATAAAAAGAAACATTAATGTGGTTGGTATTGCAAGTGCAGGCGCTTTCAAACAATCTTGAAACGCGCGTTCACTGTGTGCTAATTCTTCTGCTTTCACTATCATGCCCTCCTAAATGAGCGTAATGTTTTTATTATTATCAAATCAATCAACTTATTAGTATTAGTCAGTCATTATAAATACATCATTATTCTATAATATTTAAATAGCTGTAAACAAAAATCTTAACTAAACTGCACTTTACTAAAAATATTCTTTCAGACGCATCTACTAACTTACAAGTCAGTAATAGCATTTTTCATGCTATTCAAACGGGCATAAAAAAAGCACTCTAAGAGTGCTTTTTTTATTAAAAATCAAACTACTCAATTAATCAAGCAGGCTCAACCGTATGCTTTGAATGATCAAAATTAATATGTGATTCAAGGTTAGCAGGAGCTACGCCAAACGCTGTTTGAAAGCTAACATTTTGTGCGTTAATCTCGTCATACTTTAAATACCACGCTTTATGCATCTTATAAAAAGGTATTTCTGGGTATAAGTGATGAATTAAGTGATAGTTCTGATAAACCAACAATGGTGTCAATAACCACTCCCACCCCATACGCATCGTTGTTGCCATATATTTATCTTCTTCCTGACCCACTTTGTTAGGTGCGTGCGGCAAAATAACAAAAACCACCGCAATCATGAATAAAGCGATACGGCTAGGAATGAACCACAACATAAGCAACTCAAGACCAAAGCCAAAATATAAAGCCGTTGTAAAGCCTATTATTAATAGTGTATAAAAAATAATAAGTGCTTTGGCATGCCTTTTTACAACCCTCATTCCATACTTAAAGAAATAATAGATGTAGTACCCATCAAAACAAGACCACTTAAACGGCACTTGCCACCATTTTGCATCATGCTCATAAACATCTGGGTCCATTGGGCCATTAGCGTGAATATGATGCTTATTATGTACCCACCTAAGTGCAACCATCGGCGCATAAGGGAATAAGAAAAACAAACCAACTGAACCGATAGCTTCATTGAGGAATTTATTACTCGACAAAGAATGATGTGACGCATCATGGATAATACTAAACATCCAATAACTTAAAAGCCCATTTATTATAGCTCCCGCCCATAAGGGTAAAACTCCGTTTAACGCATAATACCAAACGGCAATAATGCCAGACAGGGAAAGTATAAAAATAAGAGTTGTTGGGACAGCCAAACTGGGGGCCTCCCTAAGTGATTCGAAATACTCGTCACTCGTTGCTGGATTTTTTGTGCTCATAATCTCTCCTGAATTTAAATTAACTTATACTTGTGTTTTTATGGTTACCAATTAGAACAAGTCTCAAACTAATAGATAAGTGTCATTATTTGACACAACCATGTCATTTTATGACAATTGCTATCAATCATTACTTAGAGAATCTTATGCCCCAGTCAATTATACTCCCCGTTAGCTATATACTAATAACTATTCGAGAATTATCTAACAAAGGCATTACAGCTGAGCAGATTTTAAATGGCACCGAGCTAAGCGCTCGCTCATTACAAGAGGGTGACTATGTCTCATTAGACCAATTCATTAGCGTCATCCTTAATGCACGAGAACTCAGTCACAATCCTGCCATTGGCTTATTACTGGGTTCATTATTACACCCTTCAACTCATGGGTCTGTTGGCTGGGCAGCCATCAATAGCCCCACGCTCTCAGATGCCATCAATATTTTTCAGCGATACAGTCAAGTACGAACACCCTTTATTTTATATACAACTCTTACCCAAGGCGGCCAATATATCATCCGCTTAACATTGACTGACAACCTCAAAGCCGCCCACACTATATTTATCGAGGCCATGCTTATGCTGTTGCAACATATTATTGAATTCATCCTCGGAAGACCTATGACAGAGGCTAGCCTATACATGAATAGCTTCAAACCCAGTTACGCAGACAGTTACCAGCAATACTTTAACTGCCCTATTCACTTTAACTCTGACCACCTCGAAATTCGCCTTCCGCTCTCTTGGAAAGATACCCCCAACCCCAATGCGGACAAACACATGTACCAAATAGCGTTAGAACAATGCCAAGAGGCATACCATCAATTACAACGCGATGTGAATATCAGCACTGAAATATATGATTATTTATCCGCAAACCTCAGTTACTCTCCAACACTTGAGCATACGGCTACGCAATTTAGCCTTACACCTCGAACACTTATCAGGCGCCTTAAAGAACAGCAAACATCTTTTCATAAAATAAAAGATGATGTTTACGCCTTCCAAGTCAGCAGTTATTTACGCAGAAGCACAATAGCCATAGACACATTATCTGTTATTTTTGGTTACAGTGATCCCGCAAACTTTAGACGACGCTTTAAACGCTCGTTTGGGCAAACACCTCAACAATATCGACAACAACATCAAAAAAACACATAATTCTGTTAACGCTCTTTTTCTACTTTACCCAAACGATACGCAACTTGCGGACGAGTCCTTCCTAATGCTCTTACTGCTCTAGATAAACTCCCTTTAGAACGCTTAACAGCTTCTTTAAGATAGCATCTTCAATCTCAAATAAATTATTCTGCGCATCAAAGAATAGCTCTACAAACGGGTGATAGCTGTCTATATTAATGGCTTTTAACATGCCACCATTGTCACAAAACAACACACCCAAACTATGCAGTTGAGGGCCGACTAAAAATTGATTTAATCAAACCACTCATCCAACTCTTTACCCTTTAATTCATTGATGGCGTAGCTATTGAAATCACGATAAACCGTCCAGTCGTGTATTTTTTGTGGTGCGGATGTTTTTGTTTCTTCCACCGTTAACTGGCTTTCGTATTTTTTTAGCATTCCATCACTGTATTCATTACATTGCTGGAGGAAGTCTATGATAATGGATTTTTTATCGGCTAATGAAAGCGTGCTTTTAGTCATCTGACTCTCACTTTAAGATTGACGGTGTTTTTGTTTAACGATAAGGTCAACTGCTTTTTCAACGACAATAAAAACACCATGAAGAAAAAAATTATTGTAGCCATTACTGGCGCAACTGGTTCCATATACGGTACCCGCTTACTTGAAATCCTGCAAACAATAGACGATGTAGAAAGTCACCTTATTCTATCGAATGCAGGTGCCTTAACTGCAAAGCATGAAATCGGTATAGATAAGCAAACCATAGAATCACTAGCGGATGTTGTTCATAACCCGAAAGATATCGGCGCAACTCTTTCAAGTGGTTCGTTTATCACTCACGGCATGGTCATTGCGCCTTGTTCCATGAAAACATTAGGCTCTATCGCAAGCGGCATCGCCGACAACTTAGTATCAAGAGCTGCCGATGTGATTTTAAAAGAACGTAGAAAGCTGATTTTAATGGTCCGTGAAACACCGCTGAACCTTGTTCACTTGAGAAACATGACTACTTTATCTGAAATGGGTGCCATCATCGCGCCACCTGTACCCGCGTTTTACACCCAACCAAAAACAATAGACGAAATAGTTAACCATACCGTAGGAAGAATACTGGACACATTAGATATTTCTAATGTAAATTATGTCAAACGGTGGCAGGGTCTTTCAAAATAATAATCACCCACCTTTAAAATTACACTCAAAGAGGAGCTTATGTTAAGCAGACGTACGTTTATTAAATCCGCACTGGCCACTAACGTTGCCTTATTAGCCACCCCATCTCAGGCGCTTCAACACGCTCTAACCAGCTCTGAAGAAGTTCCATTATTGGTTTTTGCTGATGAACACTCACTTAATTCTAAAGACTTTATTTCCAATGTTGCAGACCGACAATCTAATATCGATTTAGACATTGGCGAACACTTTGAGTTAGTAAGAGCATTCTGCAAGGAGTCTCCTATGGGCCAGATTTCTGGCTTAACCAGAGACTCTGATTTTTTTGCACTTGAACAAATCGCGAAAGACTTTGGTTTTTACACCCAATATTCAGCAACCCATCTCTATTCTGGAAGCACCTTGACGCACGAAGTATCAAGCTCTAAAGACTCTGCAGAACTTATTACCTCATCGCTTAAAAATGCAAAAGAGCAATGGCCTCAATGGCTCGCTAACCATATGCGCGTTTTACCACGAGGCAATTCACAATTTGTCACGAAAAAAACACAAATAACCTTAGCCAATACAGATCAGCATGACTTTTTAGTCTCTTGGTCTCTAAGCTCAAATAAACATATTTAATTCTGGAATAAAAATGACTAAACCACTCCCACAAGGCATTACATTAGGCCAGCTTAATGCAGCAATCGCCGAGATCGAAAAAGTCGTCGGCAAAGACTATGTTTACTTAGATGAAATAAAAGAACTTCGCAGCTACCGTGACCCATACAATACGACGAACGATGCTGACTTTGCTCCATCTGCGGCCGTAGCGCCACAAAATGTTGAGCAAATTCAGAAAATTCTAGCGATCGTTAATAATTATAAAATTCCTGTTTGGACTATTTCAACAGGTAAAAACTTTGCTTACGGCGGCCCAGCTCCTCGTAAACCGGGGTATATCGTTCTTGATTTAAAACTCATGAATAGAATTCTTGAGGTTAACGAAAAACATGGTTACGCCATCGTCGAACCTGGCGTCAGCTACTACGACTTATATAACTATATTCAAGAAAAAGGTCTTAAACTTTGGATTGATTGCGCCGCACCCGCTTGGGGTGGCATTGTGGGTAACACATCTGAGCACGGTGCTGGCTATACACCTTATGGCGATCACCTATTAATGCAATGTGGCATGCAAGTTGTTCTTGCTGATGGCACCGTTGTTGAAACTGGTATGGATACCACACCAAACAGTAAAACAGGTGGTTTATATAAATACGGTCAAGGCGCTGCCATTGATGGTTTATTCACCCAATCAAACTTTGGTGTGATTACTCGTATGGGAATCTGGTTAATGCCAGAACCTCCTGGCTACACACCGTTTATGATCACTTTTGAAAATGAACACGACCTTGAAACAGTGACTGACCTTTCGTTACCACTTCGGGTCAACCAGGTTATTCATAACGCTCCAATGACGGTTGACTTACTGTGGGAGTCGGCCATGTCTGTTAGCCGTAGCCAATACTATACGGGTAAAGGCCCTATGCCTGACAGCCATCGTAAGAAAATGGCAAAAGACCTAGACTTGGGCATATGGAATTACTACGGTGCTGTTTATGGCCCCGGCCCGATGATGAAGAATAATATGGATGTTATTAGAGATACATTTGGTAGTATTCCAGGTGCAAAATTTCATTACGATGACACCAGAAAGGGTGACCCCGGTTGGGATTACCGCGTTAAGCTTATGAAAGGCACTCCTAATATGACTGAGTTTAGCTTGCTTAACTGGATCGGCGGTGGCGGACACATTAACTTCTCACCGATCTCTGCTGCTGATGGAAAGTCTGCCATGAGGCAATACAAGATGATTGAAAAACGTGCTCATGAATACGGCTTTGACTACATTGGCGAATTCTTAATTGGCTGGCGAGATCAGCACCATATCTTTATGCTAATGTTTAACCGCATGAGCCCCGAAGAAAAGAAACGCGCCCATGACTTATTTGCTGTGCTGGTTGATGAAGCAGCCGCCTTAGGATACGGCGAATACCGTACTCACTTATCCTTTATGGACCAAATCGCTGGCACATTTTCTTGGAACGACAACGCACTTTGGGATACACATCATGCGTTGAAAGATGAATTAGATCCAAATGGTATTCTTTCTCCTGGCAAACAAGGGATTTGGCCAAAAAATTTAAGAGGTAACTCATGAACAAGCATCTTTTAATTGTCGCCAGCCTGTTATTTCTTACAGCATGCGAGCAGCAGGCAACAGAACCTGAAACCAGTTTGGAATCAACTGCTGAAAAAATGAGCGCTGTTGAAACTGAAGCATCCGTGGAACCCACTGCAGAATACATCCCTAGCAACCGCTCAGGAAAAGTTATCTTCAATCTACACTGCGCGGGTTGCCATGACCCAGGTAATGCTCATGCTGCAACCAAGCAACTGGCTCTCGTTCGTGGCGAAGATTTAGCAGTTATCAGAGAACGTAAAGACCTTGTTCCAATCTATATCAAACATGTCGTTAGGGATGGTCTGCTAGAAATGCCTCCTTTCCGCCCAACTGATATTAATGATAACGAACTAGATAATTTAGCAACCTATATCATCGACAGTGCTAAAGCACACACCCCTGAGGAAAACAAATAATGAGTACCAATAAAAAACCCTTATCCGCTGAAGCTAAAGCTGTTGGTGAACGTATTGGAAGCTTACGTGATTTTCTAGAGTTTCTAGAAGAAAACGGCCAATGTATCACTTGGACCGATGAAATAATGCCTGAGCCAGACGTTCGCAATATTGCTGTTGCAGCCGGTCGTGACTCAATGAATGGTCCTGCCGTTATTTTTAACAATATCGCCGGCTATCCTGGCAAAAAATTGGTATTAGGTGTCCATGGTAGCTTCACCAATTTGGCGCTATTATTGGGCCACCCAAAAGGCACCACCATTAAGGAATTGTTTTACGACATTATTTCGCGCTGGGGTGACGACAAACCGCTGCTTGATTTTATCGAGCCAGAGGCAGCCCCAGTCAACGAAAACCGTCTCACCGATAACTTCAATCTATACGACTTATTACCGCTCTACCGTATCAATGAATATGACGGTGGCTTTTACATAGGTAAAGCAAACGTTGTTAGCCGTGATCCACGCGACCCAGATAACTTCGGCAAACAAAATGTCGGCATTTATCGCATTCAAGTGCAAGCACCCGGTGAGTTTACCTTACTGTCTATTCCTGCTCATGATATGGGCCGCCACATTATGGCAGCTGAGGAAGAAGGCGTACCGTTAAAAATCTCTGTGATGCTCGGTAACCACCCTGCTATGTGTATGTTTGCAGCAACACCTGTTGGCTATGAAGAGTCTGAGTTTGCTTACGCTTCACAAATGATGGGCAGCCCTCTGCGCCTCACAAAATCAGGCAATGGCATGGATATCCTAGCCGATTCTGAAATGATTATTGAAGCAGAGCTGATGAATGGCGTACGCACATTTGAAGGGCCTTTTGGAGAATTCCCTGGCAGTTATAGTGGCGTTAGGAAAATCCCTAGGTTTAAGGTCACGGCTATTTCACACCGTAATGACCCCATCTTTGAAAATATTTATATTGGACGCGGCTGGACTGAGCACGACACATTAATTGGACTCAACACCTCTGCACCAATCTATGCGCAGCTTATAAAAGACTTCCCTGAGGTCGTCGCTGTTAATGCCTTGTATCAACATGGCCTTACCGGTGTTATTTCCGTGAAGAACCGATTTGCTGGCTTTGCAAAATCAGTGGCTATGCGAGCACTTGGCACGCCTCATGGCACCATGTACCTTAAAAACTTAATTATGGTCGATGATGATGTTGATCCTTTCGATCTTAATGAAGTGATGTGGGCATTATCAACTCGTACCCGTGCTGATGACACGATTGTTATCCCTAATATGCCACTGATTCCTATTGACCCTGGCGCAGAAGTTGCGGGTAAAGGGCATCGCTTAATTATTGATGCAACAAGCTTTATGCCACCAGATAAATTGGGTTCCGACTCAAAAATTGTTACCCCACCCGCTGGCCCAGAAATTGATGAAATAGCCAAGGTTATTCAATTGTTACAAAATGGAGTTAACTCATGAGCACCTGCCCACGCTGTCAAGCAGCCGAAGAAAAGATTCGAGTCGAACATAAAGGCCTCAACGCTCAAGGCGAACTCGTTTGGACGATCTTTCATTGCAACGCCTGTGAATTCACATGGCGCGATAGTGAACCTGCGATCTCCATCGATTACGACACACGCGAAGCATTTTTCAGAGTAGACCCTGAAAAACCGTATCCAGTCATTATGCCTCCGGCGCAATACAAATAGGTTTATAGACCATGAAAACAATTATAGGAAACCTTGGTACCTTGCTAGGTGCTAACAATGTCATTAGCCTTTCAGATCAACCTGTAGAATATCAATTCCTCACAGACCGGATTAACAATTCAAATCGTGATGTTATTGCCGTAGTAACACCAAGCAACCTTGATGAATTGCAAAAATTGCTCGTTGCTTCAACCGATGAAAACTATTCACTGTTTAACCTATTAAGCCCTGGTGAAATCAACACCGCCCCTATTCCTGCCAAAGGTGCCATTGTTGTTATTGATCTTAAAAAGCTTAATAGCATTATTGAGGTAAACACCAAAGCGGCCTACGCACTTATTGAGCCCGGTGTTAGCTATGCCCAGTTAAATGATTACCTAGCAACCAATAACATCCCATTCGTTGTTGATTTTGACAAGAACTCCACTCAATCTGTTTCAGGCGGCATTAGCAATAGAAGTTATGGTTACACACCCTATGGTGACCATTTAATGATGCAATGTGGTATGGAAGTGATGCTTGCCAATGGTCGCTTAATACGTACTGGTATGGGTGCAATGCCAGATAGTGAATCATGGCAGTTATTTAAATACGGTTTTGGTCCTTATATTGATGGCACCTTTACACAGTCTAGCTTAGGCATTATTACTAAAGTAGGCATTTGGCTTATGCCCAAAGCACCGTCTTATAAACCTTTTGCAATTCAACTACCTAATGAGGCAGCCATGAACCAAGCGGTTGAAATCATGCGTGGCATGAAAATCAATATGCTGGTTGCTAATACGGTTACTGTTGCTTCTGCACAATCTGATGCAATGCAATTTTCTAATGAAGCGCTAGATAACATTGGCAGCAATGATGAAGCAGCTAAAAAGCACCAGCTAGGCACTTGGAATATGTATGGCGCTTTATATAACATGCCTGCAAATGTAGATTTCTTATGGCAAGCCATTAATGGTGCCTTTAGCCAAATTGAAGGCGCTAAATTTATTACCCAAGAAGCCACTGCGAGCAACCCTGTATGGGCTCAGCGTGAAATGAAAATGGATGGAAAATTCAATACAATTAACTCGAATTTATCCGCTTACTCATCCATCAATGTACACTTTGCTAGCCCAATTGATGGTGACGATGCAGTCAAGATGCAGTCGTTGTTACAAGACGTTAACAACCCAGCGGGGCTAAACGTTATTAGCCAATTTGCTCTGACCTGGCGCACCATGATGACTCAGCTTCAAGTCCTCTACCCTACTGGTGATACTGAAAAACTAGCACAGGCACGTCAACTCACTAAACAGCTGATCGACGATTTTTCAGCTCAAGGCTACCCTACCTGCCTAGTGGATGCGGATATGCAAGAAGCCGTTGATGCCGTTAGCCTAGAGGGGCTAAAAACACTGAAAAACCGTGTTAAGAAAGCACTCGACCCGCAGTCAGTTTTCGGCTAAAACTGTTCAATACTATTATCGCTGAGTCGTGAAGTAGGCAAACCGCTCAATTCATGACTGAGCATAATTGAGCTGTAATAATAACCATACTATTTTTTTAAATAACTTTTTCTTTGAATCTTACTAACATTAGATAACTATTATGATTAAAACATACGACCTTTGGATTAACGGAGAGCACACAAAACCAGCTTCTGGAAAATATTTTGATGTACTTAACCCTCTAGACGATAGCCTTTATTGCAAGGCCGCTGAGTCTAATCAAACAGATATTAACAACGCAGTAGATGCGGCTCATGCTTGCTTCTCGAGCTACCGAAAATGCTTAGCAAAAGACCGTGAAGCAATGCTTGTAAAAGCCGCCGACTTACTTGAAAGAGACCGCGAAGAGTTTCTTGAAATACTCATCGACGAAGTTGGCTCACCCATGAATAAAGCACAGTTTGAAGTCAGCCAAGCAATTGGCCAGCTACGTGCTGCAGCAGGTAGTGCACGTCGTATTACCGGGCAAACCATGCCATCAGATACCCCGGGGCGCTTAAGCATGAGTGTGCGCAAACCATTGGGTGTTGTTGCAGCTATTACACCGTTTAACGTTCCCTTGTTAAAAGCAGCAAAGTTAGTCGCCTCGCCTTTAGCAACTGGCAATACCGTTGTCTTACTAACATCAGAAGAATCACCTGCAATCTCCTTCCGTTTCGCAAAGCTTATCGAAGAAGCAGGGTTTCCTACTGGTAGTTTAAATGTCGTGTCTGGCTTTGGTGTTGATGTCGGTGATTTCCTTACCGGCCACCCTTTAGTAAAAGCAGTTATGTTTACTGGCTCCAGTGTGGTTGGAAAACACATTAGTGAGATTTGTGGCCGAAATATGAAACCTTGCGTACTTGAGCTTGGAGGAAAAAGCCCTTATATCGTGTTAGCCGATGCTGATCTTGGGCTCGCTGTGCAAAATGCCATTATCGGTATGTTTTTCTATCAAGGCCAAGCCTGTATTGCATCCAGCCGTATTATTGTAGAGGCGCCTATTTACGATCAATTTATTGAAATGTATAGCGCCGCAGCAAAACAATTATCGATGGGCGATTTACATGACATGTCGACTATTTTAGGCCCGATTATTTCGCCTCGCCAACGTAACAGAGTGCGCTCGCACATAGAAGATGCTGTTGCAAAGGGTGCAACCCTAGTTACCGGTGGCGAATGGGAAGGCAATCGTTGCCAGCCGACTATTTTGACTAATGTGACCGAGGATATGACCGTGTGCCGCCAAGAAACTTTTGGCCCTGTCACTTCAATTTACTCAGTTGATAGCACTGAAGAAGCACTGGAGCTTGCTAATGATTCGCATTATGGGCTTAGCGGCGCTGTACACACCAATGACCTGAACAAAGCCTTATCGCTGGCTCATGAGGTAGAAACAGGCATGATCCACATCAATGCACCGAGTGTTTATGATGAACCTCATGTGCCTTTCGGCGGTATTGGTGACAGTGGTTTTGGACGCGAAGGTGTCGATATAGATATTGACGCGCTAACACAGTGGAAATGGATTACGATTCAAATGCCCGGTTACGATCAAGCGCACTAGCTCTGATCTTTCAACTTAAACATTAATTTAAAGACTTTAATATTAAAGGACAAACATGACTACCAAACATGAACTATGGATTAACGGTGAGCACACCCAACCCGACAGTGGAAAATATTTTGACGTTCTAAACCCTTTAGACGATTCGCTCTACTGCCAAGCCGCTGAGTCAAACGATGCAGATATCAACAAAGCAGTAGACGCTGCACATCTTTGCTTTCAAACCTACAGCAAAACATTGGCGAAGGATATCGAAGCAATGTTGTGTAAAGCGGCCGATTTGATGGAAAGAGATCGTGCTGAGTTTGCAGACATTCTGATTGACGAAATCGGCTCCCCAATGAACAAAGCCAACTTTGAAATTGGCTATGCTATTACCCATTTACGTGCTGCAGCAGGCGTTGCTCGCCGTGTAACAGGGCAAACTATGCCTTCTGACACACCGGGCCGAATAAGCATGAGTGTACGTAAGCCCCTAGGTGTTGTTGCTGCTATCACACCGTTTAACGTACCACTGATTAAAGCGGCAAAATTAGTCGCATCGCCATTGGCAACGGGTAACACCGTTGTGCTACTTTCATCAGAAGAAGCACCAACACTGTCTTTCCGTTTTGCTCAACTACTGCATGAAGCCGGTTTCCCTGCTGGTTCGGTCAATGTTGTATCTGGCTTTGGTGTTGATGTTGGAGATACATTAAACAGCCATCCTTTAGTCAAAACCGTTATGTTCACAGGCTCTAGCCGTGTTGGTAAACATATTGGTGAAATTTGCGGCCGCTCAATGAAGCATGCTGTATTAGAACTCGGTGGTAAAAGTCCTTTAGTTATCTTAGAAGATGCCGACCTTGGGCTAGCGGTCAAGACGGCTATTTTCGGTATGTTCTTATACCAAGGTCAAGCCTGTATGGCATCCAGCCGTATCATTGTTGAAGAAGGTATCTATGATCAATTCATAGCCGCTTATAAGGCTGCTGCTAGTCAACTATCGCTGGGGGATTTACGTGAAATGTCTACCATTCTTGGCCCCATTATTTCTCAACGCCAACGTGACCGTGTACGCCGTCATATTGAAAATGCTGTAGAAAAAGGAGCGACTATCGAAACTGGCGGTAACTGGCAGGGCAATAAATGTGAACCAACCATTCTTACCGGTATCACAGAAGAGATGGATGTTTGCTACGAAGAAACCTTTGGCCCAGTGACTTCCGTCTACTCCGTTAAAGATTATGATGCTGCGCTCGACATGGCAAATGATACGCAGTACGGACTCAGCTCAGCTATTATCACTAACGACCTAAATAAAGCCTTAGATTTTGCCGAAAACATTGATTCAGGCATGGTCCATATCAATGCACCGACTTTATATGATGAACCACATGTTCCTTTTGGTGGTACAGGCGACAGTGGTTTTGGTAGAGAAGGTATTGAAGTGGATGTTGATGCGCTAACGGAATGGAAATGGATTACCATCCAACTTCCTAACGCAGACGCTGGACACTAAAACTCTAGATTTAAGTAACCCTAAAAAGCAGCCTACGGGCTGCTTTTTTTGTGCCATCGGTTTATTATTAACCCTCTTACTTATTAAAAAGGATGACATCATGATCAAATCCGCCAGTGACTTTATTGCTGAAGCCCAACAAATATGCAACTGCATTGATGTCATTACGGCTAAAGAACTTGCTAATCTATCTGATAATGTCGTTATTTTAGATGTTCGCGAGCCACATGAGGCCGCCGAAGAAAAGCTTCAACACTCTATCAACATTCCTCGCGGCTTATTAGAAATGAAAGTACAAAACCATTGCACCGAGCCTGATACTCTCATTCTCATCCATTGCGCAGCGGGTGGGCGGGCATCTTTAGCCGCCGCAAGGTTACATGAAATGGGCTATCGTAACGTCCATGCCGTTACAGCAAAGTTTGAGGAGATAAAAAAGATTCTCGGGTAGAGTGAGTACGCTTTTTCCTATTGACTAAAACGTTAAACGGTCACTTCATCACCTTTTTTATTTGCTCATAATAATGATGAGCATAATTATCTAAAATACTTTTCCTTTCTTTTTCATCGATCTTTAAGGAAGTTAACCCCATTCTAGCTAACTCAATACTCGCTTCTATTGTGTCAGACACCACTGCTGACGCGCCTACTTCGAGTAATTGACTACACTCTGAGGAATTTCCGCCTCTTACGTAAATGGCCAAGTCTGGGTTAGTTTTCCGTAAAGAAGAAACGATTAATTTTGAAGTCTCGAGCTCATTTACCGTTACGATCACTAAACGTGAGTCTCCAACGCCCACTGAGTCGAGTAAATCTTTATTACAAACATCCCCGTAGTACACAGGGAATTTATCGGCTTGAGAATTTTTCACAATTTCTGGATCTAAATCAATAGCAACATAGGGCTTCCCTGCTAATGTCAATATATCCCCTATTCTGTGCCCAACACGACCAAAGCCCGCCAGTATTATTGGTGTTGATTGAGGCACAGCAGTAGGTGCTATGGGAGCATTCTTTTTCTTAGTCACAACTTTCTTTGCCCACTCAGCCAATACAGGGGTAACCAATAGACTCAGTAAAATAAGCAATAATAATTGCTGGTGAAGGACTGGCTCTAAAATTCCCGAATCTAATGATAAAGAAAACAATACCAATGCAAATTCCCCACTTTGAGCCAAGATCAATGACACGGCTAAACTCCTCCCTTTACCTAAACCAAACAAATAGACTAGCGGGAATAAGGTCAATATTTTAATGCTGATAAGTAAAGCCACCAGCCCCACTGAAAGCAACGGTTGCTCAATTAGCAAACTAAGGTTTAATGACATACCCATGGTCATAAAAAACAAACCTAAAAGCAGGCCTCTAAAGGGTTTTATTTCAGAAACAACCTGATGCTTATAAGATGAATCAGACATCAGCATGCCTGCTATAAACGCTCCCATCGCCATTGATAAGCCAATTTCCTCCGCAATCAGCGACACCCCAATAACAATCAAAATAGCTGAGGCTGTAAAAACTTCGGGGATTTTTGTTAACGCAATTCTATGGAGGATAGGGTGTAAGAAATAACGTCCAAATAAAATCACCATCACCAGAATGGCCATAGACTCAAGAAGCGCTAAACCAATATCATCACCCATGCTTAATTCTGACACCCCTAAAAGGCTAACAAATGCTAATAAAGGCACAACGGCCAAGTCTTGCAAAAGAAGAATTGAAAATGAAGTTCTACCGTAGGTAGACTTCAGCAAATGTTGCTCACTTAACAGCTGTAAAACAAAGGCTGTTGATGATAATGCTAAGGCTGGCCCAATAATAGCCGCCGCTTTTAACGGTACATTAAAAACGTAATAACTAACGCCGACTAGGATTAGGCCCGTTATCAGCACCTGAAGGGTACCCAAACCAAAAACCATTCGTTTCATCTGCCACAGCCGTGAAGGTTTAAGCTCTATCCCAATTACAAATAAAAGAAAGGCGATGCCTATTTCAGCAAAGTGGCTAATTTCAGTTAGGTTATTAACCAAACCTAAACCTGATGGACCAACGGCCAAACCTGCAATTAGAAACCCCGGAACAGCGCCCAGTTTCAACGCTTGGCATACCGGCACCACGGCAACCGCAGCCACTAGCAAAATTATTAAATCTCCTAGATAGGCTGATGACATATCTATACCCCTACAATGTGGAAGGTTTTCGGCATAACTTAAGGATCAAGTACCCAACAATTCCAGATGCAAACGAGCCCAATAAAATAGCCAGTTTATCGGTATATTGAAAGAGACTAGTATCTGTAAATGCGAGAGATACAATAAATAAGCTCATCGTAAAACCGATACCGGTCAAAATAGAAACCCCATATAATTGCATCCAATTACTGCCATCCGGTAGCGCTGCTAATTTCAGCTTTATTGCTAACCAACTAAACCCAAACACACCCAACTGTTTACCTAAAAACAGACCTAGCATGATGCCAACCGGTACCGGACCTGCCATTTGATCTAACGATATATCCCTCACATTGACCCCAGCGTTAACGAACGCAAATAAAGGCAAAATAAGGAAAGCGACCCAGAAATGTAAGCCATGTTCAATTTCTTTCAAGGGAGAAACCAAACGATTTTGAACCTTTCCCGTTATTGGAATAGTAAAAGCAAGGGCAACGCCCGCTAAGGTCGCATGAACACCTGACTTGAGAACACTGACCCATAAAACGGTACCCACAACAAAGTAAGCTGATTTCTTACTCACACCCAATAGATTTAAACAAATAAGAACAAACAAAGATGCTGCAGCTACTGTTATTGATAAGGTAGATAAATCTGCGGTATAAAAAACAGCAATGATGATAATCGCACCTAAATCATCAATAATAGCTAGCGCCATCAAAAACACCTTAAGCGAGACAGGAACACGATTTCCTAATAAGGATAAGATACCTAACGCAAAAGCGATATCTGTTGCCGTTGGTATAGCCCAACCATCCACAGCTGCAGGGTTATCTTTATTAAAAAAGTAATAAATAATGGCTGGAACAACCATTCCACCAACCGCGGCAAACCCGGGTAACGCGACTTGTTTTATGGATGACAAATGCCCTTCTATTATTTCACGCTTGACCTCAAGCCCTATCAATAGAAAGAAAATAGCCATCAAACCATCACTCACCCAATGAGAAAGTGACTTATCAAGCTCTAACGGGCCAATACGAATTTCAACAGGTATATGTAAAAAATACTCATACACAGGTGACATAAAGCTATTACTAAATAAAAGCGCTAGAAAGGTTGCAAAAATTAACAGCACTCCACTAGCCGATTCCCTTTTTATAAACTCATCCAACATGCTTTATTCTCCTAAATAATCATCATTTGATAGCATATTATTAACCGATTATTAACAATACGACTAATAACTTCATTACTAGTTCTTTGGCGGTGATGGAATAAAAGATGCTCTTAAGCTTGTTTGCATCAATTATTGATTTTACTTTGTACCGCCCTAACACTCTAATGTTAGCCCAAGCCTGCTTTTAACACCGATTTATAAGCAATAAAAAGATAAAAACCTTAAGTTTTTTTTAAAATTTAATATACGAATTCGCTTTTAAATAAGCATGATGATTATTAATCTTCCTTAAACCACATTTAGATAAATATTTGGTTAAGAACGAGAAGCATTATGAAAGCATGTTTGGCCTATTTTTTTCTACGTTAATCGCGCTCTTGTCGTCAGTTTTGCAAAATTCCTAAGTTGATTAATAATTTTATGGTTAATGGAGCCTACAGAAAATTCCCCATCGGGGAGATTTGTTCCTATATCTTCCCCAGTTAATAACCCCATTGCCTCATCAACCGACTTGACCGTATAAACTGCAAATCGCCCATTACCAACAGCCTCGACAACCTCGTTCGAAAGCATTAAATTAACCTGATTACTTGCAGGAATAATGACACTTTGAGAGCCTGTCAGCCCTCGGGCTTTACAGATATCAAAAAAACCCTCAATCTTCTCGTTTACTCCACCCACCGCCTGCACCTCGCCCAATTGACTAACAGAGCCTGTTACTGCAATATCTTGACGAAGCGGAACATTAACTAGCGCAGATAATAGTGCACATAATTCAGCCAGCGATGCGCTATCACCATCGATAAAGCCATAAGATTGCTCAATAGCAATATGAGCTGTAATCGCAAGAGGAAATTCCTTAGCATATCGCCCACACAGGTATCCCGATAATAACAAAACACCTTTTGAATGCACTGCCATCCCTAACTCTACTTCACGCTCAATATCCACAACTCCTGCCGTTCCTGGGTGAGCGGTGGCTGTTATACGCATTGGACTACCAAAGCGAGTCTCGCCCACTTGAATAATTGACAAGCCATTTACCTGTCCAACTGCGTTACCACCGGTTGATATCTGCATGACTCCAGATAACACATCTTCTAACGTACGATCCCGTAATCGGGCATTTCTATACTGACGAGCCTCAAACGTTTGCTGGAGATGTTCAACTTCAATTTTCTCGTGATTACAAAGCCCTCTTTGATGGTTAGCCTCTACTATAACCTCCATTATCAGGTCAATCTGTGAAGAAATTTTATGTTGGTGCTCGGCAAGGCGGCAGCCATATTCAGCCATCAACGCTATCGCTTCAGGAGTGAGTTCAGCAAGATTCGAATTTGCCGCTTTTGAGTGAATAAAATAAGCAAACTGCTGGAGGTTTTCTTGGTTTACTTCAAAGTCTGTACTGAAATCAACAAACACCTGAAAAAGCTCACCAAACTCACGATCAAGTTCTGCCAAAGCGTAATAGACATCATGTGGCCCAATTAATATTAGTTTTACATTGAGTGGAACAGGCTCTGGTTTTAGGCTAAAAAGATGACCTAGCGCTACTTCATTAGATGAAATTTCTGTGCTAATTTTACCTTCACGCAACGCACGTTTCAGCGCCCCCCATACTTGAGGCTCGTTGATAACTTTTTCAATATCGAGTAGCAAGTAACCCCCGTTCGCACGGTGTAAGGCCCCTGCCACGATATTTTGAAAATCAATTATTGAAGCCTCTTTTTCTGGAGAGGCATTAATTTGTCCAAATAAATTTGCATAACTGGGGTTAGACTCACACACAATCGGCAAACCAGACTCAACACCTGAACGTACCAATAAATTAGGCCTATATAATTTCGCTAGTAACTGTCTCTTTCCAGCGATTTGTTTATTAGATTCATCTTCACTTGAACTTGCAAAATTCTCACTAATAATTTTTGGCAAGTGCCTCATAATTTGTGCCAGATAAAGGAGTACCCCAGCATCCCCTTGATACGTTTGATGCAGGCTATCAAATAATGGTTTTAATGATTGACTAATGGTTTGCTGAATCAGCAACTGTAGCTTTTCATTCAAGTCTCGTTGCCACTGTGGAAGCTCTAATAAAACATCATTGAGTTGATTTTCGAGTTGTATAACGTGCTGGTGGAACACATCCCTTTCTGTTCCTCCCATTTGAGCAAAAGCCGTTTCATCCGCTATTTCCCCTTTAATAATGGGTGTAAAAGTAATAGAACTATTTTCACGAAAAAGGGCAATCTTTTTGGAAGCAGCCGAACGCTCAATAATAGCGATTGCTTTTTCATAGGCCTCATCATAAAGCCGTTGGATTGCATTCTTCTTCTGTAAAAATGACGGGAGCTCAAAAACCGATGGAAACGTTACTAAAAGTGATTCGATTAACGAATCAATGTCTGCCAATAGTTTTTTCCCTCGCTGCTCTGGGAGACTAATGCAGCGTGGCTCTACAGAGTTTTCAAAGTTGTTAACATACAACCAGTCATCAGGCGTGTTACCACGCATTGCGATTGGCTTTAGGTAATTGATGATATATTGAGTTCGCCCTGTGCCGGCATCACCTGCTACATAGAGGTTATAACCCACCTCATTAATACTGATCCCGAATTCAAGTGCGCGAGTTGCTCTTGGCTGCCCTAAAAGTTGATTAAAATCGGGCGCTTCGGCAACGGGATCAAAATTTAGTTGATCAGCATGAATTTGCTTTGTTAACTGCTTTGCGATCAGTTTATTTTGCTGCATACCACCCTTCCATATAAAAACCTACACGTTAATTACAAATGCGATGCCTGTCTATATTAAAGGCACACTAGCTTGCCCGTCTGGTCATCGCTCTGGCATAGGGAACATCGCCTTTGATAAGGTGATAATGCGATAAAACATCAGGCGTTTAAACAACTTGTCCCTTAAAAACAGGGGCTCTCAGCCTATAGAATATTCCTGTTTTTCCTTATTGTTACTCAAACTGCCGTTTAAAACGCCCAACACCAAACATAAACATCACGCTTCCTAATAAGGTAAGCCCCAGTAATGAATCCCATAAAACAGCCAACCCCGCGCCTTTGAGCAATATGCCATAGGCCATTTCAATATAGTAATACAGAGGAGAAAGGTACATGGCTTGGCGAATGCCATCCGGCATGGCTTCTGGTGGTGTCCATGCTCCGGACAACAAAATAATGGGCATCATAATCATAATGACTAACATAGCAGCCTGCGCTAAATTCCGGCTTATCGTTGAGATAAAAAGCCCTAAACCCGACATTGCAAAGGTATAGAGCGCCGTAACTAAAAAAAATAGTGGCAGACTGCCTTTTATTGGAATCTCAAAGAAGCCATAAAGAACGAAGCCAACACTCACTGCGGTGCCTATTAAAATAACCAATGTCATGGAGATCACTTTCGACAGCATTATTTGCATGGGTGTTAACGGGGAAACCAATAGCTGCTCAATAGTTCCTCGCTCTTTTTCTCGTACCGCGGCGGCGGCAGGCAACATCATTGCCAAGATAGTAATAACCGTTAATAACTCTGAAATTGACATAAACCAGGCATCTTCCTGATTGGGGTTGTACCAAACACGATGGCGGTCATCAAGCATCGGCACCGTTTCCAAACCCTCGCCTGTTAAGCCCATTCGTTGTAGTGCCACATCAAACCCATATTGACCAATAATTTGCGCACTGTAACTGGCCGCTAAAGTGCCCAGTACGGTATTACTGGCCTCAACCTGTACTTGTACAGCCGTCGGCTTTCCTTGCAGTATGTCATGCTGAAACTTAGGCGGAATATCCAGTACGACCAAGGCTTCACCTTGATCTAATAACCGAATCCCTTCCTTCTCATTAAGAATTTCACCCGACAGCTTAAAATAGGGTGGTTGAAAGCGGTAAATAAGCTCACGAGAGGCCATGCTATGGTCTGAATCATGCACAACAACCGCACCTTGGTTAAGATCCATCTTAACCCCACCGGCCATCATAATATCCAAAGTAAACAGATAAAGAACCGCACAAACCAAAACAGTATCACGCCCAAGTTGTAAGAGTTCTTTAGCTGTCATGGCCACCATTCTTACCCACCAGTGGTAGCTTTTTCCTTCGGTTATTCGTGCTAGCAACCTCATGCTTTCACCCGTTTATGAAACAGATTGTAAGAGACCAGCCACAGGATAATGGTATAAAGCAGTAAGGCGGCAACACGTGTCCACAGCTCCTCCATTCCAATGCCTTTAAGGAAGCTCCCCAGCGCAATATCGGTGTAATACATCGCAGGAAATAGATGTGCTTCAAATTGCGAGGCGGCATCCATTGAGGCAATCGGAACCAATAGCCCAGAATAAAGCACCGCGGGCACAATGGTCACAACCACGGTCAGCATCATTGCCGATACCTGCGTTTTTGCAAATAGAGAAACGAGCAAGCCAATACCGGTTGTACAGGTGACGTAAATAACAGAGGCAATAAAGAAAAAAACCGGGTCACCTTTGAACGGCGCACCAAACGCAAAGATGGCCATCAGCCAGAGAAATACCACGTTAATGCAGGAAATGGCAACATAAGGAAATAATTTACCCGTCAGAAATTCCCCACGGGTAACGGTTGATGAGTAAATATTGTAAATGGATCCGCTCTCTTTTTCCCTAACAACTCCTAATGCCGTTAAAAAAGGCGGTGTCACCAAGAGAATAAACATCATCATGGCTGGGGCGATGGACCAAATACTTTTAACCTCCTGATTATACAAATATCGAAGCTGAATTTTTATAGGGCTCATGAATGCGGCAGATTGTTCAGCTGTTACACCCATTTTTTGGCTGATATACGCGGTGAGTAATTGGGCGTTGAATGCATTATTAATGGCGGCCACATACCCTTTACTGGTCGATGTACGAAATGGAAACGTGCCATCAATGAGTGATTGAACCGCGATAGGCCGCCCAGACAATAAGGTTTCCTGAAATTTGGGTGGTACGATAATCGCAAAACGAATTTTACTGCCCGCGATTAAATGACCGATCTCATCCTCATTTGCAACATCGCCTTTATAATCAAAATAGCGAGAATCGATAAATTGGTGGAGGTAATCACGGCTCATCGCCGAACGGTCCTGATCAAGAATGGCAAAAGGAATGTTTTCAACATCCATCTTAATACCGTAACCAAAAACCAACATCATTGAAATGGGTACAACAAACGCGAGCGAGAGAAACAGCCTGTCGCGCAGAATCTCCCGCCATTCTTTAACAGCCAATGTCTTAACCCGGTTAATCTTCATGCTTGCTCCGCTTCACTTTCGTGCGTCATCACTTGGTGGACAAAGACATCTTCTAAGCTGGGTGGATGGGGCGCTATTGAGTGCAAAACAACCTGATTTGCCGTTAATAAGGGTTCAATCTGTTGGCGTACTAACTGAGGTGCTTTAGCAAGCAAGTGAATTTTTTTACCAAATAGGGCCGCTTGTTCAAAGCCGGCCTGCTCAATTAATTTAAGGGCTAATAGGGGCTTATCTGTGCTAACTTCTAAAAGCTCCCCAGCGGCTTCAACTAAAGCCTTTTTCATCTGTGCCGGTGTTGCATCGGCAATGATACGCCCTGCATACATCAGCGCTAAATGGTCACAGTGTTCTGCCTCACTCATATAGTGTGTGGTAACGAGAATAGCCACCTGTTCAACGCGCGCCATCTGTATCAAAATATCCCAAAAACGTCGCCGCCCTACTGGGTCAACACCTGACGTTGGCTCATCCAAAAACAATACTGTCGGCTTGTGTACCAAAGCACAGCCTAAGGCTAACCGTTGGCGAATCCCCATCGGTAATGCACCCGCCAAACGCGTCTCAACACCTTGCAATCCCGCTGTTGCAATCACCCAATCGACTCGCTGCTTTAACTGTTGACGAGGTACCGCATAAATACGCGCATAGAGACGAATATTTTCGAGTACGGTCATATCCTGATAGAGCGAAAATGCCTGAGACATATACCCAATACGCTCTTTAATGGCTTGAGTGGCGCGCAGCATATCTTGCCCTGCTACCTTGCCTTCTCCTCCGGTCGGTCGCAGGATGCCCGTTAGCATTTTAAAAACCGTTGATTTACCCGCACCATTAGCACCGAGAAGGCCAAAAATTTCACCCTGTTTAACTTGAAAACTAACGTGATCGACTGCCCTGAACTTACCAAAATCACGGCATAGGTTGTCTGCTTCAATGGCTAGCTCTTCTTTCTTCGATGCCTCTACTTCACTTTCTTTATCCGTGTTAGTTGCAGGCGCGGTATCACTGTCGGTTAAATTAGCCTGATTTAACAAGGCAATGAACGCATCTTCCATTTCAGGCTGTGAGGTATGTATATCACTAACCTCTATATCTGATAATAAAGATTTTACCTGCTTGATCGCTGCGGCTTCTTCGCGTCCTTCAGCAAACACCCGCAGTACTGCGCCCACGGCTTCAACCTGTTGAAAGCTGGATTTGAGTTGTGACAAAGCAGCCGCTTGAGGGTGTGCCACTAGCTCCACCAGTGTGCCTGGAACGTTAGCAATAATTTGACTCGGCTCGCCTGCGGCAATCATTTTGCCCGCGTACATTAAAGAAAGTTGCTGAAAACGGGTCGCTTCATCCATATAGGCGGTGGAGACCAACGCAGCAATATTCTGCTCCCGTAATAATGCCGTCAAAATAGCCCAGAAATCGCGGCGAGAAACCGGGTCAACACCCGTCGTCGGCTCATCTAAAATAATAAGCTCAGGTTCATGAATTAAGGTACAGACTAACCCCAGTTTTTGCTTCATTCCCCCAGATAATAATTTCATTGGGCGATCAGTAAATTTATCTAATCGAGTCATGGCCAATAACTTACGCTTTCGGCTAACGAGCTGCTCGGGGGATACCTCTCGAAGTTGAGCAAAAAAGTCGATATTTTCTTCTACCGATAATTCTCCATAAAGGTTTTGCCCCAAACCCTGCGGCATAAACCCAATTCGCCCTTTCACAGATTCAGCACTCGCTTCCGAAGAGATCAACGTACCAAAAACCTCAACGCGACCGCTATCGTAGGTGAGTATTCCTGAGATCGCTTTCATCAACGAGCTTTTACCCGCCCCATCAGGACCAATTAAACCATAAATCTCACCCTTTTGAATGGCGAAACTCACCCCTTCCACTGCGGTCTGTTTACGGTAACGCTTATGGAAGTTTTGAACATTAACCACCCAATCAGATTGGTCGGCTGCTACCAATGTGGCTTCTCCCACTCGATACCTTCTTTCCACCGAATCACTGCATCCGCGGGTAGCCCGGGGGTTAATTTGTGGTACGGGTTCTCTGTCAAATACAGCTTAACAGCATAAACCAACTTAACGCGCTCATCAGGTGTCTGTACCTCTTTAGGCGTAAATTCAGCACGGGAGGCAATATAGCGCACAGTTGCGGGAAAAGGTTTATCGGGAAATGCATCGCTATAAATGCGAGCAGGCAAACCTAAACGTACCTTTCCAATCTGGAATTCCGGAACATAAACTTTTAGGTAAAGCCGATCAAGATCAACAATATCAAAAAGTGGGCTACCTGCTGCCAGCACTTCGCCTTCATCGACAACTCGGGTCGTAATGATTCCTTTTGCCGGCGCATGAATCGTTAGGTCATCCTTTAAACTAAGCACCTCCTGAAGTGCTGCTGTGGAGACCCCGCACTGCGCCTTTGTTGCGGCCAGTTTTTCCTTAGCAACTTTCCATGCTGACGTTGCCTGCTCGGCCGCTTGCTTACTCGCTGAATTTTTATGTTGCAGGTTTTGTAAGCGAGCTTGATCATGCCTGCTTTGTTGTTCAGATACCTCAGCGGCACGGCATAAGGCTTCAGCCACATCTAGTCCTTTTTGGGCTTGTAATACTTTTGCATTGATTTGGGCATCATCTAGTTTAGCAAGAACTTGCCCTTTCTTAACCTCATCACCCTCACGAGCTCTCAGCTCAGTAATTTTGCCCGCTACCTTGCCAGCTACCGTGTAATGATCACCTTCAATACGGCCATTCGCTTGAACAAGCCCATCTGGCAAAGGCGTTACACGAAAAAATAACCACCAAACAGCAATAAAAGCGGCTACGGCTATTATCACAAACGTTAAGGTCATGGTTTTTTGCATTAAATTACGCATTATTTTCCTTTATTTATAGTTCATCCATTGCTGACTTCTGCCACAATCCTGCCAAAACCGCATCAACAATAGCAATTTAAATGATTATATACGCTAAATGCCTACAAACTGCCTGCATCCAACACTTTTGTGTTAGCAAGTAGTCCATTCCCATGACGGCCCAAGTTTGCCTTTAAATAGGGTTCATTCCATACTTACATAACGCCTAATACCCTATATAACAGGGCAATAAACTCACGGTATAAAATATCAAGACAGTTGTTTGGCTAGATCAAACAGGTTGAATCATTAATGCTGGTCATTAGTATGTTTGAAAACAACGTCTCCTTACAGATTATTTGAGCTAGCTTTCTGCATATCACGATGAGCAACTAGGGTTATGCTCAGGTATTACTACACAACTCTAACCTTTCAAAACATATCGTCCTGGGGCATCGGCTAGAAGGTGGGCCGCCCCATTATTGCCGCCCATTTCTGGTGGTGGTAGCTTCTGTTTGCACTGTCCGTCCAGCCACCGCTGCCACTCTAGCCACCAGGAACCCTCTTGAAGGGCTATAGTTTCAAACCATTTATCGGGTGCAATATATTTGTCTTCACCCCTCTTTAATGAAGTACGATAGTGGCGTCTAGGATGCCCTGGCTCACTGATAATCCCGGCATTATGTCCACCACTCGCCAGCAAGAAAGTCACGTCTGTTCGTGTCAGGCTTTTGATCTTATAAACTGATTTCCAAGGGGCGACATGGTCTTTTTCTGCACCCACGACAAACAGTGGGCAGCGAATATCTCCCAAAGAAACTGACTTGCCATGTACCCGATAACGGTGCTCTGAAAAGTCATTATTCATAAAGAGCTGTTCAAGGTATTCAGAATGCATTCGATAAGGCATCCGTGTTGCATCACTATTCCAAGCCATCAAATCATTCATCTCGGCACGTCTACCCATAAGATAGTCATGCAATACTTTTGACCAGATTAGATCATTAGAGCGCAGCAACTGAAAGGCACCCGCCATCTGTCTTGTATCCAAATAGCCTTGGTCCCACATCATGTCTTCCAAATAGGCGACCTGACTGTAATCGGTAAACAACATCAATTCACCCGCCTCAGAAAAATCAGTTTGCGCAGCCAAAAGTGTCATTGAGCCAATGGGTGTATGTTCTTCTTTCGCCAACGCGGTTGCGGCCAATGTTAATAAGGTCCCCCCAAGACAATACCCTACTGTGTGGATTTTCTGTTCAGGAATTATGGATAAAACTTCTTTTAATGCCGCCATCACACCTAAATCAATATAACTCTCTAGCCCTAAATCACGGTCAGTTTCAGTTGGGTTTTTCCATGAAATCATAAAAACAGTATGCCCTTGATCAACCAAAAATTTGACCATTGAGTTCTGCTCAGATAAGTCCATGATGTAGTACTTCATAATCCAAGCTGGCACAAAAAGAATGGGCTCCGCGTAAACTTTTTCAGTTGTTGGGCTGTATTGAATTAACTCAATCAGTCGGTTGCTGTAAATCACTTTTCCAGCTGTTGTAGCCAGATTTCTACCCACCTGAAATGATTCAACCCCAACAGGGCCTGCTCCGCTCTGATTTCGCTCCCAATCTTCCAAAAAGTTTTGAGTGCCTCTCACCAAATTCATGCCGCCTTCTTGCACCGTAACAAGTAGTAAATCAGGGTTGGTGATCAAAAAATTTGAGGGTGAGATCACATCCAATAATTGGCGTGTCGTAAATGAAACAACATTCTCATGATGCTTAGAAACACCATGAACACCCCCTATCGCGTTGTGCCACCATTGCTGAGTCAATAAAAATGACTGAGCATAGAGTGAGAACGGCAATGTCTTCCAAGCATCTGATTCAAAGCGCTTATCTTGTGGCAACGGCTCTATACAGCACTCATTGTCCACATCACTTCCAAGCTGAGTCAGACGCTTAACAACATAACTCAGAAAACGGCTGTTTTTCTTAATTGCTTTTTTAACTAACTCTCCTTGTTTTCCCGGTGAATTAGCCAAATGTATCGCCCAATCCATATAAGCTAACATCATTGATGTTGGTGAAATGCCTGCCGTTATTTTCCCTTCAGCAGCGTGAATAATACGATCTAACGTGTTAACACTTGTAGTAGGGTGTCTATGTTCCATAATAACTCCTTGCCTATACGATCAATTAAATACCTGTTGCCACTATAATGTAAAGGCAATATAACGACTTGATAATTCGTATTTAATAAAACATCCCTACCCGTTAACCTAACAACTTATTAATAGGGAAATGTCGTGTCGTTTTCAAAACTGTCAGAAATGGAACACGCTATGTCTGAGAAACTAAATCGCGAGTAAATCATCCAACAGTTTGATGCACACAATGAAGGCCTTTCTACGACTGAAGCCGAGCAGCGCCTACTCAAAAAAGGTGAAAACCGGCTAGAAGACACCGAGCATAATCTACTAGCGCTATTACTCAGCCATTTTTGGGGCCCCATCCCTTGGATGATTGAAGCCGCGGCCTTACTTTCTGCTGTGGTTCAGCATTGGGCCGATTTTACGATTATCTTAACCTTACTATTGTTCAATGCCATTATCGGTTTTTGGCAATCGTATCAAGCCGGAAATGCCGTTGAGGCACTAAAAAGAAAATTAGCCTTAAGCAGTCATGTCTGCCGTGATGGTCAATGGCAACAAATTGAAGCGCGCTTCCTTGTCCTAGGCGACCTCATTAAACTGAAGCTGGGTGATATTATTCCTGCCGATTGTCTTTTGCTGGATGGAGAATACCTGACGGTTGACCAGTCAGCACTCACGGGTGAATCATTGCCGGTAACACGAACTGAGGGAGAGCTTATTTACTCTGGAACGGCAGTTTCCCAAGGTAATATGACAGTGATTATCAGTGAAACGGGGCGTGAGACATTTTCAGGTAAAACTGCGGGGCTTGTTTCAAGCGCCCATTCTGTTTCCCATTTCCAAAAGGCTATTCTAAAAATTGGTAACTGCCTCATTTATATGAGCCTTATATTGGTTGCGCTGTTGATCACTGTGCAACTTTACCGGAGCGTACCACTGATAGAACTTATTCAATTTTCACTCATACTTATTGTTGCCTCAATACCCGTTGCAATGCCGGTTGTTCTCTCTGTCAGCATGGCGATTGGCGCACTAAAGCTTTCAAAAATGAAGGCTATTGTGACCCACCTTGAATCAATTGAGGAGCTAACGGGCGTTGATATTCTTTGTTCCGATAAAACGGGCACCCTAACACTTAACAAGCTGACGCTAGGAAAACCTATTTTACTCACGGCAGACAGTGAGCAGGCGCTCATTCTCACTGCCTCTTTAGCATCTGACTCAGAAGGCGAAGATGCTATTGATAATGCCGTTTTAGCCGGCCTTGAAACTAAAGTCGACTTGTTTAGTTATACCCAAAAAAGTTATCGCCCCTATAACCCGGTGGACAAGCGCACTGAAGCCGAGATTAGTGACCCGCATTACAACACTTTCTTAGTCACTAAAGGCGCGCCACAGGTTATTCTTGACCTTATTGAGAACAATGAAGCACTTGCTCTGGACCTTAACGCTGAGATTGGACGGCTTGCTAAACGGGGGATCGAGCGTTGGGTGTCGTACCGATAAGACTGGAGTGTGGGAATACATGGGCTTATTGGCCCTGTTTGATCCACCGCGTGAAGACTCTGCCAGCATGATCCAAGAAGCCAAAGAACATGGTCTACACACAAAAATGATTACCGGTGACAATATTGCCATTGCCATCGAAACGGCCAAAAACCTTGGGATGAATAGCGCTATCAGCACTGCAAAATAGTTATTTGGAAGAAAAGATCAAAGCGATACCGAACGGGCGCATCAAATTGAAAAAAGCGAAGGACTTGCCAAGTTTTTTCCTGAGTATAAATTTACCATCGTTCAGACCTTACAAGAGAACGACCATATCGTTGCGATGACCGGAGATGGCGTTAACGATGCCCCAGCCCTAAAGCAGGCTAATATGGGCATTGCGGTAAGTGGTGCGACAGATGCAGCAAGAGCGGCGGCTGACGTTGTTCTGACCCAGCCTGGGCTCTCTGTTGTTACCCATGCCATTGATGAAGCTAGGCGAATTTTTGGGTGCATGAATACCTACGCGGTTTATCGGATCACTGAAACCATTCGTATTATGATTTTTATGGTACTTGCGATGACGACGTACGAGTTCTACCCACTCACCCCCGTTATGATCATTCTGCTGGCCTTGCTCAATGATTTACCGATTAAGCATTGCAACCGCTCTTGGCATCGTCGGTGTCATGTCTAGTTTCGGATTACTTATATTTGCCGAAAAGTGGCTGCCAATAAGCCCTCCAGAACTACAGGTTTTTTATCTTTCTAAAAATGTCTGTGGCCGGTCACCTAACTCTATTTGTCGCGCGCACCAAAAAACCTTTCTACACAAACCCTCACCCTTCACGTATTCTATTTTTTGCCATTATTTCTACCATTATCGTTATTAATGGCTGGCTCATGCACCCACTTTCGTGGGACTATGTTGGCTTGATTTGGGCTTCTGCCATCGTTTGGATGCTCATTGCTGACTGGATCAAGGTGCGTGTTTATCATCATCTAGAGCGAACTGAGATAGAACTACTACCTAATAAATAATAACTATGAATACTGCCTACATTACACACCCCGACTGCCTTAAACATGAAATGGCTCAAGGCCACCCAGAACAGCCTGGTCGCCTTCTGGCCATACAGGATCAGCTTCAAGCACAACAGCTATGGGATTTTCTTGAGCATGTTGAGGCACCGCTTGCAAGCCAGCCATCACTGCTTCGAGCCCACTCCCAACAGCATATTGATACGATCTTTACAAATGCACCTCAAGCGGGTCAGCCGCTCTTTCATGTAGATCCTGACACCTTCATGAATGAACATACCCTATCTGCCGCTCTGAGGGCCGCAGGCGCAGGAATCCTTGCTGTTGACTTGGCAATGGACAAGAAAATAGATAATGCCTTCTGTGCCATTCGCCCACCTGGTCACCATGCCGAGCATGATAACGCGATGGGCTTTTGTTTTTTTAACAATATTGCCGTTGCTGCAGCTCATGCACTCGAAGAACATAAACTGGAACGCATCGCCATTATTGACTTTGATGTGCACCACGGCAATGGAACTGAAGATATTTTTGAGAACGACCCAAGGGTTATGGTCTGCTCCAGCTTTGAGCACCCTCTCTATCCTTACTCTGGCCGTCCAACTGTTCCTGGCCACCTTATTAACTGTCCTCTAAAGCCCGGTTCTGCAGGGCCTGAATTTCGGATGGCGGTACAAAAAGAATGGCTGCCCGAATTAGAGGCATTTAAGCCCCAATTTATCTTCATTTCCGCAGGCTTTGATGCCCACATGGAAGATGATATGGCCCATTTACAACTTAATGAAAGCGATTATAAGTGGGTTACCCAAGAGATCTTTCAAGTTGCAGAAAGGCATGCTGACAACCGCATTGTTTCAATGCTTGAAGGGGGCTATATGCTTGATGCCCTAGGTAGAAGCGTAGAACAACATATTAGGGTTTTAATAGGGCTTGGGTGAGTATGCCTCCCTTTAATCTCGCCCGTTTATCGCTTAATACCTTAGTCGCGTAACCTTAACCTAACGTCAACAATAGCAGCATCATCTGGATTTCTAGCAACTGAAAAACCGGCCTTTTTACAGATTGATATCATCACATGGTTCTCGGTCATCACCTCACCATAAATCTCATCTAAGTCCTGGGTTTTTGCATATGAAATAATCCGGTGCATTAACAATGTCCCTAACCCTAGCCCACCAACAACGTGGTTAACAACCAAAGAAAATTCAGCACTATTGACCCGTGGGTCTCTCATTAACCGTACCACGGCATATAGCTTACACTCGCCATTACACTCAGGGTCTGTCACCGTCAGTGCCATTTCACGGTCATAATCAATTTGGGTAAAACGCGCTGCCATCAAATGATCCATCGTTTTCATCATATGAAAAAACCGAAAACGAACCTCTTCTTGAGTCAGCTGTTTGAAATTTTCGATTAAAGCAGGCTCATCCTCTGGCCTAATAGGCCTAATTTTAAATGTTTGACCTGATTTAAGGCGAACTAACTCTTCGTACTCCTGTGGATAAGGGTGAATGGCTAATTGCTTAGCTCCAGCGGTTTTTTTAATAGAGGCTTTAATGCGGGCATCCAGTACAATCACGCCATCTGGGTTGACCAACAAGGGGTTAATATCCAACTCTGCTAGGTGATCTAGGTCCACCACCATCTGCGAGAGCTTTATTAAGGTTAATAAAAGCTCATCCATATTAACTGCTTTTTGATCACGGTACCCTTTCAAAAGCTGGCAGACATCGGTTCTAGATACCAAGTCTTTTGCCAACTTCAAATTGAGTGGAGGCAGTGCAAGCGCCTTGTCATTAACAATTTCTACCGCTGTACCCCCTTGGCCAAATAATATAACAGGGCCAAAAGTATCATCATTCAATACCCCGAGAATCAGTTCGTGCGAGCCTTTACTGTCAACCATTTTTTGTACCGTGAATCCCTCAATCCGTGCATCGGGCCGAGCTTCTCTAGCGGCTTGCTCAATATCTAACGCCGCCTGTCTAGCCGCTTCTGCACTCCTTAAATTTAAAGCAACCCCTTTTACATCAGATTTATGCAGAATATCAGGTGAAAATAACTTCACCGCGACAGGGAATCCAAGTGCCTGTGCGAAAGCCGATACCTCTTCTGGTGATTTGGCTAGGTGAGTTGTCACCGTTGGGATGCCATAAGCATCAAGCACCGCTTTTGCTTCCAATTCATTAAGCCACTCTCGCCCTTCTGAGATAACCTTAGCAACAATACCCCAGGCCTTATCTGAATCAAACGCCAAGTCCTCTACGAGTGCCGGCGGTGTTTCCATCAAAATATCTTGGTTACGTTTATAACGAACTAAATGCATAAATGAGTTAATGGCCGCCTCTGGTGTCGAATAACTGGGTATGTCCCGATGAGCAAATAGGCGTCGGCTTTCCTCTGCTGTTGCACTACCCGCCCAACTAACGAGTAGGCACTTGTCACTCTTCTTTGCAACAGAAGAAACAGCGTCAGCCGCTTTCAAACTTGAGGCAACCGCGGTTGGGCAATTCAACACCAAAACAGCATCAACCCCATCGTCTCGCTGAATAAGCTCAAGCGCATCAGCATAACGGCTAGCGTCAGCGTCACCAATAATATCAATGGGATTCCCATGCGACCAATTAGACGGTAACCTTGCCTCCAACTTTTTCAACGTTTCTTTAGATAAATTGGCCAGCACACCGCCTTCCTCAATCAATACATCCGTTGCTAGCACACCCATCCCGCCGCCATTGGTTAAAATTGCAAGACGGTCTCCTTTAAGAGGCTTAATGGCGGTTAGCGAGGCGGCGGCATAAAATAAATCACTCATTCCATTCGCTCTTAGCAAGCCGCACCGATTAAATGCTGCGCCATAAACCTCATCGGCACCGGCTAACGCACCCGTATGTGACGCTGCGGCTTTTCTGCCTTCATCCGAACGCCCTACCTTTAACACCACTACCGGTTTTGTACGAGCAGCAGCTCGTGCAGCCGAAATAAACTGGCGTGCATGGTGTACGGACTCCATATAAATCAATATTGCATCGGTATTAGGATCCGTTGACATGAAGTCAAGCATCTCTGGAAATCCAATGTCGGCCATATCGCCAAAAGAAACTAAATGAGAAAAACCAATGTCACGCCCACATGCCCAATCAATAATGGATGTCAACATGGCACCCGATTGAGAAATAACTGCAATTTTCCCTTTTTTAGGCATTAAATGACTAAAGCTGGCGTTCAATCCATTAATGGGTGAAAGAATACCAAGGCAATTAGGACCAACAATTCGCATATGATGTTTTCTAGCCTCAGACATCACTTGGCTTTCTAACAAGCCGCCCTTTTCATCCTCCCCTTCTGAGAATCCAGCACTGATAATAATAACGCTTGACACACCTTTTGAACCCAGTGCTGCAATGACCTTGGGAACCGTTTTTGCCGGTGAAACAACCACCGCTAAATGTGGCACGTCGGATAACGCATCAACCGTTGGGAAACAGGGAACACCCAATACCTTATCGTATTTTGGATTCACCGCACTAATGCCAGCCGATGACAAGCCGCCTGCCAGTAAGTTTTTAATAATAATTTTTCCTAAGGAGCCTTCACGGGTGCTAGCCCCAACAACAACAACTTTCTTTGGTGAAAAAAAGTGAGCAATCGATTTCATACATTTTACCTAATTAGTCTTTTTATCATTTATCAATCACGGTATAGCTGTCGTAAAAACAAACCTTTGACTATACTTTGTCTAACTACATTACCACCTGTACATGGCAATAAATTATTCTTACTCGTGCCCTAAACGCTTTACCCGCCCGCGTAGCCATTCAAGCTCTTCAAGTAACTCTAACGCCAAAGCTGATCCTGCGGCATTAACGCCCAAATCACGCTCCATTCTCAATACAAAACGAATCCGCTGCACGCATAACCCTTGAAAACGCCAACTCTCAACATCTTCGCCGTATGGCTCAACAATACCTTCTTCAACTATCTCAACGATTCGCTCAACCGGGATGTCACAAACATGGCTTATTTGATTTAATGTCAACGACACGTCTTCTTCAACCACTTCACCGATAAATAATGCTAATAGATCTGTATTTGTCATGGTCACACCCCCAAGTGTGTGCGAGGATTAAAAGCCAACTCTTCTTTCATCTTACGGTAAGCCGCTTTTGCTGACTCAGTGTCGGCTGGCGGTAGTGCTATTTGGATCACCACATAAAAGTCACCCGGTTGTTTACCCGGAATTCCACGGCCTTTCAAGCGTAATTTACGACCCGCTGATGAGCTCTCAGGGATCGCCATTTCGACCATACCTGTTGGCGTCGGGACTTTAACTTTAGTGCCTAAAGCAGCTTCCCAGGGTGTGACAGGAAAGTCGAGGTAAACATCTCCACCCTCGATGTGATATAACTCGTGTGCTTTAAATTCAATTTGCAAGTAAAGGTCACCTGCTTCACCACGGCCCATGCCAGCACCACCCTGTTTCGCTAACCGGACGTGTTGACCTTGTCGTATTCCTTTAGGAATATGAACATTCAGCTTGCGCTCTTTTAACTGTGGACGACCATCCGCACTCAGCACCGTATGTTTTAAAGTAATGGTTCTCATCGCCCCCTTATAAGCATCTTCAAGGTTAATGACAACTTTTGCATGCGTGTCCTCTCCTCGTCTATGAAGTTCTCGATGAGTTTGCCCATCAAAACCATTTGCTGAGGCATGACCGTACAGACTTTCAAAAAAATCACTAAATTGCTCCGCATCAAACTGCCCGGCATCACCACCACGAAACTCAAACCCCTGATCCCAATTAGGTGGTGGTTGAAAATCTTGCCCACTTTGCCAATTTGAGCCAAGCTGGTCGTATGCCACTCGCTTTTCAGGGTCTTTAAGAACCGCATAGGCCTCACCCACCTCTTTAAACCGCGTCTCAGCATCGGGCTCTTTATTAATATCAGGGTGGTATTTACGTGCCAATTTGCGATAAGCTCGCTTGATTTTAGCCTGAGTGGCATCGCGTTCAACACCCATAACCTTGTAATAATCTTTATATTCCATAATGAGTTATATCTCTACTTTAAAATACAAGACTAATGGTTAGCCTTCTTCTAGTGCCGACTGGTATTCGCCTCTCATCGCCAAATGATTGAGATAAGCTCTTTTCAGAAGAGATGCTTGAGCCACTTTAATGTTTTCAGCTTTACCTTGCCAGACCTGTAAAGCCGTCTGCTGTAGTGCACGGCCGTAGGAAATACTCAATGGCCAAGGGGCATCGCCTGCTTGTTGATTTATCGCGTTGAGGTTTGCCGTGGCTTCATCAGGTGATTGTCCACCAGAAAGAAAGTTGATACTGGGTACTGCAGCTGGCACTGTTCGGCGTAACACCTTAAGCGTAGCGGTAGCGACTTCATCAGGCTCTGCACAGCGGCACGACTGACCCGGCAAAACCATATTCGGTTTCAAAATCATCAATTCTAATCTAACATGATGGCGGTGCAGCGCCTCAAAAACAGCCTGTTGAACTGCTTCGGTGACGACAGCATGGCGTTCAATGTCATGATACCCATCCATCAACACTTCGGGTTCTACAATCGGAACCAACCCTTCTTGTTGGCAAACAGCTGCATACCGAGCAAGCATTTCAGCATTTGCTTCAATTCCATGCTGGCTAGGAGCCTGTCCATCAATAGCATACACTTCACGCCATTTAGCAAAACGTGCACCTTGTTGTTTGTATTCACGAAGGCGCTCCGCTAGCCCATCAAGACCTTGTGTTATTAAGTCTCCAGGGGATAATGCCAAAGAAATTTTTCCCTTATCAACCTTAATGCCGGGAACGATATGTTGAGCCCATGCTGCTTCAGGTATCGTTGTCACATCATGAGCTTTTTGCCCCAATGTCTCTTCAAATAAAATAATGCCACTGATGTACTCACCCAGATTGGGCGTGGTGACCAATAAGTTACGCCAAATGCGCCTAGTTTCTTCTGTGGAGTCCACATTTATTGCGTTGAAACGTTTAGCAATCGTCGGCTCACTTTCATCGGCCGCAAGAATTCCACGGCCTTTATGTACCATGTCTCTAATAGTTCCTTCAAGTTCGTGCAGATATTGCATACTAACGCTCCTTTAGTAAACTAATGGTGGTTTAATGTCCCCGATGAAATAATGTCGCATGGCATTTTGGGCAAGGTGGTACTTTTCCTGCTTTATGAAAGTGCAAGTTCTCTCCACATTTATCACACACTAATGTACCCGCCCCTGTTATCTCACCTGTATGAGTCTGTATACGTCTGTCCATCTCATTTTTTAAGGACAAAGCCTGAATTTTTGTTTGGTCTGCAGCACTCAATAGCTTCTCAAGAGCAACACTTTTTAGTTCATAAACTTCAAAACCCAGCCAATCTTTAAACCCAACACCCGCATCAGATAAAAAATGTGTCGCTTCATTCACATCTTGTTTTAACCACTTGGCTAATTGATTGGCATCTTGCTGACTCACTTTTTCTAATTCAACCAGTTTAAGCTTCGCCTCATCAATAAACGTGCTTAATGCCAAACCTGACACGTCTTTAGTTTTGTGCAAACGCTCAACAGCATCTTCAAACATACTTTCATAAACAACACCCAGTACATCAATTAGATCCTTCGCATGTTGGCTTTTCATATGACTCTCCTATTTAATCTTGTCGACTCATGTTATCAGCAATACAAAACTCTTCCACCTCAACGATTGGAAAATTAGCCATATAGTCTGCACTGCTACTTTTCATGAGACATTGTCATCCAACCCAAGGTGTCTTAACTGAAGATAAAATAGCCGAGAAAAATATCAGTGTAATTAATACATCCGATGTTTAAATAACCACCCTGCCATAGCCAATGAAAGTAAGGCGATAATCAGCATTGGCCAATACTGTGGCCACAATAACGCGAGCCCTCCTCCTTCCATAAAAACAGACCTAATAATAATTAAAAAATAACGTAAAGGGTCAAGCCAAGTTAGATACTGTACAGCCTCGGGCATATTCGATATGGGTGTTGCAAACCCCGATAAAACAACCGCGGGTACTAAAAATAAAAACGCACCCAAAATAGCTTGCTGTTGAGTCACACAGACAGCTGAGATCATTAATCCAACCCCAACAGCGGATAGTAAAAAAAGAAATAGCCCAAGATAAAGTGCTATCAAACTGCCCCGCAGGGGTATATCAAACCAAAGTACCGTTAACGTGATAATAACGATACCTTCCAACAAACCAATTAATAAGCCAGGAATGGCCTTACCTATCAAAATAAACAAAGGGTGAATAGGGGTTACTAATAATTGGTCGAACGTTCCCTGCTCTCGCTCCCTTGCTACCGAGAGTGCAGTAACAATCAGTGTAACAACCAGTGTCAACAAGCCAATAATGCCCGTTACAATAAACCACTGTGAGTGCAGGTTTTCGTTGTACCAGGCACGCGCCTCTATTATTGCTGGTGGGCCTTTTGAGTGCTTATCGCTGCTCCATTGACGGTTAAGCTGAAGGATGATTTCACTTATATAGTTTTGCGCGATGAGCGCTGTATTAGAATTGCGACCATCCAGCAGTAACTGAATGGTCGCGCTTTCACCCTTAGCGATGCGGGCACTAAACTCACTGTTCATGTGTAATACAAGCAATACTTCCCTGTTATCAATCAAGCCAGCAATATCTGATTCTTTCTCAATTGTATACAGCATATTAATGTTAGGCGAACCTGCTACATGATTAACTAGTTCTCTTGAAGCCCCTCCCTTGTCCTCGTTATAGATTGCAACCGATATGTCATTGAGATCATACGTAGCCGCATAACCAAAGACCAATAGCTGTGCAATCGGTGGCCCAATCAAGACAAAACGACTGCTTTTATCGCGAAGAAGGGCCAACAATTCTTTTAATACCAGCCCAACAATCAATAAATATGTATTTTTCAAAGTCGTTTACTCCAGACTTTTTCTAGTTTTATTAGCTACAAGCCAGGAAAATAATAAAAGCATCATGACAAGAGCCGCCATATTGGCCAAAATAACCGGCCAAACATCACCTGCTAAAAAAAGCGTTTGTAAAATGGCCACGTAATAGCGCGCTGGTACGATATGAGTTATTAACTGAATAGCGGCAGGCATCGAGTTAATATCAAAGATAAAACCCGATAAAATAAAAGCAGGCAAAAAGCCAGTGATAATAGCAATCTGCCCTGCAACAAACTGGTTTTTTGCTACCACAGAAATCAATAGGCCTACTGCTAAACTCACTAGCATATACAGTGAACCACTGAGGGTTAGCAACCAGAAAGACCCCATAAACGGAACTTCAAATAGCCATATTGCCAAGCCAAAATTTAGAAATAAACTAGCCATTCCTAACCCAAAATAAGGAATTAGTTTCCCTGCTATAAACTCACTATTTCGCAGTGGGGTGACAAACAATGCCTCCATTGTGCCCCTGTCCCACTCTCTAGCAACGACCATCGCGGTCAACAATGTCCCAATCAATGTCATCACAATGGCTAAAACGCCGGGTATTAGAAATAGCTGGCTGCTAACGGCAGGATTAAACCAAACCCGTTGTTCAATCTGTATGGGTAGTTTAAGTTCCACACCGCGTGAGCGTGAAAACTGCGTAAGCCAAGTCAACCAAGTTCCCCTTATATAGCCTAGCGTTAAGTTCGCTTGGTTTGAGTTAACACCATTGACTCTCACGGCAATGACCGCATCTCGATCACTAAAAAGCCCCTGTACAAAGTTACTTTTTAGCCAGACAATCCCGTCAATTTCACTCTCCTTTAATGACTTTTCTGCCTGTTGTATGGTCTGGTAATAAAAAGGTTCGAAATACTCAGACTGTTCAAATGAACCACTCAAAGACTGAGTTGCTGCGTCAGGTTTTTCAACAACAATGCCAATAGGAATGTTTTTAGCATCTAGTGATACACCGTAACCAAACAGAAACAGCAGTACAACTGGAAGGATAAATGCAATCGCAATACTTGAAGGGTCTCGTAAAATTTGCAGGCTTTCTTTACGAACCAACCCTAATATCCGTTGAAAACTTGCCCCCCTCATCAGCTTTCAATTCCCTGCTGCTCAATCAGGTAAATAAATGCATCTTCCATACTGGGCAAAGGCCCAGAATCTGTTTGGGCTAATGTTTTCATTTGCTGGGGCGTCCCTTTCGCTAACACGCTACCGTTGGCCATAATGACTAAATTATCACAATAGTTAGCTTCCTCCATAAAATGGGTTGTTACAAGGATAGTCACCCCCGATTCTGCCAAGGCATTGGTCCGTGCCCAGAATTCTCGTCGTGCTAGCGGGTCGACACCTGATGTGGGCTCATCGAGAAATAAAATCTCCGGTTCATGCATTAGTGCAACAGCAAAAGAAAGCCGCTGCTGATACCCTAGGGGTAATGATTTTGCATTCGTATTGCAATAACGCTGCAACTCGAAAGCTTCAATCGCCCATTCGATACGCCTCTTTTGTTGCTTCCCAAATAAGCCATACGTACTGGCATAAAAGTGAAGGTTCTGCATAACTGTCAAATTTCCGTACAGAGAAAACTTTTGCGCCATATAGCCAATTTTTTGTCTAGCCTTGTTGGCAGCATGGCGCAAATCAACGCCGGCGACAGATAACTGCCCCGAAGAGATCGGCAACAATCCACATAACATTCTAAAAGTAGTTGATTTACCTGCACCATTCGCACCGAGCAAACCAAATATCTCCCCTTTTTTAACCGAGAAACTAACGTCATTAACCGCAATAAAATCACCAAAACGACGTTCTAAGTCCGTCACCTTAATAACCACTTCGTTACTACATTTCATTCCTTGTTTGGCGTTTGCAGATGAGATGCCCACCTCATTATCATCTCGTTTTTTTAGTAATGAAATAAACGCATCTTCAAAAACAGGTGCCACCGCTTTCACTTGAAGGTTAATGGTCGGGTCAAACCTCGCTTTAACCGCACCTATATCACTTGATTCACTAACGACTCTCACCCCTTCGTTGGCGATCAGCGCATCAATCACACCCCTCATCTTGCTCAATTTCAACTGTAGCTGACGCTCCGTCAGTTGTTCACTATCAAACAGCCACGTTTTCCCTTTTAATTCCTCGCTAAAGTGTTTCGGTGTGGCGTGATCAACCACCCTTCCTTCATGCAATAAGATAACCTCTGCACAACGCTCAGCCTCATCTAGATAAGCCGTACTGAGCAACACGGTCATACCCGTCTGTTCAACTTGGTTATAAATAATATGCCAAAGCTCACGGCGTGACACTGGATCGACGCCTACTGTCGGCTCATCAAGCAGCAATAATTCAGGCGGCACAACCAAGGCACAGGCTAAGCCCAGTTTTTGTTTCATACCACCCGATAGTTTTCCAGCTAACCGTTTAGTAAAGGGCGATAACCCCGTCAAATGCATTAAAGTTTTATAACGCCCTGCCCGCTCATCCAATGCCAGTCCTTTAAGGTCTGCATACAGATCAAGATTTTCCTGCACAGAGAGATCTTCATACAGGCCAAAACGTTGTGGCATATACGAGATGCAAGATTGCACAGCCTCTGACTCGATGGCACTGTTCAACCCTAAAACAACCACCTCACCTTCATCAATACTTAACAACCCACAAAGCACCCTCATTAGGGTTGTTTTTCCAGCACCATCTGGGCCAATCAAACCGGTGACTTGCCCCGCTTTCAATTCAAAACTGACCTGGTCAAGCGCCTGTATGTGGTGCCCATCTACCTGAAAAAACTTGCTAAGCCGAGTAACAGTTACCGGCGAACTCATTGATGAGAATCACACCGATTTGAGCTTGAAGCCTCACTGTTTTGTTTAAGAGAAATGGTGACCGTCACCGGCATTCCTAACCTCAGTTCATTTTGATCATTACAGGCATAAACTCGTATTGAGTAGACTAGCCGAGTGCGCAGCTCTGGCGTTTGTACATTTTTAGGGGTGAACTCGGCTGTTGGTGAAATATACCCAACCCATCCTTGATAACGCTTATCAGGAAAACTATCACTGGCGACTTCCGCTTTAAAACCTGCGGCTACTCGGCCTAGCTCCGTTTCCGGTAGATAAGCCCTCACCCAAACGGGGTCGGTTAATGCTAGGGTTAAAATTGTCGATTGCGGTGTGACCATATCACCCACCTCTAGAATACGGTTGCGGATAATACCACTCGACGGACTATATAAACTGGCATCGTTTAAACGTTGTTTAGCCAGTAGCAAAGACGCTTTCTTAGCCTTCAAAACAGCCTCAGCAAGGGCAATATCTTCTTTTCTCGGCCCTTCAACAGCCAACAACCACCCTTGACGCGCTGCTTCAGCTTGTGCAGTAGTAGTATCAGCCTTAGCTTGAGCAAGCTCAACATCATCAGCCGATGCTAGGTTTCTGGACAATAGTCGACCCAATCGTTTCGCTGTATCTCTTGCTGTTTTTGCCAGACTTTTAGCCGCAGTATAATCTGCATTAGCCTTAGCAATTTCTTGTGGGCGGCTACCCGCTTTGAGACGAGCAACAACGTGTTGCTGGCCCTCAAACAAGGCCTGTGCTTCTGCCAGTTGCGCATCTAACAATGCGGTATCCAAAACTGCTAACAGTTGACCCTTTTTAACTCTATCACCTTCGTGCACCAGAATCTTAGCGATATGCTCAGAGCCATTAACCGTTAATTGGACCTCACGTATGTCTATGTTCCCGTAAAGAATAAGCTCTGTAGGTGCCTTTACATCTTGCTGTTTGTTAAACAGTACAAAACCAACAACCAGAAATAACAATACAGAAACAACGATAATAACTTTTTTTTTCATATTGGCTGCACCTGATTTTTCCAATAATATATCATGACGTAAGAGGTTCCCAGTAAAGCAGCGCCTTAATATTAACAGCCCTTTTTAAATGGATACATTAAATCTCTCAATCCTCCTTGTTATTTTCATGGTAGGTCTTTTTGACTTTACCAATGGCTTCCATGATGCCGCAGATATGCTCGCAACGGCAATTGCATCACACTTAATGAGCCCTGCTATAGCAATATCCATTGTGTGTGTTTTCACCTTTATTGCACCCTTTGTTGTTGGTTTAACTGTTGCCGACACCGTGGGAACGTTTATTAATATTCAAGGCACTTCCCAACATACGGCCCAAAGCGTTGTTATTGGTGCTCTATTGGCAGCTATCTGTTTTAACCTAGCCACTTGGTGGCTAGGTTATCCATCGTCATCCTCTAATTCCCTTGCTGGTGGGCTTGTTGGCGCAGGGCTCTATGCTGTCGGCAGCGAAAAAATTAACTGGGGTGTTAACGCACTCAGTAGTGGCCATTTAGAAGGTTTGATGAAGGTCATCATTGGTTTGCTTGCTTCCCCGTTTATGGGTTTTATCATTGGTTTTCTTGTTATGAAAATACTCATGAGGCTGCTCAAGCGTTTAACCATTAAAGCAAACCAGTGGCTGAAATACTCACAGTATCTCAGTATTGCTTGGCTCGGCTTTTCACATGGTGCAAATGACGCACAGAAAGGCATGGCTATTATCGGTATGATGTTGCTAGCCTCTGGAAACAATCAGCTGTTCAACATCCCCATATGGGCTATTTTTTGGTGTGCATCTGCCATTACTTTAGGCACACTGTTTGGTGGCTGGAGAATAATAAAAACCTTGGGTTACAGACTTTTCAGAGTCACTCCCGTGCATTCGGTCGCCAACCAAATTGGCGCTGCACTTGTTAACACCTTGGCAACAAGCATTGGTGCGCCCACGTCTACAACTCAAGTTGTAACAGCAACATTACTCGGTAACGGTGCCGCAAAAAAACCACTCCATGTTAAGTGGCAAACTGCATTGGGGATTCTTTCAGGCTGGTGGGTTAATATTCCCGCTACGATTATATTGGGGTGGTTATTTTGTTTTCTTTACAATTTACTTTGGAGCTAAATGATGAACTTTATACATAAATATATTCTTCCAAAAGAAGTTGATTTTAATGCCGTGATTTTGCAGCAAGCAAGCGTTACCAGAAAAATCGTTTCATATATCCAAAAGGCTTGTTCTGAAAATGATACTTCATCTTTAAACCCTATTACCGAAGAGGTAGCAGTCGCACGCAACCTAAAGACTCAGAACATGAAGCAATTGCTTGATGTACTTATTACACCCTACGATAAGGAGTCCATTTTTAGAATCATCACCCAACTGGACTGGATAGCACTTAGTGTTAAGCACTTTCATCTAGAAGTAGTTGAATACAAACTTCAATCACTTGAAGACTATCAAACTATTACCGAAAAGTTATTAGATATGTCTAACCTACTGGAAAATGGCATCGGCCAATTGCCCACACAAAATCTAACTTTAATTAACAGTAATATTGATCAAATACTTGAGCTATATGACCAAGTAATCTCTGCATGTGCAAAAGCAAGCGCCAAATTACTACAACACAATGACTGTATTACAATCATTCGCGGTAAGGATGTTATTTTGCAACTTAAAGAAATTGCTAAGAGAATACATGTCGCAGCCAACACCCTGGAAGACATGGCTATTAAGGTTGTCTGAAAAATATCAAGATTTTTAATCCAATTTACATGGCCTCCATCATCGCCCATATTTTCCGCACCTTTAAGCGTGAAGGATGTTGTTGTACCGCCATCCGTAACTATATCAAGGTGTATGGTTTCGCCATCGATGAACTGCGACATTTTTGGGTTTCGTGAAAAAGCCTCGTACTACATCTAAAATTTAGGAAGTTCAGTAAAAGAGTGCTGGAACGCACTGTGTCTGGTTGGAGAGTTGGGCTTAAGCAGCGTCGCTCAACCTACGGGCACAAAAAAGCCGACGATTATGTCGGCTTTTTTTGATTGAGATGGTGGGTCGTGCGCGATTCGAACGCGCGACCATCGCATTAAAAGTGCGGTGCTCTACCGGCTGAGCTAACGACCCTCCAAGAAGGCGAGAATGATACCCGATTGCTGAAAAAAGGCAAGTCGAATATGCTTTTTAAACGTGTATTTTATTCAAACACTGTTGGTTTTACTCATATAGCGGGTAGGGTCTTTAAGTTTGGCTTTCTCAAACCCTTGTTGACGTAACCGACATGATTCACACTCGCCACACGCTTCACCCTTTATATTGGCTTGATAGCAGGAAACTGTTGCGCTGTAATCGACATTCAAGGCATTACCTTTTTGTATGATTTGCGCCTTAGTTAAATTGATTAGCGGGGTATGAATTTTAAAACCGCCTTCTTCTACCCCTGCTTTGGTGGCTAAGTTGGCTAATTTTTCAAACGCCTCGATAAACTCTAAACGGCAATCTGGGTAACCGGAATAATCCACTGCATTGACACCAATAAAAATATCCCAGGCGCCGATCACTTCCGCCCACCCTAGTGCAATAGAAAGAAACACGGTGTTTCTTGCTGGCACATAAGTCACGGGGATACCTGAACTGTGTTCAGTCGGTACGTTTATCTCGTCATCGGTTAGCGCTGAACCACCGAATTCACCCATGCCTAACTGGATGATTTTATGCTCAACGACTTCGTACGTTTTAGCTAAACGACTCGCCGCCTCTAATTCTGAGTTATGCCGCTGCCCATAATCAAAACTGAGTGCATAACAGTCGTAACCTTGCTCCTTTGCTATTGCTAATACGGTGGCTGAGTCCAAACCACCTGACACGAGTATTACTGCTTTTTTTGACATCATCTATTCGTTAATTATTGTTTACTTACCCGGCTCGTCGCCCCATAAGTACTTATGTAGCTGAATCTGAAACCTAACCGGTAATTTATTGCTTAACACCCAATCAGCCAGTTCAGTTGCTTCGAGGTCACCTTGTACTGGTGAGAACAAAACCTCACATTTATCTGCTAAGTTATATTTCACCATATGATCTTTTGACCAATGGAAATCTTCTTTATTACAAATAACGTATTTAACTTGATCTTGCTCGGTTAAATATTGGTAATTCTCAGGCAGGTTTCTGCTTTCTTCGCCAGACGCAGGGGTCTTTACATCAAGCACTTTTATAACCCGCTCATCTACCGCTGAGACATCCAGTGCACCACTGGTTTCCAAGGATACATGGTAGCCTGCATCACATAGTTGACTCATCAGCTCATGTACACGTTTTTGTGCTAACGGCTCTCCACCGGTAACATTTATATAGCGCGCACCCAACTGAGCCACTTGTTGCAAAATATCATTAATGCTTTTTGTTTCACCGCCATAAAAGGCATATTCAGTATCACAATAGCCACAGCGCAGTGGGCAGCCTGTTAAGCGAATAAATGTGGTTGGCAAGCCCACCGTTTTACCTTCGCCTTGCAGCGAGTAAAAAATTTCGTTAATCCGTAGGGTATCTTTCGACATGACCATTAATGCTGAATATTAAAAGGCTGGTTAGTGATTTTCTTGACTGAGTCGCTCAAGCCTTTTCTTCGCAAGACTGGCTACTGTTGTGCCAGGGTATGTCGCAGTGACTTTTTCTAAGGTTTCCCGTGCTTGTTTCCACTGCTTATTCTCATACTGAATAAACCCTAGTTTTAACATCGCGTCTTTTGCTTTCGAGTGAGAAGGGTACTGCGATATCACTTTATTAAACTCAGTTACCGCACGCTTAAAGTCACGGTTAACATAACTCGCCTCGCCTAACCAATATAAGGCATTAGGTACATAAGTACTATTTGGGAAGGCTGAAACGAACGCTGAGAAATCAGTAATTGATTGTTGAAATTGGCCAGATTTTAGACTTGAAAAAGCCTTATCATAGGCCATTTTATCTTGCCCATTGCTCTGTGTAGATTCACTTATTACCGGTTGAGGTGCTGGCTTTGAAATACCCTGTACTAGCCCAGATGATGGGCTTTGCTCTACTCTTGGCGATGAGGCCGTCCCAGATTCTAATTGCACAATACGCCGATCTGTATCGAGATATAAATCACGCTGTCGCTTTTTTAGTGTCTCAATTAAATAAGCTTGCTCTTCCAATTGGCCTCGCATTTGTTGCACTTCCAGTTGCAGCTGTTCAAGCCGGTTATACATTCCTATCATACTAGACGAAGCAACTGATCCGGCGCCAGCCACTTGCCCACGTACATTACCATCTATCACAGGCGGTAGAGCTGCCGAAGCAGCTCCACTAACTATACTTAGGGCAACTAGTTGCCCAACTATTTTTTTACTAATCAATGTGCTGGGTAGATAAGCTCAACACGACGGTTTAAATGCCAAGATGCTTCATCATGACCTAGTGCTACTGGCTTCTCTTCACCTAATGCGACTACTTCTGTTTGATTGCTAGACGCACCTTGAAGAGACAACAGGTTTTGAACTGTTTTTGCACGCCTTTCACTTAAGGCCACGTTATATTCACGTGTTCCACGCTCATCAGCATGCCCTTCAACAAAAATAGAAACACCCGCATTTGAAGCCAAATAAGCACCATGAGCCGCTAAGACAGCTTCATACTGTGGCTCAACAACGCTACTATCAAACGCAAAATAAATAACTTTGGTTGCTAAAGGACTTGCAGGGTTATCTAACGGGTGGCCTGTAAAATCACTTTCATCACTCATGCCTGTGGTATTTGCTCCACCGCTTGTATCGGTTATATCGTTAGTACCGTTTATTCCACTCGTCGTGCTTTCCTCGTCGCCAAACATGCTACAACCTGCTAATGCAGACGATAATAATAAACTCATCATTAATTTTTGATATCTTTTCATTTTATTTCCTCGGTTACGTTTAATACTTAAATCTTTAGTCAATAAAGACCCCTTCAAAAGTAAATAGAGTTTTTTTACTTTGTTTTAAAAGGTGACCACGCCGGCTCTCTCACGTCTCCACCTCGCAGGCGCAATTTCTGTCTTACTTTGCCATCCGATGATACCGCAGCTAATATGGATTTCAAGCCATCATTAGTAGAATATAAGATCATGCTCCCATTTGGCGCATAACTGGGCGATTCATCTAATTGGCCGTTGGTTAAAATAGTCGTGAATCCTGTTTTTAACTCTAAGGTTGCTATTCTATACTGACCTTTCACGCGTTGTACCATCGTAATAAACTTGCCATCTGGCGAATAGCTAGCACGTGCATTATACGACCCTTCAAAAGTAACTCGGGCTGCCTGCCCGCCATTCACAGAAATTCGGTAAATCTGTGGCTTTCCACCACGGTCTGAGGTGAATATGATTTGACGTCCATCCGGCGACCAATCAGGCTCGGTATCAATGGCGTAACTTCTTGTTAAACGGCGAAATGAGCGCGTAATCACATTATAAATATAAATATCCGCACTGCCATCTTTCGACAACGTTAATGCCAGTTGAGCCCCATCAGGCGACCAAGATGGTGCGCCATTAATACCTTTAAAGGAACGCAGCTTTTCACGCTGACCCGTTTTAAGTGTTTGCGTATAAATTGAGGAGCGACGAGCTTCATAGGAAACATAAGAAATTTTATCACCTCTTGGTGACCAAGCTGGCGACATCATCGGCTCTGTTGAGCTTACAATGGTTTTTGCACCATAACCATCTGCGTCTGCTACTTGAATTTTATATTCCGTCTTACCATTCGAGCCGAGCATTGAGGTAACGTACGCCATTCTTGTGCTGAATGCGCCCTTTTGTCCCGTTAATTTCTCATAAATTAAGTCACTAATACGATGTGCTACACCACGTAAATTTGAGCGACTAGCCGGAATGCTAAACCCTGTTATTTGCTCGCCTTTATAGACATCAAATAATTGAAACTGCACGAGCAACTTGCCGCTAGCATCTGCCATCACTTTGCCAACAACAAGGTTATCTTGCCCTAACGCCTGCCAATTACGAAAGTTAACCTGCTCCGCCGTCGAAGGTTTATTCAACATATCAATACGCGACAGTGGTTTAAACCGCCCACTACGTGCTAGATCATCACTGACTACTTGAGCAATATCAACGGGCAAACCGTCAACCACCTCTGTCGTCGAAAAAGGGATAATAGCGATAGGTTGTGCGGATGAAACACCTTGTGTAATTTCGATTTTAAGGGCCTCAGCCATGGCTGAAAAACTTAACAGGGCACTGATTAGCAACCCTACTTTTATATATCTTTGCATGCTTCGTTAGCCTCCTGGCCTAAAGTAAAATTCTAGTGTTCTAAAACGACCAAACAGATTGGGGTCGCTAGGCAAAGGCAAGGGAGCCGCTTTCCTAGTTGCCAATTCTACAGAACGGTCAAAAAACGCATTACCACTCGACTGTATCACTTGCGCATCAACCACATCACCACCGGGTATCAGGCGCACCCGAACAACACATGATAACCCTGAAATATCACCCGGCGGTTGAATCCAGTTTCGTTCAACTTTTTGAATGATTAGACCAACAAACTTATCAGTGGTAGCGTTATCACGGTTGTCCTGTTCTTCTTGCGCGGCTAATGCTTGTAACGCCTGCTCTCTTTTAGCTTGTTCCTTTGCTGCTTTCTCTTTTGCTGCCTTTGCTGCTTGTGCTTTTTCAACTGCTATTTTTTTAGCTTTTTCCTTTGCCAAGCGTTCTTTAAGCTTCTTCGCATCAGCTAACTTTTGTTTCTTTGCGTCCTCTGCTCTTTTCTTTGCTTCTAATGCTTTTTGTTTCTTTATTTTCGCTTGCTTCGCTGCTTCAGCTGCCTTTTTCTGAGCTAATTTTTTCTTGTCGTCGGCTTGTTTCTTTTTAAGCTCCGCCAATTTTTTTTCTTCAGCTAGGCGCTTCTTTTTTAAATCATCTAGACGCTTTTGTTCCTTTAGCTTTTTTTGCCGCTCTAGCTCCTTGAGCTTGTTTGCTTCTGCTTTTATCTTAGACTCATCAATGGCGGTAGCTTTGACAACATTTACCGCTGGTTTTGTTTGTATCTTTTCCTCACTTAAATTCACACCAAATACAAAAAAACCAATCAGCGCTAAATGGAAAATGACAGATAGAATGACTGCAACTGGATGCTTTTTAAATAAACCCATCATCGTTATTATTGACCAGGGTCAGTTAGTAAGCCAACACTAGGCACACCAGCCGCTTGCAGGGTGGTCATCGCACGTACCACTTCACCATACGCAACCCCTTTATCGCCTCGAATCATTACGGGCGTTTTTGGTTTATTTCGTAAAACAGCGGCCACTTTTATTTGTAAAGTCTCGGTTGAAATCGGCTGATCTGTCTCCTCTCCAACATCTAAAAAATACTGGCCTTGTTGATCTACAGTTACTACCAATGGTTGGTTGTTGCTTTCATCCACTTGCTGCGCATCTGCTTGTGGTAAATCTATTTCTACACCTTGCTGAATCAACGGCGCGGTAATCATAAAAATAATTAACAGCACCAGCATCACATCAATATAAGGCACTACATTAATTTCGCCAATCGGCCGGCGCTTATTACTACGCGCCATTGTTTTTCTCATTCATACTAATATGCGCTTGACGCTGCAATACGGTTGTAAAATCATCCATAAAGGTTTCATACCGAGTTGCCAATCGATCAGCATTCGTTGAATAGCGGTTATAAGCGACCACGGCTGGTATCGCTGCAAACAGACCCATCGCTGTGGCAACTAAGGCTTCTGAAATACCCGGTGCAACCAAGGCAAGTGTTGCTTGCTTCATATTACCCAGCGCTTGGAATGAGCTCATAATGCCCCACACAGTGCCAAATAAACCAACATAAGGGCTGGTTGAGCCAACAGTTGCTAAAAAGGGTAAATGGTTATCTAGCAAGTCCATTTCTCTGGTGTATTGTGCCTGCATTGCACGTCTAGCACCTTCTACCACATGCATCGGCTCCATGCCTTTTTGCTCATTTAAACGTTTGTATTCTTGAAAGCCCATATGAAAAATACTTTCCACACCACTTTTATTATGATGGCCGGCCCCTATCTGGCGAGATAACTCGTTCAGATCAATCCCCGACCAAAAACGCTTCTCGAATGTATCGGTTACCTTAAATGCCGATTGAAACTCTTTATATTTAGCAAAAATAAACGCCCAAGACACCACTGATGCCATCACTAATATCAGCATCACCAGTTTTACGGTTGGCCCCGCTTGGGTTATTAAATGCACAATGGATAAATCTGTGGTCATATTAGTGTCTCTATCATCTTGGTTGGAATGGCTTTAACTTTCAGGCTATTTGCATCTAGGCACGCGACTTTTATTACCGCCTTGTTTATTATTTCACGCTTCTGATCTTCTCGTATGATCGTTTGATGAAAAATCAACGAGGCACGCTTTAATTCAGCCACCTTGGTCTGCACCAATAGCTTATCGTTAAACTTTGCTGGTTTCAGGTAATCCATTTGCACCGCCCTTACCGCAAATGCCACAACTTGCTCATCAATTAACTGGTCTTGCTCAAATCCTTTACTACGCAAGAATTCGGTACGCGCCCTTTCCAAGTATTTTAAATAATTGGCATAGTACACAATACCTTGCATATCGGTATCTTCGTAATAAATACGAATGGGCCACTTGTGTTCGCTGTGCGTTATCAAAACGTTATCACTCATTGCTTGCTAATCATCTGAAAGGTCATCCGCCGAATTTACCTGGCTTTTAGCCGGCGCTTTCAAACCTAAGTGCTGATACGCATGCCGGGTCGCCATTCTGCCTCGTGGCGTACGCATAATATAGCCTTTCTGAATAAGGTAAGGCTCTAGCACATCTTCAACCGTTCCACGTTCTTCACTTAATGCCGCCGCTAAACTGTCCACACCAACGGGCCCCCCATCAAACGTATCAATTAACGTGTTTAATAAACGGCGATCTAGCTTATCAAAGCCACTTTTATCAACTTCTAACATCGACAACGCTTTATTTGCAATCTCCGCTGTAATCACCCCATCGCCTTTCACATCCGCATAATCCCTCACGCGTCTTAACAGCCTATTCGCTATTCGCGGTGTGCCGCGAGATCTGACGGCAATTTCTCTAGCACCATCGGTATCTGAGCGTAGCGCTAAAATATCCATTGAACGTTGGACGATATGCGAGAGATCAGCATCATTGTAAAACTCTAAACGCTGCGTAATACCAAAGCGGTCACGTAATGGAGAGGTTAATAAACCTGCACGCGTGGTGGCACCCACTAAGGTAAACGGCGGTAAATCTAATTTAATTGAACGTGCTGCAGGGCCTTCACCAATCATAATATCTAACTGATAATCTTCCATCGCCGGGTACAGTATTTCCTCTACCACTGGACTCAAGCGATGTATTTCATCAATAAATAAAACATCACCTTCTTCAAGGTTCGTTAATAGCGCTGCTAAATCGCCCGCTTTTTCAAGAACTGGCCCAGATGTTTGCCGTAGGTTTACGCCCATTTCATTGGCAATAATATGCGATAGCGTTGTTTTTCCCAGTCCTGGCGGACCAAAAATCAACACATGATCGAGTGCTTCCGAACGTGCCCGAGCAGCTGACATAAAAATCTCCATCTGCTCACGAATAGCAGGCTGACCAATATAGTCTGCGAGATTTTTTGGCCTAATCGCTCGATCTATTGCTTCATCGTCTAGCAAATTGTCAGAACTGATGAGTCGATCACTTTCTATCATAATAAAGGTTTATTTTTTTACTGCTGATTGTAAGGCCGAACGAATAATTTGTTCACTGCTGGCATCGGTGTCGGCTACTGCTCGTGCTCGTTTTTCTGCATCTTGTGGTTTATAGCCCAGTGCAATCAAGGCACTAATGGCTTCTTCCATCGATGAGGCCGGTTGGATGGCGACGCCCGAGGGGACATTCGCATCACCCGTCAACTGTTCTGGAAGACGGTCTCTCATATCAATAATAAGCCGCTCGGCTGTTTTCTTTCCAATGCCTGGTAAGCGTACAAGCGCCGCCACATTATTATCACTTACCCATAAACAAAAATCATCCACACTAACGCCCGATAAAATGCCTAGCGCTACTTTAGGGCCAACGCCATTTACTTTAATTAAACTTCTAAATAGAGCCCGTTCTTGCTCTGTTAGAAAGCCATATAATATGTGCGCATCTTCACGCACAACCAGGTGCGTGCGGATTAAAATATTTTCGCCCAGTGCGGGCAAATTAAAAAAGCTCGACATAGGCGTTTCAACATCATAACCCACACCATTAACATTAATCACCACATGCGGTGCTTGTTTCTCGTGAATGGTGCCACGTAAAAACCCGATCATGCCAAGGCCCTATCTGTTGACTGCTTAGTTTGGTCTGTATGAAAATGACATAGTGCTACCGCCAACGCATCACTGGCATCCATTTGCGGATTGCCCTGTAGTTTTAACAATATTTTTACCATATGTTGAACCTGTGTTTTATCTGCACTGCCTTTACCGACCAGCGCTTGTTTAATCTGCCTAGCCGCATATTCAAAAACTTCAATATCGTGATCAAATACTGCGCAGATAGCCGATGCTCTCGCTTGACCTAACTTAAGTGCGGAATCTGCATTACGGCCCATAAATACTTGTTCCACCGCCATTTCTTGCGGTTTGTAGTGCTCGGTAATTTCTCGAACACCCAAGTAAATCTTCTTCAACCTGTCGGGTAATGCGCCACCACCTGTTCGGATGCAACCACTATCAATATACTTAACATCGCGCCCTAATACTTCAATAACGCCATAGCCAGTTACTCTAGAACCTGGGTCAATACCTAGTATGCGCACCTATTAGTTACTCCGCCATCTCAGTTGGCTGATCGGGGAAATCTGCATTTGAATAAACATTTTGCACGTCATCTAAGTCCTCCAGTACATCCAATAAACGCAAAATTTTCTCGGCATCTTTCTCGCTAACAGGGGATAAATTATCTGCACGAAAGGTCACTTCAGCATGCTCATACGGACAGCCCGCGGCGACCAAAGCATCACGTATCGGTATAAAATCATCAGGCTGGGTTAACACCTCGAACGAGCCATCATCATGTGTAATGACATCCTCAGCGCCTGCGTCTAAAGCGGCCTCCATCAAAGTATCTTCATCAACGTCATTTGAAAGGTTAATCATGCCTTGCTGTTGGAACATATAATCAACCGAACCACTCGTACCCAAATTACCACCGGCTTTATTAAAGGCGTGGCGTACCTCAGCGACTGTTCTGTTTTTGTTATCCGTTAGGCAGTCAACCATTACCGCTGTGCCGGCTGGGCCATAACCTTCGTAACGAATTTCATCAAAATTGTCGGCATCAGTCGCACCACTGCCTTTTTTTATTGCCGTTTCAATGGTGTCGCGCTTCATGTTATTAGAGAGGCCTTTATCAACAGCCGCCCGTAAACGTGGATTATTATCGGTATCGGGGCCACCTGCTTTTGTCGCCACCGTGATTTCACGAATTAATTTAGTAAATAGTTTGCCACGTTTAGCATCTTGCGCGCCCTTACGAAAACGAATATTTGCCCACTTACTATGACCTGCCATTGCCTAACCTCTTCGCACACGCTTACAAAAATGAAGAGTGTATCACTAGCGCGATTGTTGATTAAGTAAAACCCTCTGAATTTACACCGTCATCCGGATACGCGTACCATGTAACAAGGAAAGTTCAATCTCATCGGCACTTAAGTTAATTGGGAAATACACGCCGCTTATTTTTGCATTAAAAATACTGCAGCCATCTAAATTACTGTTCCGTAAATCGGCACCTCGTAAATCGGCACTTTTGAAGTGGCAACCAGATAGGTCTAAACCGTTAAGATTAGCCCCTTTTAAGTTCAAGCCTCTAAAAATGCTATTTTTTAATACGACCGTATCTCCGTTCTGTCTTGCTTGGTTGAATGCTTCAATATTTTCATCTTGTAAATATTGGTACATTTCACTCGTATTTTCTTTCAACATAAATCCTCACGGTTTTTCAAAAGGTATTTAAAGTGTAGCCGGTATTTGGACGACTGCCATTAAAAACATACACAGCTAACGTGTACTAGCTCGCTACTTGATCATACTGTTACTCAGCTTTTAATGGTTTCCCAGCAGGTTTACTTTAAGTTAATGACTTTTCAAGTCAAACCGCCTTACCATGCTGAATTAATTTGCAATAAAGTTAAAACGTACAAGCTATTACCGTTACTTTTTACTTGTTTTACACTCTAGGGGAAATCAATCAGTTTATTGCTATCACTGTTAGCCTTACAAACTATTTCTAGGAGACCCGCAAGCATTTAATACGCGCTCTACACACAGCTTGAAACCACCTCCTTCCTTAAACCACAAGTAGCCGGCGCGATAACACCTTATTCGACCACCCCACAGGATGAAGCAATAAAAAAGCCCGTAAGTGCAATACTTACGAGCTTTCTTAAGACTTACCTAGGTAAAAATGCGGAGCTTACATCATGCCGCCCATTCCACCCATACCGCCCATTCCACCCATGCCGCCCATATCTGGCATACCACCAGCAGCTGCACCTTCTTCAGCAGGCTCATCGGTAATCATCGCTTCTGTGGTAATCATTAAGCCAGCAATAGAGGCAGCATTTTGCAATGCTGTTCTTGTTACTTTAGCTGGATCAAGAATACCCATTGCAATCATGTCGCCATATTCGCTTGTTGCTGCGTTGTAGCCTTCGTTGCCGCTTGCTTGCTTAACTGCTTGAAGAACAACAGATGCTTCTTCACCTGCATTAGTAACGATTTGACGTAAAGGCGCTTCCATCGCGCGTAACGCAATTTTAATACCAATATCTTGATCGTGGTTTGAACCTTTAACTTCACTAACAACACCTAATACACGAATTAACGCTGTGCCACCACCCGGTACCACGCCTTCTTCAACCGCAGCGCGAGTTGAATGCAACGCATCTTCTACGCGTGCTTTTTTCTCTTTCATTTCAACTTCTGTAGTTGCACCTACTTTAATAACAGCAACACCGCCGGCTAATTTAGCCATACGCTCTTGAAGCTTTTCTTTATCGTAGTCTGAACTTGCATCGTCAGCTTGTGCGCGAATTTGTACTACACGTGCTTCAATATCAGCCGCTTGACCAGAACCATCAACAACAACTGTGCTGTCTTTAGTGATCGTTACGCGTTTAGCAGAACCTAAATCTTCCAAGGTTGCTTTTTCAAGTGTTAAGCCAACTTCTTCAGCAATCACTGTACCACCAGTCAAAATAGCAATATCTTCTAACATCGCTTTACGACGATCACCAAAGCCTGGGGCCTTAACAGCCGCAACTTTAACGATACCGCGCATATTATTAACAACCAATGTTGCTAATGCTTCGCCTTCGATATCTTCAGCAATAATCAATAATGGACGACCTGCTTTTGCTACTGCTTCTAATGTTGGAAGCAAATCACGAATATTTGAGATTTTTTTGTCGTGTAACAAAATAACTGGCTCTTCAAGGTCAACACTCATGTTTTCTTGGTTGTTGATGAAATAAGGTGATAAGTAACCACGGTCAAATTCCATACCTTCAACCACATCCAGTTCGTTTTCTAAACCAGACCCTTCTTCAACAGTGATAACACCTTCTTTACCTACTTTGTCCATTGCTTCAGCGATAATCTCGCCAACAGACTCATCAGAGTTAGCTGAGATAGTACCCACTTGAGCAATCGCTTTAGTATCTGCACACGGTACAGATAAGTCTTCAATCGCCGCAACAGCAGCCACGACTGCTTTATCAATACCGCGCTTTAAATCCATTGGATTCATGCCAGCAGCTACCGATTTCATGCCTTCTGCTAAAATAGCTTGAGCCAACACAGTCGCTGTTGTTGTTCCGTCACCGGCAACATCTGATGTTTTAGCGGCAACTTCTTTAACCATTTGCGCGCCCATGTTTTGGAACTTATCTTTCAATTCAATTTCTTTAGCAACCGAAACACCATCTTTAGTGATAGTTGGGCCACCGAAACCTTTATCTAAAACAACGTTACGCCCTTTAGGGCCTAAGGTTACTTTTACTGCTTTTGCGAGTGTGTTAACGCCTTCAACCATTAAGCTGCGTGCGTCATCTCCAAATTTAACTTGCTTTGCCATGTTTCTTTTCCTTATTTAAATTTTAAATTACTCAACAACCGCAATGATGTCGCCTTCGCTCATCACTAATAATTCTTTGCCGTCTACTTCAACTTCTGTGCCTGCGTATTTGCCGAACAAAACATTGTCGCCAACTTTTACAGACATTGGGCGTGTTTCACCTTTGTCATTGATAGAGCCATTACCAACAGCAAGAACTTCACCGCGACTTGGTTTTTCTTTTGCTGAATCAGGTAGTACGATACCACCCGCGCTTAATGCTTCTTCTTCAACACGCTTAATAATGACGCGATCACCTAATGGACGTAAATTCATGTATCAATCTCCTAATTGTTTAATACGTTTTCAATAAATAGCTATACCGATATGGGGCGGCAATTATATAAATCAACCCCATCCATACATTAAAACTCATTCTATTTTACTGATGAGTGAAACCTATGCATAAATGGGAGCCAGTCTTAGCCTTAGATGGCTCACTGTCAAGCAATGGATACAAAACTCAGTTAACATAATTAGCACACTAACGACCCTGAAATTACCATGAACGACGACCAGCTATTACGATACAGCCGACAGATTATGCTCCCTTCAATTGATATAGAAGGTCAGCAAGCACTCCTCGACTCAAGAGTACTCATTATTGGCATGGGTGGCTTGGGTAGCCCTGTTGGGCTTTACCTTGCGGCAGCGGGTGTGGGACACCTAGTGATTAGTGACTTTGATGAAGTGGACCTTTCCAACCTACAACGCCAAGTAGCCCATACAAGCAACAACATTGGCCTAGCAAAAGTTGAGTCGGCAAAACAATCTTTTCACGCCATCAACCCGCTTATTAAAATAACTGCCCTTAACAAAAAGCTAGAAGATGCTGAATTATTAGAGCAGGTTAAACAAGCCGATATCGTTATCGATTGCTGCGACAATTTTGAAACCCGCTTTGCCATTAATGATGCGTGTGTCGCCGCTAAAACACCATTAGTTTCCGGTGCTGCCATTCGGTTTGAAGGGCAAATATCTGTATTTGACTCACGTGATAAAACCTGCCCTTGCTATAACTGCTTATACCCACGCGACGGAGCAGTAGCCCAAAGCTGTTCAGACAATGGCGTAATAGCACCTATCACCGGCATCATCGGCAGCATGCAAGCGCTTGAAGCGATTAAAGTACTCACCGGTGCGGGCAAATCACTACAAGGTCGCGTGTTATTGCTCGACGGCCTGTCAATGGACTGGCAAAGCATGACGCTACCGCGGAACCCTAATTGCCCAACCTGCTCAAACCCACCTACTTAACAAAACTTTTGCTTTCATTATTGAAAAACATATACTCTAACTTATGTTAGAATTATTGCTGAACCAAAAACAAACAAGCGACTATCTAGGAGAAGCGATATGAAATGGGAAACACCAACATATAAAGATTTACGTTTTGGCTTTGAAGTAACGATGTACATCTATAACCGCTAGGTCAACGTTTTCATTAAAAAGGGCTTCCTATAGGAGCCCTTTTTTTATTTCTTACATTTATTTCACCCATATAGGTCAGTATGCAAATTCGTGTTTTAGGCTCAGGTGCTGGCGGTGGCTTCCCCCAGTGGAATTGTAGCTGCCCTAATTGCAAGGCTGTACGAGCAGGAACCATTAAAGCCTCTACTCGGAACCAATCATCCATTGCCGTTTCATCGGATGGCGAGCATTGGGCGTTATTTAATGCATCACCCGATGTGCGCGCTCAACTAGAAAATTTTCCCGAGATTCACCCAAAAAATAAAGTGCGGGGCACCGGTATTGAAGCCATTGTGATGTTTGATTCCCAAATTGATCACGCGACAGGTTTATTGATTTTGCGTGAAGGCGATCCACTCACCATCTATTGCACGGACATGGTGAAACAAGACTTAACCACGGGCTTCCCTATTTTTAATATTTTGGAACATTTCTGTGGCGTTGAAGACCATCCAATTCCATTGAATGGTGATGCGTTTACGATTCCTAACATTGATGATTTGGAGTTCACTGCGTTACCGTTAAAAAGCAAAGCGCCACCGTATTCACCCCATCGCAACGACCCGCACGAAGGCGATAACATTGGCATGATTATTCGCCAAGTATCCACCGGCAAAACAACCTTCTACGCACCGGGCCTAGGCGTGA